>Ga0164313_10004914_pt1 | contig 11848 bp, 8 predicted proteins | sample GuaBasSedimGuay4_FD_113735 | JGI IMG/M metagenome (GOLD analysis project Ga0164313, IMG submission 113735) | Subseafloor sediment microbial communities from Guaymas Basin, Gulf of California, Mexico - Guay4, Core 4569-4, 0-3 cm | ecosystem: Environmental > Aquatic > Marine > Hydrothermal vents >... | reverse complement strand
CGGGTGGGGGTGCCTCCAGCGACAGTCAAAGCGTCCGGCCCCCGAGCGCCTTCCGGTACCCGCGACATCATCCCCGCCTTCCACAGCGCCAACTCCGCTTACCGCGTAACAAAGCCCCTGGAGCTGGAGGCACCCCCACCCGCGCCGTCATCGCGCTCAACCGCGTTCAACAACCACGCCGTCATCGCCATCAATCGCGTTCACCCACGCCGTCATCGCTCTCAACCGCGTCCAACACCTACGCCTTCATCGCCCTCAACCGCGTTCAGCCATCATCGCCATCATCGCCATCACCAACGCCCACGCCTTGAGGCTCGAGTGATCTCTGCCATGCTGCCCGCCTCGATGGAGCAACCACGACTCGAAAAGCGGCTCTACCGCAACATGAGGCGCACGGCCGAGGAGTACTCTCTGCTCGCCGACGGCGACCGAATCCTCTGCGCCATCAGCGGGGGCAAGGACAGCCATGTCATGCTGCACCTGCTCCAGAAGCTCGTGAACCGGCTGCCCTTCGAGGTTCACCTCATCGCCGTACACCTCGACCAGAAGCAGCCCGGATACGACGGGTCGACCCTGGTCTCGTTCCTCGAGGAGAGCGGGGTCACCTACGAGATCCTCTCCGAGGACACCTACTCGGTGGTCACCGACCACGTCGACGAAGGTTCGACCTACTGCAGCCTCTGCTCACGCCTGCGCCGCGGCATCCTCTACACCGCGGCGGAGCGCCTCGGATGCAACAAGTTGGCCCTCGGACACCACCGAGACGATGCCCTCGAGACGTTCTTGATGAACCTCTTCTTCTCGGGGCGCATGCAATCGATGCCGCCGAAGTACACGACCAACGATGGCCAATTCGAAGTGATCCGGCCCCTCATCGAGTGCAACGAGGGCGACATCGCCGCCTTCGCAGCGAAGGTCGATTTCCCGATCATCCCCTGCAATCTCTGTGGGTCTCAGGACGGCATGCAGCGCGATCGAATGACCGCGCTCCTCGACCAGCTCGAAGCGGACAACCCGAACGTGCGCTCGATCATGGCAGCCGCCCTCAAGAACGTGCGCCCGACTCACATGCACGATGCCGACGTGCTCGCGGCGTGGAAGGTGCGCCCCGCGGACGTCCGTCCAGACAAGGCGCCCGGTCCACGCAAAGAATACGCGGCCGCGACCCCCGTCGCGAGCAGCCGTCGTGGGCTACCCGTCCTGCCCTAGCCGGTAACCCGGCTGCGCCTTCTTGCAGACCGCCGGCGGCGTCCCAGCACGCCGAGGATCAACACCAAGGCGAAGAGCCCGCCGCTCCCGCCGACCCCGCCGCCGCCGCTACTCGAACCGGCGCTACGACACTGGCAACCGTCGGTCACCTCTACTGGCGGCAGACCTGCGTCACCGGGCGCTCCAGAGTCTGGTGACCCCGAGTCGACGACGCCCGCGTCGGGGGGCGGGGGCCCGGGCAAGGTGACCTGCACGTCCTCCATCAGGTGTCCGTAGTGCGGCGCCGCGACATCTTCCAACGGTCGGCCGTGCCCGTCTTCGGTCCACCCCTTCCCGTCGACGAGGGACCGCCAGGCGCGCCGGTAGATCAGGCGGGCGTGCACTTCGATGTCCCCGGGGCCCGCGGGGACCGCGAAGGTGTAGTTCGTCGAGTCCGCCGCCATCGCGGGGATGCGCGTGTCCCAGGTGATGGCTCGGGCGTCGGTGAAAAACACGGGGCCCGTACCGTCCGCACCCTCGTTGCGCTTCGCGTAGATCTTGCCCGGTAGCCCCGCGTAGTACCCCTCCACCGGGTCACCCACGCCGGCGAGCTCGCCGAGGAGCTGCGTACCCGTGTGCTCGAGGTCCGCGCCGTCTCGGGTCGCGGTCACGAGAAGGATCATGTTGCGCACGGTCACACCGGTCGGCACATGGTGCCCCGTCCGGTCGTTGTGGATGGTTACGTCGACGTCGACGACCTCACCGACGTGGGCGGTGTTCATCGTCAGGGTGACGGCGTCCTCGAGGAACGCCGCCGTGGTGCCCTCGATGCGGTGCGAGCGCACCTGCCCCGGGGGCCGCGAGTAGTCGAGGCCAACGTTGCACGCCCGCGCCCGGTCCGTGCCCTCCATGTGACAGTCGACGCAGGTGGTGTAGGAGGGCGAATCCGTATCGGAGTAGGGCGAATTGAGCCACTCCAGATAGGTCGGCTCGGAGATGATGCTGCCCTCCTCCTCGTAGTCGTGGTCACCGTCCGGGTCGTTCGCGTCCTGATGACAGGCGGCGCAGATGCCATCGCGGAGCAGCGGGTTGTAGCTCGCCCGCATGACGCCGTAGGTTTCGAAGTTGACGTCGCCGAGGGCGCCATACATCACGACCTCGGACGGATTGGTCGAACGGGTGTAGCTCACGACGCCCTCGTCGACGCCGGGGGTATTCGGCCGGGTCAGGTCGATGTCGGCGAGCTGATGGCACACCGCGCACGACACGCCATGGGTGACGTCGGTGCTCGGGTCGTCGAGGGGCCCGAGCGCTACCGGATTGCTATCGAGCCAACGGAGGGGTTGATGGCAGGCGGCGCACTCAGAGGTCGGGTTGGCCGCGGCCTCGGGCGAGTCACGGGTGTAGACGAAGCCGCCCGCGCCGCCGGCGGTACCGGTGCCGTCGAAGATGTCGAGGACCCAGGAGTTGGTGCCCGCGTTGCCCATCGGTGAGGCGCTCCACTCGGCGAACTGCACCGAATGGCACGAAGAGCAGTCCGTCGGCTCGAGCATCGCGCCCGCCGGGTCATCGGCGTGCACCGCTTCGAGGCGGATTTCGACGCCGGAGGTCGGCGCCGTCACATACGCCCCCGAGCTGAAGTAACCGTGGGCGCCCGCGACGACCATCGCGGCCCCATCCGGGACGGCCAGAGCGTAGGCGCCGGCCCCGTCGGTCCCGGCCCGCACCTCGGTCGCGCGCAGCGTCACCCGGGCATCGAGGATGGGCAGGCCTGTCGCGTCGTCGACAACGGTGCCCGAGACCTGAGCTTGGGCCGGTGAAACGCTCACGGTGACGGCAAGGGCCAGGAGCGCGGCGAGGTGGGAAAGTAAATTGCCCATGACTGATCTTCCGCGGCGGACACCCTCCCCGGTTGAGGGCGATCAAGCGAAACGCCGGGGGGGGATTGCTTCAGAAAGCGATGAGCACGCCGTTCGCCGTGGGGCGAATGGCGACGGCCTCGGGGTCGGAAGCTTCTTCGTCGGGATCTTCTTCGCCGACGTCGGTGGTCGACCGAGCGAAGATACCGATGAGCACCGTCGCGATGATGCCGACGCCCACACCCGCGAGCATGATGTCCGTGGCGAGGGAGAGGTTTTGCACGGTCTCCCGGGACGACGCGATGCTCTCCGGACTGTTGGGGAACGTATTGAGCTGGTCCTCGAGGTCGGAGTTGGCCTGGAAGGCTAGAACGCCGGTCGTGATGGCGGCTACCGCCACGGCGCCGGTTGTGATGGCGCTGATCCAAAAGCCCGTGCTGAGCTTGGTGGGCATCTCGGTGAGGGACAGGAGTTCGATCTCGAGGCTCGCGTCTTCGCCGCCGGCGAGGTCGACGACTCGGGTGACCGGCCCGTAGCCTTCGAGGCTCACGACGATTTCGCGACGGCCGACGCTGAGCACCGCCGGTCGGTCCAGGGGACTGACGCCCACGACCTGGCCATCGACGAGGATCTCGGCGCCCTCGATGTTCACGACGACGTCGAGGGTCGAGATGTACTGAGACAGGGTTTCGAGCTCGAGGGCCACCTCGGTGCGGCGGTCCTCGGAGATCTCGTCGCCGCCCTCTTCCAGATACTGCTCGAAGGAGATCTTGGCCTCCGCGTAGTCGTGAAGCTGGAAGGACGCCTGACCGAGATTGAAGAGCACCCGGTAGTTTGGAGCGACCTCGTAGGCACGCTGGAACTCGATGAGCGCCGCTCGATAGTCGCCGTTTGCGTAGAACTCGACGCCGCGGCGGAACCGTGTGCCGGCGCGCTGACGATCCGTCATGTCATCCAGAGCGACCTCGGGCTCTTCACCGCTATCGGCATCGGCATCGGTCTCAGCAGATTCCTCGGCGGACCCCTCCGCTTCGACGTCAGCGGCTTCCTCTGGAGCCTGAGCATGAGCAAGGGATGGCCCGCTGGCGAAAGCCAGGAGACCGAGGAGGATGGTCGTAAGGAGATGCACGCGGTTCACTAGTAAGGATTGGTTTCGTCGATTTGGCGAGGTTGGCGACCCTGCATGGTGGTAGTAGCCTCGATCGTCATCATGGCCGGAGGCGGCGGGGGCGGGGGCAGGGGGGGCGGCGCAACCTCTTCGGCAGGATCTGCCGGCGCCGCCGTGCCGACCCGCGCGGTCCGCATGCCCCGCCTCATGCCACGGGGCGCCTCGTCTGGAGCTTCTTCGAGGACGATGTTCAGCCGACGGTCGCGATCGAAGACGATGAGCTGCTCGTGGTCGACGAAGCCCTCGGCGGTCGCCCGGAGGCGGTGCATTTCGCCGTTGGCCTGCACATCCGCCTGGAAGGGGTTCGAGTCGAGGCGGGTCCCGTCGAGGAAGAGGGTCGCGGTCGCGGGTTCAGCGCTGATGCTCAAATCGATCGTCGGCACCCCCGGGGGTGGCTCCACCGCGGCGGGGGGCGGAAGCGTGGACGGGGCGGCCTCGACGACCGGGGGCTCTACGACCGGGGTTTCCTCGACGACGGGCACCTCGGTGTCCTGAGTGCTGATGAACGCGAGCGCACCGACGATGACGACGGCGGCGCCGGCGAGGCCCATCCACCAGCGGTTGCGCGACGCGCCCTCCGTCGGCGTAGGAACCTGACCGGTGAGGGGGGTGAGCGTGGCGGAGCCAACGCTCACGACGGGGACCTCCCCCGAATGGGTCGCGTCCTCGTGGGCTTGGATCTGAGTGTCTATCTTGGCCCGAAGCTCTTTGCGCTCGGCGGCGAACTTTTCGCTCATCCACGCGGCGAGGTCCTCGGGAGCGGTGAGGTTCTCCGTGAGGTACGGCTTCAGGGCCTGGCGGAACTCGGCGGCGGTCGCGAACCTGTCGTTCGGGTCGAGGGCCATGGCCTTGTCGCAGATATCGAGCAGCAGCGGGTCAGCGTCGGGCATGACCTCGCGGAGCCGGGGCTCGGCGCCCTTGATGCGGGCGTTCAGATGGGCGAGGTCTTGGCCGCCCTTCCAGAGGCGCCGCTGGGCGACGGCCTCCCAGAGCATGATGCCAACGGAGAAGATGTCGGCGCGCCGGTCGGGGCTTTGGGCGAGGGCCTGCTCCGGCGCGATGTAGGACACCTTGCCCTTGAACGTGCCTTCGCGAGTCTGGCTGCTCGCCCCGGCGGCCTTCGCGATGCCGAAGTCCAGGAGCTGCACTTCTCCGTTGTAGGTGACGAAGACGTTGTGAGGGCTGACGTCTCGATGGATGACGTTCAGCGGCGAGCCATCGAAGTCTTGCAGGTTGTGAGCGTAGTGCAGACCCGCGAGGACTTCGCACAGGATGCGAACGTGCATCGGGAGCGTGATCTTGGGCTTACGACGGATCACCCGGTTGAGGGGCTGACCCTCGAGGTAATCCATCGCGATGAACATGCCGTCTTCGTGTTCGCCGACCTCGTAGGTGCGCACCACGTTGTTGTGAGCGAGGCGGGCCGCGAGGCGGGCCTCGTCGAGGAACATGGAGAGGTACTCTTGGTCTTCGACGAGCTCCTTGCGCAGCTGCTTGATGACCAAGAGCTTGCGAAAGCCCGCGGGCCCAGGCTTCAGCGCGAGGAGCACGTGAGCCATGCCGCCTTGGCCAAGCTTGGCGATGACCCGGTAGGGGCCGATGGAAGTTGCTTGTTCGTTGCTCATCGAACCGGGGGAGGATCGTTGAGTCTGCTGATCGGAGTCTTCCAAACGTCAGTAAACATAGCGAATCTCGAGCCGCCGTCCAACCCACGTTCATACCTTAACATCACCGAAGAACATCCAATTTCGGAGATGATTGAGATCCACGCTACATCCTGACAGTAGAACCACAATGATCGTCCGTTCATGTAGCTTGAAACGGAGGCCGACTGACCGAGCGGTTTGCTACCAAGGCTATGGCCCCGAGCTCGGACCGAGGTCCATGTAGGTCATGGACCCGGCTCGAACCAGGACCCGCTGAAGACCGATGAACTCGCCGGTCTCGTGCAGGGTCGCTGTCAGGGTGACGAAGCCGGGGTCCATGTTGAACACGCCGGAGTTGCCGCTTTCGTCGCTCGCCGGCGCGGTCACGTCGGGACTCAAGCCGATCAGGTAGAATTGATCGCCGGACGCGGGGTCATGGGAGAAGCTGACGCCAGCCCGACCGAAGCCATCGCAGGAGGCGAGGAGCGCCAGGATGTGGCCCTTCGTGGGGTCCACCTCGAAGCCCGCCGTCCTGGCGACGGATTCGACGACGACAGTCCTCGCAAGCTGGACCTTTTCCGCGCCGGGGTCGGAGTCTTTGACGATCGGGCCGATCGGCATGAGCGTCTGCATGAAGCCGTCGGCGGTCATTTCGAAATAGCCTCGAAAACCGGAGATGACGGTGACCTCCATGCGTCCATCGGCGGTGATGGGCACGTCCTCGACGAGCGGCGCATCGCAATTGACGTCAACGGACGAACAGAGCCGCGAGGTCAGCGATGGAATCGGCATGCCCGTCAGGGCGTCGACGACGAGCTGCGAATACATGTGAGTCTCACCGGGGACCGCCACCGGCTCCTCGACCATACCCAGGCACCCCCAGATGGGATCGTAGGGCGGCGCTTCGCAAACCTGCTGATTGCAGCGGGTGTCGGTGGGGAAACCCCGGGCGATGCAATCCTCGGCGGCTTCGCACTGCACGGCGTCAGCCGGAAGGATCACGGAGCACGAGGTGGCGCCCAAGAGAGGGAGCAGGAGAACGGCCAAGGAAAGAAGAACGCGCATCGGATCAAATTACCCAAAGAGTGGATCTTGTCCAGCGGATTGGCCCTGAACGTACAACCAGGAGCACCGACGGATTGACGAGAAGTGCGGGTCGCCCCGGCGCCTCTGACAGAATTTGGTTCGATGGAGACGTATCGTCAGAGGTGGGGGCCCGCGGCCCTCATCGGCCTCGCCGTCCTGGCGTTGCCCGGCCTGGCCCACGCCGAGTCGGGGAACGATGCCTCGAACACCGCGGTGGTCGTGATGCTCCTCGTCATGGTCGCCGCGGCGTACCTCCTCGCCCACTTCGTCATCGACCGGCTGCAACGCCGCCTCCTGGTCGTCGCTGGCCTCGAGTACATCGTCCTCGGCGTGCTGCTCGGACCTGCGGTACCGCAGCTGCGCGCCCTCGACGACTTGACCGACATGCTCCCGGTGATCGCCCTCGCCGCCGGCTGGGTCGGGCTGCTCCGGGGCATGCAACTGCGCATCCGCGCTCTCCGGGAGACTTCCCCGGGCACCATCCGCCTGGCCCTCGGCGACGACATCGTGGCCGGATTCACCGTCGCCATCCCCGGCTACTTCTTTCTCTCCTCGGGGATCCTCGGCGAGATCTCTTCCTCTGACTCATGGCTCGCTGCCGGGGTCCTCGGCTGCTGTGCGGCGACCGGCTCGACGGACCCGATGGACGTCGTCGGTGCGCGCTATGAGGTCGACGGGGAGTTGCTGCCCTTGCTGCGCCGCTCCGCCCGCCTCGGCGACGCGGCGGCCTTCGTCGCGTTCGGCATTCTCATCTGCGTCTTCCACCGCGACACCGAGAGCGCGTCGATTCACCTCTCATGGTTCGAATGGACCGGGGTGTCGATCCTCCTCGGCCTAGTCCTCGGCGTTCTCTTTCGGTTCTTTCTCGGCTCGGCGTCCACCCAAAACGGGCGCTTCCTCACCTTGGTCGGCGTCATCACCTTCGCCTCCGGGGCGGCGTGGTTCGTCGACCTTTCGGCGCTCTTCATCAACTTGATCCTCGGGGTGATGCTGGTGAATTTCGCCCCGACGAGCGGGCAGATTCGTTCGACCCTCGATCGCACGGCGCGGCCGATGGCCCTCGTCCTCCTACTCTTCGCGGGGGCCCTCTGGCGCCCACCGGAGCCCGTCCGGCGCACCTTTGCTGCGGCCTTCGAAGGCTTTGCCCAGGCCCAAAACGCGGTCATCGCCATCGCCTGGTGGGTAGTCCTGCCCCTGGTGCTCTTCATCGCCGTTCGCTACGCGGGCAAACGCCTCGGAAGTGCCGTCGGCGCGTGGGGCCACGAGTTCCGGGGCGATCTCTACCGCGGCCTCCTCGGCCACGGCGACGCGACGGTCGCCATGGCGATCTCGATGCGGCTCATCTACAGCGACGGTGGCCTCGCCATCGACGTCGCATTCACGACCATCGTGCTCTCGGTCATCATCCACGACCTGGTCGCGCCGCGACTCCTGCGCTCCCTCCTCGTCGATGCCGGCGAGCTGCGAAAGGAACAGCACGCCTGATGCAGATCATCGTCATAGGGCTGGGCGAGGTCGGTCGGCACCTCTTGAGCGTCTTCGACCGGGAAGGTCACAACGTCATCGCCATCGACGCCGACTCGGAGCGCGTCATCCACGCCGAGGAGCACTACGATGTCGCGACGATGGTCGGCTATGGCGCAAGCCATTCGATCCTCAGCGCCGCCGGCGTCGAAGAGGCCGACATGCTGGTCGCCGTCACGAACGCCGACGAGGTGAACCTCATCGCGGCCCTCGCCGCGAAACAGCTCGGGGCGAAGATGGTGATCGCCCGAGCCCAAGGCAACGAGTGGGCCAACTGGACGCAGGGCGTGCGCTACGGCCTCCTCGGCATCGACGTGGTGATCAACCCCCGGGTGCTCGTCGCCCACGAGCTCGCCAAGGTGGCCCGTTCCCACGGGGCCGGTCACGTAATCGGCTTCGCCCAGGACCGCCTAGAGCTCGTCGAGATGGAGCTCACCGAGAGGTCGCGACATACGGGGCGACCCCTGGCGAAGGTTCCGCTGCCGCGGCAGACGCTGATCGCCGCCGTCGTGCGCAAGGAGAAGCTCTTCATCCCCGGGGGGACCGACGTGCTCCTGCCCGGCGACCGCATCTATGTCTTGGGTCTGCCCCAAGCGATCATCGAGGCCGAAGACCTCTTCGTGAACCGCCGCGAGGCGAAGCGGGTGGTGATCGTCGGAGGCGGCGTCGTCGGTGAAGCCCTCGCCAATCACCTGCTCGAAAATCGCGCAACGGTGATGATCATCGAAAAGGACCGGACCCGGGCCGAAGAGCTGTCGGCGAAGCTCGACCGCGCCACCGTCATTCATGGAGACGGCACCGACCTCTCACTCCTCGAGGAGGAAGACATCTCGACCTACGATCTCTTCGCGGCGGTAACCCCCCACGACGAGGTCAATCTAATGGCCGCCCTCCTCGCCCAACGGATCGAGGTCCCACGGACCGCCTGCGTCGTCCAGCGCGGTGACTACATGGAGATCTACCGGAAGCTCGGGATCGATATCGCGCTCTCTCCCCGGGCCGTCGCCTCGGATCACATCTTGCGCTATGCGCGGACCGCCGAGATTCACAGCCTGTCCGTGATCGAGAACGGTCAGGCCGAGGTCGTGGAGGTTGCCGCGGTCCGGGGCTGTCGGTTGATCGGCACTCCCCTCAAGCGCCTCGACCTGCCCCGGGGCTCTCTCATCGGCGGCATCATCCGCGGTGACGAGGTCATCATTCCGCGCGGTGACGACGTCGTTCAGTTCGGCGACACGGTCATCGTCCTCGCCACCGCCGCAGCGCGTCCAACCATCGAGCTCTTCTTTCGGCCCCGAGGAAAATGACGGCGGTAGCTCACAGAAGGTCGCCTTCGTCCCGGCGCCGCGGTTACCGCGGAATCGCGCGGCCGGTCGGCATCGTCGTCCTCGGTCTCGGGGTGGCGATCCTCCTCTGCTCGATCGTCGGCTTCGTCCTCGACCTCGTACACCCCGCCAGGCCCGGCCAGGAGGGAGGCGGTTTCGCGCTGCTCATTGCCAGCGTGATCACCGGGCTTTTTGGCCTCGCGCTCTACCTCTGGGGTCGGGATCACCGCTCGGCCCACGTGAGCCGCCGGGAAGCCACCCTCGCCGTCGCGGCCATCTGGGCCGCCGCCGGGATCTTCGGCGCACTGCCCTTCGTCATCGGCGCGGGCATGTCACCCATCGACGCGCTCTTCGAATCGGTGAGCGGCCTGACCACCACCGGGGCCACGGTGATCACCGACATCGAGGGCTCGATGAGCCGACCGCTCCTGCTCTGGCGGTCGCTGATTCAATGGCTCGGCGGGATGGGCATCGTGGTGCTCTTCGTCGCAGTCTTCCCCAACGTCGGTGTCGGCGGGAAACACATGTTCCGCGGTGAGGTACCGGGCGCCGCCGCCGAAGGCCTCAGGCCGCGCATCGCCGAAACCTCGTTCACTCTTTGGAAGCTCTACGCGGCGTTCACCGCGATCTTGGCGATCGTCCTCTACGCCCTCGACATGGACCCCTTCGAGGCCGTCTGCCACGCCTTCACGACGATGAGCACCGGCGGCTTCTCCACCCGGGACGCCAGCATCGCGGCCTTCGAGAGCCCCGCCATCGAGTACACGGTCGCCATCTTCATGTTCATCGGCACGGTCAATTACGGCCTCTACTACGGCGCCCTGCGCACCGGGTCCTTCCGAGCCATCACCAACAACGCCGAGTTTCGAGCCTTCGTTTTCATCTGCGCCCTCGCGATCGTGGTGCTGACCTTCGGCAACATGGGCACCCACGACTTCGACGTCCTGAAGTCGTTCCGCTTCGCGTTCTTCACGGTGGGGACCACCATCTCGTCGACCGGTTTCGGCGTCGACGACTACATGGCCTACCCCGAACCGGTCCTCGCGGCCCTCATCATCGTGATGTTCATCGGCGGGTGCGCTGGGTCGACGGCGGGGGGCATCAAGATCGAGCGCATCCTCTTGATGACCAAGCAGGCGGGAGCCCAGATCAATCGCTTCTTTCGTCCCAACGTGGTGCGGGTCGTACGCCTCGGCCGACGCCCCGTCCCCCCCGAGGTGGTCGCTGACGTCGCGGCGTTCTTCATCGTCTACATGCTGACCTTGGGCCTCGGCATCATGCTCTTTTCTCTGGTCGAGGCGGTGCCCCTGCCGACGGCATTCGGCGCAATGCTCACCTGCCTGTCGAACATGGGGCCCGCGCCCTTCCACCTCGAAGCGGATAACTTCGCCGCCTATGGGGGCTTCGCGAAGCTCTTCTCCATCTTCGCCATGCTGCTGGGGCGCCTCGAGTTCTTCACCCTGCTCTCCCTCCTCGTGCCGGAGTTCTGGAAACACTGATGTCCGGAGAGCCACAGCACCACGACACGGGCTACGGCCGGCAGACGTTCATCGTCATGCTGCTCACCGGCGGGGTGATTCTCCTGCACCGATTCGCGGTGCCGACCGGGGTCGACCCGACGGCGATGCTCGCCCTCGGCTTCCTGATCCTCGCGAGCTACACCATCGGCAACCTGGTCGGGGTGATTCAAGTCCCGCACATCACGGGTTACCTGGCGGCGGGGTTGCTCTTCGGCCCGTCAGCGGCGCAGTACATCGGACAGGTCTTGCCCTTCCCTCCGTTCGAGGAAGGCATCCTCAACAACGAGGTCCTCGAGTCCCTTCGGGTGTTCGACACCCTCGCGGTCGCGCTCATCGCCCTCACCGCCGGCGGCGAGCTCAAGATCGAAAGCCTCCGCCGGGGCCTCCGAGTGATCCTGGGTGTGCTCACCGGGCAGCTAGCCACGATGTTCCTCTTCGTCGGGGGGCTAGTGTGGCTGCTCAGCGGTCCCATTCCCGCGATCGCGGTCACCGAGCTCGCCGACGTCGGCACCCTCGGCGCCCTCGGGCTCGGTCT
>Ga0164313_10004912_pt1 | contig 11848 bp, 10 predicted proteins | sample GuaBasSedimGuay4_FD_113735 | JGI IMG/M metagenome (GOLD analysis project Ga0164313, IMG submission 113735) | Subseafloor sediment microbial communities from Guaymas Basin, Gulf of California, Mexico - Guay4, Core 4569-4, 0-3 cm | ecosystem: Environmental > Aquatic > Marine > Hydrothermal vents... | reverse complement strand
GCGTACGGCACATCCGCTTCATTCCTTTTTGGTGAAAGGAAACAGTGCCCAAACCCTGGCGGAGATGAAAAATATTAGCTCTTTTGGTCCGGATTCTCCCTTTGCCTGGCTAATGGAACAGAATGCCATGATGGTGTTTGCCGGAACCACGGTGTCAGAAGCCATGACTTTCGTGCATTTCGTTGAGGAGACTGAACAGGTCAGGTACAGATCGTATAAAAGGATAGGCATCCGTTACATCGGACGGGATGGGAAGAGCCAGGACCGTAGCTATAAGATGTATGCCAAGAAAGCCGGCTGGACCATGCAATTACACAGGCTTGCAGAACTGCTTCCGCCTGAAGTGCTGAAAGAAAATATGATCAATGGTATTCCGTTTTACAGCATCAGGTGCAGGGATGCTTTTGAGATCATCAGCAAGGATATCAGGGAGAACAATGCGGCTTCCATCGCCGGCTTCAATTCGAAATTGTATTTTCGTGACATAATAAAGACGGGCGTACAGCGGTTTAACTTATTCAGAACTACTTATGGCAAGATCCGAAGCGCTAAACGTATACATTGAGAATATCAGCCCCAGAGCCCGGTGGATCTTCAAGCTTATGCTGGAAGAACTATCGGGATTAAAGCTGAATTTGACAGATAAAGTCCCTTCGGATCGGCCTATTCTGAACTATTCTGATAAGGATATTCCCGGATCTGTCACGATCAAGCCTTCCGGATTGCTTTCACAAACAGGCATCGTCGAGCAGATAATCAAGATGGACAAATATGAAGGCCTGCCGGTGTTTTTTACTGTTGAAGGTGGTGACCTGCCTTTCGATCCTTTTGCCATGGCATTTTACCTGGTATCACGCTACGAGGAGTATCTGCCGTTTAAGGCTGACCGGCATGGACGTTTTCCGCACACAGAATGCCTGGCCTTTAAGGAAGGCTTCTTGCATACTCCGCTTGTAGATGAGATCGCACAGAAATTAAAACTCTTGCTGCAGGAACGCTATCCTGAATTAAAGTTTAAGGAAAAAAGATATCACTTTGTTCCTACCATCGATGTAGATATAGCTTTCGCACACCTGGGAAAGGGCTTTGTTCGCACATGGGGGGCTATGGTAAAACTTTTGCTGAAAGGGAATTTTTCAGAGATGGGCAAACGCTGCCAGACGATGAGGGGAAAAGGGAAGGATCCATTTGATAATTTCGATATGCTGATTGCACAGTTTTCAGGGCATCAGCCTGATCCTGTATTTTTTATCCTGGCAGGAGAGCCCGGTCCCTTTGACCGTAACCTCTCTTTAAAGAATAAGAAATTTGCTTCCCTGGTCAGGAGATTATCAGCTAAAGCGGAGATCGGGGTACATCCATCCTATGGAGCCGGGAATGAGCTGGGAAAAATAAAGAAAGAGATCAGCGGGATAGAGGAGGTAACGGCTAAGAAGATTACCCGGAGCAGGCAACATTTTGTGAAGATGAGCTTCCCCGAAACCTACGAATCTTTGATCGAGGCCGGAATCACCGATGATTATTCAATGGGTTATGCCTCCATGTCGGGCTTCCGGGCCGGTATCGCAAATCCCTTCAGGTTTTATAATTTGAAGGAAGAAGAGGAAACATCATTGCTCATCCATCCATTCATGTTCATGGATACCACACTGAGCGATTATATGAAACTTGATCCCTCTGAATACAAGGATGCTGTATTACCATTGATCGATGCAGTGAAATCGGTATCAGGAGAGCTGATCGGTATATGGCACAACTACGCACTGGAGGATGATGAAAATAAACATAAATCCCTGGAAGAAATATTCGCGAGAGCAGCACAGCAATGATAAAATACCTCAAATACGAGCATATCGATAAAGAAAAGTGGGATGAATGCATTGAGCAATCCTTCAACGGAGTGATCTATGCTTATTCCTGGTTCCTCGATGTGGTATGTGAAGAGTGGGAGGCACTGGTAGAAGGGGATTATGAAAGGGTATTCCCAATCAATTTCAGGAAGAAGGCCGGGGTCAACATCATCTTTCAGCCTTTCTTTACCCAACAGCTGGGATTGTTCTCAAGAACAGAACTCAGCCCCGAAGTGATCAATAGCTTCCTGGCGGCCATACCTGCAAAATATAAGGTCATCGACCTCAACCTGAATACCCACAACAAACCTGATATGCCGGGATTCGAATATCTGCCACAGGTAAACCATGAACTGGATCTGATCGCCGACTATGCGGATCTCAGGAAGAAATACAACAGCAATACAAAACGTAACCTGGCAAAAGCAGAATCGGAAGGACTTTCAGTGGTGAAAGGGATCAAACCTGACGAGGTGATCGAATTATTCCGTGCTAACCGTGGAAAAGATATTAAGGTGCTCAGGGAAGGGAACTATCTGAAGCTAAAACGGCTGATCTATACCTGTATCTACAAGGGCATGGGTAATATTTATGGGGTGTATACCGAAGATAACAGTCTTTGCGCCGGGGCTGTTTTTCTTAAGAGTCACAAAAAGACGGTGTTTATCTTTTCCGGGCTAAGCCCTGAAGGCAGGGACAAGCGTGCTATGTTTCTGCTCATCGATCATTTCATCCGTGAACATGCCAACAAACACCTGACGCTTGATTTCGACGGATCGAATAATGAGGCCCTTTCGAGGTTTTATAAGGGCTTTGGCTCTACGCGTATCGACTTCAATCGGATCAGCCGCAACCGCTTGCCCTTTATTCTGAAAATCCCTTTCAGCTTTTATCGGAAGATGCGCTCATAATTTGTACATTTGTTGAAAGTACAACCTCCGGCCACATGAAACTCCTGATCTTAGAAAATATCAGAATCGCCCTTGAATCCATCAAAAGCCATAAGCTTCGCTCCTGGCTAACGATAGGTATCATTGCCTTTGGGATCATGGCACTTGTAGGTATTCTCACATCCATCGATGCAGTGAAGTTCTTTCTGAAAGATAATTTCAGCATGATGGGAGCCAATACCTTTACCATCCGCAACCGATCACTCAGGGTGCATGTTGGCGGAAGAGCACCCAAGAGTGAATATTACAAGATCATCACCTACGACGAGGCGATGGAGTTCAAAGACAGGTTTGATTACCCTGCCAGCACCAGTGTCAGCATCCGGGGAACGGGGATTGCTACTGTCAAGTATGGTTCCGAGAAGTCAAGCCCCAATATCGGTATTATGGGTGGTGATGAAAATTTTGTTGTCAATGCCGGTTTTGAACTCGATAAAGGAAGGAATATGTCGCAGGCCGAAATGCGTGATGGCCGGCATGTGGTGATTGTCGGGAGCGAGATCGTGACGATACTTTTCAAGAACAAGGAAGATCCCCTGGGTAAGGTTATCTCCATTGGGCCCGGCAAGTACAGGATCATCGGAATCATGAAAGAAAAGGGCTCGAATGTCGGCTTTTCAGGTGACAGAAGATGCATCGTACCCCTGAATAATGTTAGAAGCTATTTTTCCAGGCCAAATATGAATTATTCCATCTCCGTGAAGTCGGAAAACCCCCAACGAATGGAGAATGCTATTCATGAAGCCACAGGGCTGTTCAGGATTATCAGGGATGTGTCCGTTGGTGAAGATGACAGCTTCGCCATGGTGAAAAGCGACAATATTGTGGAGATGCTAAATGATTTCCTGGTGGAGATCCGCCTTGGAGCCATCATCATCGGCATCATCACCCTCCTTGGCGCGGTGATCGGGCTTATGAATATCATGCTGGTTTCCGTGTCTGAAAGGACACGGGAGATCGGGGTTAGGAAGACCGTGGGTGCCAACAAGAAGAGGATATTATATCAATTCCTGGTAGAAGCTATTGTGATCGGCCAGCTTGGTGGCATCTTTGGCATCATCCTGGGGATCATCATCGGCAATGCGGTGTCAGGGATAATCGGCACCGACTTCATCATTCCCTGGGACTGGATAGGGATGGGTGTGGCACTATGCATTGTAGTAGCCTTGATATCCGGGATACTTCCAGCTGTGAAAGCTGCCAAACTCGATCCTATCGAATCCCTCCGCTACGAATAACTTTAAGTACTACAGTCACTCTAAGTACTTTAAATACTCTAAATACTTTAAATACTCTAAGTACTTTAAATACTCTAAGTACTTTAAGTACTCTTATTTAATATGCGCACTAACATACTCTATCCCTACCATCTGGTCATAATAGGTTCCGGGTTCCCGGAAATACACTAAAATGATGTATTCATTATTGGTATCCCAGTGGTTCCCTTCGATCAGGGTAATATCACCGGCTTCGGTACCGTCTTCAAGAAATACATAAGCGTAGTTGTAATAACCTTGCTTGAGGTAAAGAGAGGCTTCATAGATGTTATTCTCATAATCATAAGTCATCATGGCCTCGTCCGTAAAATTCCAGTCGGTAAGGGCACCAAATACATACATATTGCCGGTCACCAGCGGATGGGTATAGGGCAGGGTGAAATGTACGTAAGCATAGTCGCTTTCGATGTCAGAGTCTTTTGCATCCTCCTTTTCGAGGTAATACTTTCCGTTCAGGTCGTCATCGCGTACATATTGTTTAAAAGTCTTGCGCTCATCGGTGTGGAGATAGAAATGTGTGCCATAATAATCGTGGTCGATCAGTGCGATCCTTTCCGACTGGTATTTCATGCTTTTGATGTCGAAATTCCTGAACTCATTCCCACCATCGAAAACCAGATCGTCGATGAAGCGATAATCCAGTTTATTGCCTACCACCATGCGGGGTTGCACATTGTATACTGCATTATCCCAGCGCCAGTTTTGCAGTACCATCACCTTCAGGTCGCTATAGGGGTTTTGAATGAAATAACTTCCCGGGTTGATCATGAACTCTACCTGCTGCCGGTAGTTTCTGTCCTCTACCTTAACCGGCGGGACTACTTTTCCTATGATGGTCACCTTCTGATCAACAACAATAAAACGCCTTGTCAGCACCAGGTTTGAATCCATATCTTCATTCATCCACACCTTCAGTATGTAGTTCCCTGACTTGGTGTATTTCATATAATCTGTTGGAAAACTCAGACGGTAATTGGTGTAAACTTTCAGTGTATTGAAGGAGAAGGCATAGTCCTTGATCTCATCTTCATCGAAGCCCCTGATATATTCCACCTTGGTGAGCTCGGAAGGCTGCCACATGGCATCGCAATGTATAATGGTGTAGTTGTAATACTTCACATCTCCATCCATGTCGTCGAATGAAAGGATCAGTTGCTGTCCGCTTTTCAGGCTAACCGTGGGAGGGGACATTTTCCATCCTTCACGGTAAAGCTCAACGCTCCTGATATTTTCCCTGTAAACATAATCCTGATGCCTCATATAGTCCTGTGAAAAATAGTCCTGATCTTGTGAAAAGAGCAGTTGGGGAAGGAATACAATAGAGATAAATATGATTCTAAAAATATGATTCATGTGATGCTATATTACAAAAAGTAAGCCATTACAAAAATAGGATAAAGTTTCAATGCTGGTGAGAATAGAATTTTGTAGTTTTCGCGAGCTTGAGTATTCTGTTATTTGAAAATTCGTCTAAATAAGGATGACACATGAAATTAATGCAATTAAGTCCATATAAAGTGGCATTTTTTTCTTAAACTTGCACCTTCAAAAATCATACAAAACGCAGGTATGTCCAATATATTTAAGATCAGGAAAGGCCTTGATATCAAATTGTTAGGCGAAGCCGAAAAGACGATCAAAGAAATTCCAACCAAAGTTTGTGCTATTAAGCCTCCCGATTTTCATGGAGTCTTCCCGAAACTGCTTGTGCAGGAGGGGGATGAAGTGAAAGCAGGCACTCCCTTATTTTTCAACAAGTACAGGGATAACATCATTTTTACCTCTCCCGTTAGCGGAAAGGTGAGAGAGATCAGGCGTGGCGCCAAAAGGGTTGTGCTGGAAGTTTCAGTAGAAGCAGCTCCGGAGCAGGAATTTGTTGATTTCGGAATAGCTGACCCCAACAGTCTCGACAGGGCCGCCGTAGTAGAAAAAATGCTGAAAAGTGGTGTGTGGCCAATTTTACGCCAGCGTCCTTATTCCATTATTGCCAACCCGGATGATGATCCGAAAGCCATTATGATCTCTGCTTTTGATTCAGCCCCGCTGGCACCCGGCTTCGCTTTTATCGCGAAAGAGGAGGAAAAGGCACTGCAGGCAGGTATCGATGCCCTGAAGAAACTGACAAGTGGCAAGGTACACATGAACATCAGTGAGAAGCAATCTACATCAGTATTCAGCAAAGTTACGGGCGTCGAGCTCAATACTTTCTCAGGTCCGCATCCGGCCGGAAATGTGAGTACCCAGATCAACAGGATCTCACCCCTGAACAAAGGAGAGACCGTTTGGTACCTGCGTCCTCAGGATGTACTTAGCATCGGCCGCCTCTTCCTTGGTGGTAAGCTTGATCCCAGCAGGATCATTGCCCTTACCGGCTCAGAGGTTGGTAAACCACAATATTATAAAACGGTATTGGGTGCTGCCATTGATGAGATGATCAACGGAAATATTAAAGATGGTAAGAATCGCTATATCTCGGGCAATGTGCTTACGGGTACCAAGATCGAAAAAACCGGCTTTGTTGGTTTTTATGATTCCCAGGTGAGCGTGATCCCCGAGGGTGACCATTATGAATTTCTTGGCTGGGGCATGCCCGGACTCAAGAAGTTCAGCTTCTACTATACCTTTTTCTCATGGATGACCCCCAGAAAGAAATATCGCCTCGACACCAATTACAATGGTGGTGAGCGTGCATTTATCCTGACAGGGAAATTCGAACAGGTATTTCCATTGGACATCTATCCCATGCAGCTGGTAAAATCCATTATGATCGAGGATATCGATGCGATGGAGAACCTAGGCATCTATGAGGTGGATGAGGAAGACTTTGCACTCTGCGAGTTTATCAGCACCTCGAAGATCAACCTGCAGAAGACCGTTCGGGATGGGATCGACCTCATGATCAAGGAAATGAATTAGTATCCTGATAAAAAAAGATAAAAAGCATAACATATATCATTTCAATGAAAGCACTAAGGAACTTTATTGATAAAATAAAACCCCAGTTTGAGAAAGGGGGGAAGTTCGCCAAGCTTCAGTCTACATTCGAGGCTTTTGAGACCTTCCTCTATGTTCCGAACAGGGTAACCAGCCTCGGCAGCCATATCCGTGATGCCAATGATACAAAGCGGACCATGATCATCGTGGTGCTTGCTATGGTCCCGGCAATGCTTTTCGGGATGTGGAACATAGGCTATCAGAACAACCTGTCCATAGGCATAGCAGACATCAACCTCTGGCCTAATTTCTGGGATGGTTTCCTGGTACTCTTCCCACTCATTGTGGTTGCATATGTTGCCGGATTGGGAACAGAATTCGTTTTTGCCCAGATCCGTGGACATGAAGTAGCGGAAGGATTTCTCGTGAGCGGGATACTTATCCCTCTCATTATGCCTCCCGATGTACCTCTGTGGATGGTAGCAGTATCTACCATTTTTGCGGTGATCTTCGGTAAGGAGGTCTTTGGTGGAACTGGTATGAACATCCTGAACCCGGCCCTTACGGCCAGGGCTTTCCTTTTCTTTGCCTATCCGAAACATATGTCGGGCGACAAAGTCTGGATCGCTGAGCAGGGAGATGCTGTTTCTGGTGCCACACCACTTGGTGATGCACTGTCCAGCACAACTATTCCGGGTAGCTCACTCACCCTCCCCGACACCATGGACATGTTTTATGGATTCATGCCGGGATCTATAGGAGAAACATCAACACTGGCAATCCTGATCGGAGCGCTGGTCCTTATTGGTTCAGGTATGGCCAGCTGGCGGATCATGCTGTCGGTATTTGCCGGTGGGCTGGCAATGGGTTACATCTTTAACCTGGCCGGGAACACAGCGTATATGCAGATCTCACCCTGGGACCATATGGTGATGGGAGGATTTGCCTTCGGAGCCGTATTCATGGCTACCGATCCGGTTACAGCTTCGCAAACAATGAAAGGAAAATATATTTACGGCTTCCTCATCGGTTTCTTTGCCATCATGGTCAGGGTGTTCAACCCCGCATACCCTGAAGGTATGATGCTGGCTATACTGCTGATGAACGTCTTTGCACCCCTGATCGACCACTATGTGATTCAGGCTAATGTGAAGAGAAGGAAGAAACGGTGGGCAGTAGTAGAATCTGCGGCTTAAGAAAATAAAAGATAGAATCAATATAAGAAATAATCCATGTTTACTAACAGGTACATTTTTATTTACTCCTCGGTGATGGTCATCATCGTGGCGGCCATTTTGTCAACCGCTGCCATGGTTCTGAAACCATACCAGGAAAGGAATATTGCCATCGCCAAGATCCAGGGGATCCTGATAGCGGCAGATATTGAGTCCACCACTGAAAATGCCGAGACCCTCTTCGATCAGGTCATCCTGGAGGAGCTGGTGATCGACCAGGATGGGAAGGTTACCGGAAGGTACTCCAAAGGCCAGCTGACCGAAGGTGATGACAGGGCTTTCGACCTCAACCTCAAAAAGGAACTGTATAACAAACGGCAGGGTAACCCATACAAAGTGCCCCTCTACATGGCTGAAGCAGATGGTGAGGAAATTTATATCATTCCACTTCTGGGTACAGGCCTCTGGGGACCGATCTATGGGAATATCGCCCTGAAGGCAGATAAGAATACCATTTATGGTGCCGAGTTTGGAAACGATAAAGAAACACCGGGACTGGGTGCCGAGATATCCGAAAGGAATTTCGCCTTACAGTTTCTTGGTAAAACCCTTTTTAACCAAAAAGGAGATTTTGTTTCTATCACCGTGAAGAAAGGTGGTGTGGAGACGATGCCGGCCGACAACAGGATACATGGGGTAGATGCCATCTCAGGAGGGACCATCACCAGCGATGCTGTTACCAAGATGCTGGAAAATTGTTTAGGAAATTATGTTGCATATTTTAAAAGTCAACTATAAGATATGAGTTCAGAAAAGACAGAAAGGGAACCTTTGTTTTCCCCTAAATACAGGAAATTGATCACCACTCCGCTCGGACGGGAAAATCCGATCACCGTGCAGGTTTTGGGGATATGCTCAGCCCTTGCGGTAACTGCCAAACTGGAGCCTGCCTTTGTAATGGCGCTCTCCGTTATGGTTGTAATGGGAGTAGGGAACGTTGTGATCGCAGCGCTCAGGAATACTATCCCGCCGAGGATACGAATCATTGTTCAGCTTGTAGTGATTGCCGCATTGGTGATCCTGGTCGACCAGGTGCTGAAAGCTTTTGCTTATGATGTGAGCAAACAACTATCAGTATTTGTAGGGCTGATCATCACAAACTGTATCATCATGGGTCGCTTCGAAGCCTTTGCCATGGCAAATAAGGTATGGCCTTCTTTCCTCGATGGTATCGGAAATGCCTGGGGATATGGCTGGATACTCATCGTGGTAGCCTTCTTCCGTGAGCTGCTCGGATCAGGTACAATTTGGGGTTATGGCGTGATACCGCAGTCATGGTATATCGACAATGGTGGTTTTTATGCCAACAATGGAATGATGATCCTCCCCCCAATGGCCCTCATCACCGTAGGTGTGATCATCTGGGTACAGCGCAAAAGGGATACAGAACTTATTGAAGAAAATTAATATTTAACAGCATAGCATTATGCAGGAATTAATTAACATATTTATAAAGTCCATCTTCATCGACAACATGGTGTTTGCATACTTTCTGGGTATGTGCTCCTACCTTGCCGTATCGAAGACTGTAAAAACATCTGTCGGACTGGGGATCGCCGTGGTCTTCGTATTGGGGATCACCGTGCCGGTCGATTATCTGCTGAATGAATACCTGCTTGCCCCGGGTGCTCTGGCATGGCTGGATTCAAGCTTCATAGATGTCGACCTGAGCTTCCTCTCATTTATCATGTTCATCGCCGTGATTGCATCCATGGTGCAACTGGTGGAAATGGTTATTGAGAAGTTCTCACCCGCACTCTATTCATCACTGGGAATCTTTCTTCCACTCATCGCTGTGAACTGCGCCATCCTTGGTGGCTCACTCTTCATGCAGGAAAGGGAATACCAGAGCATAGCGGAAGCCACTTCTTTCGGACTCGGTTCCGGTGTGGGCTGGTTCATCGCTATCGTAGGTATTGCGGCCATCCGTGAAAAGATCCGCTATTCGAATGTTCCGGCTCCGCTGCGTGGACTCGGCATCACTTTCATCATAACCGGCCTTATGGGTATGGCCTTTATGATGTTCATGGGAATTCAACTTTAAAGAACAATCAAAAAGTATAAAAAATGCTTTTAGTCGGAATAGGACAAGTTATTTTAGCCAGCATCATTATCTTCCTGATCGTGATCATGTTCCTGGTAGCCATGCTACTGTATGCCAGGAAAAAACTCACCCCGCAGGGCGAAGTGAAGCTCACCATCAATAATGAAAAAGAACTGATAGTGAACCCCGGTTCAACAATACTGTCGACACTCTCTGCTGAGAAGATATTTCTTCCATCAGCTTGTGGAGGTGGCGGAACCTGTGCCATGTGTAAATGCCAGGTGTTTGAAGGTGGTGGAACCATTCTTCCAACAGAAGTTGGGTATTTTACTCGTAAGGAAGCACAGAACAACTGGCGCCTCGGTTGCCAGGTGAAGGTAAAAGAAGATATGAGCATCGCCATCCCACCGGAGATCTTCGGTATTAAGAAGTGGGAATGTGAAGTGGTATCAAACCGCAATGTGGCCACCTTCATTAAGGAGTTTGTGGTGAAGCTGCCGGAAGGCGAGAAACTCGACTTCCGCTCAGGTGGATATATCCAGATCGATGTGCCCAAGATCACTGTCGACTATAAGAATATGGACATTGATGAAGAATACAGGGAGGACTGGGATAAGTTCAAGATGTGGGATCTTCAGATGAAGAACCCTGAGCCTATCTTCCGTGCATACTCCATGGCCAACCATCCTGCCGAGGATAACATCATTATGCTGAACATCCGTATCGCTACACCTCCTTTCGACAGGAAGTCAGGTGGATTCATGAAAGTGAACCCCGGAATTTGCTCTTCCTATATTTTCGACAGGAAGCCCGGCGACAAGGTGACCATCTCAGGCCCTTACGGCGAATTCTTTATCAAGGATACACAACGTGAGATGATGTTCATCGGTGGTGGCGCAGGAATGGCCCCCATGCGTTCACATATCTTCGACCTGTACAAAACCCGTAAGACCGATCGTAAATCTACCTTCTGGTATGGCGGACGTTCACTCAGGGAACTCTTTTACGTGGACGAATTCAAGGAACTGGAAGAGAAGAACCCTAACTTCAAATTCAATATCGGCCTGTCAGAACCCGTACCGGAAGATAACTGGAAAGGATATACAGGCTTTATCCACCAGATCGTAATGGATGAGTACCTGAAGAATCATCCCGAGCCGGAAGAAATAGAATACTACCTCTGCGGACCTCCTATGATGAACGATGCCGTTCTCAAGATGCTCGATGACTACGGCGTTCCTGAGGAGATGATCGCATTTGATGACTTTGGGGGGTAGAGCCAACAACCTTGATGGAAACTGTCATTCTGAGGAGTCCCGAGTACTCGGGACGACGAAGAATAAATCTCGTACTGCAGTTCGCCAGCAGCTGCTTCCTATTTGCTATTCTCATGAAGCTGTCAGGCTCCTCCACATTTGACATACGAATTCGATACTTTTCCTTCCTCTCCCGATCACTCGGGATCGTCAGGATGACAATTTTTATCTAAGAACCTGGTAATGTATCTGCCTGTTATAATTACAGAATTTTGAGTGTTGGTTAATTTTCGATTTTCGCT
>Ga0164313_10004911_pt1 | contig 11849 bp, 8 predicted proteins | sample GuaBasSedimGuay4_FD_113735 | JGI IMG/M metagenome (GOLD analysis project Ga0164313, IMG submission 113735) | Subseafloor sediment microbial communities from Guaymas Basin, Gulf of California, Mexico - Guay4, Core 4569-4, 0-3 cm | ecosystem: Environmental > Aquatic > Marine > Hydrothermal vents >... | reverse complement strand
GTACCGAATTTCTTCAGATACCTGTACTCACCATACCAGAGTTTTGAAAAACTATTTTTGGATACATCCAATGTGGCATTCCCCACACTGTAGAGCCTGGTTTTTAATGTGTGTTTATCTCCGCTTTTGGTAAAGTATTCTATATAGGGATCAAGGTTATACCTGTGCCCGGTAAGTTGTATCACTGTGGAGGGATTCTGAATATAGACCCCCGAATCGGCATCCTGCCACAGCAGGAAGTCAGCTTGATCGACATACATTCCACTGATGGAAATCCCTGCCGAAAGTCGCTCTATCTTTTTAAACCGGTAGCGCAATCCAAGGTTGCCCCTGATCCTGTGCTGAAAGTCACCAGTTCGATAGCCTTCATCTTTAAAATAGTTGCCTCCCACTGTAAGGTCCAGGTTCCCTATTTTTCTGGAATGTGAAGCTGATACACCTCTCATCAAAGGATTACGGTCCCACCAGACCATCTCTTTTCTTCTGGGGTCCATATAGACTCCACCAAAAATAGTTATCTCCGTCTGAGGTTCATTGCCAGGGAACCGGGTACGCAGGTTGATGGCCCCGTTCAAGGCTGATGATCCATACAAAACTGATGAGGCTCCTTTTATCACCTCAATCTGGTTCAGATTCTCAACAGGCATGTAGTCCCACTTTATGTCGCCCGCATCGGCCGAGATCATGGGCAAATCGTCCACAAGCATCAATACCCTGCTTCCCACACCATAACTAAAACCACTTCCTCCCCTTATGCTGGGTTGACCATCCAGAATACTGATTCCAGAGGTTCTCTCAAGAATCATATCCAATGAAGTAATGTTTTGATTTGAGAGTTGATGTGGTTTGATAACCTCAAGGGAGACTGTTACATCAGAAATTTTCTGCTCATATTTCCCAGCGCTCACCACCACCTCATCCAGCATCCTTCTTTTTACCTTTAACCGAACCTCAAGGTAGGTCTGGCCTTCAGCTGTAACCTTTACATCTTCACGTACCATTTCATATCCTACATAAAAAAATTCAATGGTATGAGCTCCAATAGTTAAATCCAGAACAAATTTCCCATGGGCATCAGAACTGGTTCCCGTGCGGCGGTCGGCACTTATATTTACCGCCAACATGGGATTTCCAGTGGCCGCATCCAAAACAACCCCGCTGACCACTCCTCTCTCCTGTCCAAACAGCATATTTACGGATATGACAAAGAAGATAACTGCCAGTATTTTAATATGTTTTAGATATAAGTTCAAGATTCGCTCATTTTCTTATATTTATCCAACTAAATTACCCTTTTAAATCTAAACTTACACATTATGCTACTTCATCAACAGTTTGTCAGGATGGCCAAAAAGCACTCTAAGAAGTTTGCCATTAAAGACAAAACAACCAAAAGCAATGTCACCTATGGCAGAGCGCAGATTGGTGCACTTATCATGTCTAAAAAGTTCCAAAAATATGATGAAGGATACATTGGCATCATGATTCCTACCTCAGCCGGATGTGCACTGGCTACAGTGGGGGCGTTGATGAGCGGCAGGGTTCCTGTAATGATCAACTACTCTACGGGTGCTGAAAACAACGCTAAATATGCACAGGAGAAGTGCAACTTTAAAACCATAATCACATCCAAAGCATTGCTGGAGAAGATCAATTGTCCGGTTATCGACGGGATGGTATTGATTGAGGATATTATGAAAAGCGTGACCACGGGAGACAAGTTAAAGGCTGCTTTGAAAACTAAGCTCCCGGTTGGAATGATCCTTAATTCCATTCATAAGGGCGAGGAAGACGACAACGTCGCCATCCTCTTTACAAGTGGCAGTGAAAAAGATCCAAAGGTGGTGCAGCTTACCCATCGGAACCTGGTATCTAACATAGAGAACTTCTGTGACTATGTCGGCATCTATGAAACAGATGTGATTCTGGCCAACCTGGTCTTCTTTCATATATTTGGGCTGACGGTGAATCTCTGGGTCACTTTTGTAAGAGGGATGACCATGGTCACCTATGCAAATCCAACCGATTTCCAAACCATCAGCGACATCGCGCGGGATGAAAAGCCAACCATTATGGTGGGAACACCCAGCTTTTTCTGGGGATATCTTAAAAAATCGGAACCTGGTGATTATAAATCTCTGCGGGTGATGGTGGCCGGCGCAGATAAATGTCCCGATGCCCTTCGTGATGGCTTCATGAAAAAACATGGTGTCACCCTGCTGGAAGGGTATGGAGCTACTGAAACTTCTCCTGTGGTTTCTGTCAATTCTCATGAATATAACAGGCCTGGAAGTACTGGCAAAGTAATTCCAAATGTGAGTGTACGAATTGAGCACCTGGATACAGGAGAAGAGTGTAAAACTGGAGAAGTGGGCAAAATATTGGTTAAAGGCGACCTGGTCATGAAGGGTTACCTAAATGAACCTGAATTAACTGCAGAAGCCATTGTGGACGGATGGTATAATACCGGCGATATGGGATTCCTGGATGAGGATGGTTACTTATGGCATTCAGGCCGATTCAAGCGTTTTGTGAAGATCGGAGGTGAGATGGTATCACTGGTAAAAGTTGAAAATGTAATGGAAAAACATCTTCCCGAAGGGGTTTCATGCTGCATTGTTGAAATTCCAGACGAAATTAAAGGATCAACCATCGTTGCAGCGGTTACTCAGGATATCAATAAGATTGCTATTCTCAGAAAGATGGGGAAAGATTTACCTAACATCGCACTTCCCAGGCAATTTTTTGTGATTGAGGAGCTTCCGATGATGGGAACGGGGAAAATTGATTTCAGGTCTGTTACCGAATTGGTAAATAAGATGGCCCAGAATCAAGACAAAAATTGATTTTTTAATGATTGAATTCAGTTGGAATCCTGCAATCCTCCTATTTGTAGTAGCTGTGGGTTGGTGTGCCATTGGTTTTTCAATCTATTTTTTCCTTTCAAGGAACAAATCAATATCCAGGAAAATCTGGAAGGCCAGTCCAAATCTGGATTGGCAGGTAAAAGAGATCGTACTGCAAAGGCTGTGGGGTTTTATCTTTCTTGGAGTGTTTCCTGCAATCTTCATCCTTCTCTTTCCTGAAAATAGCCTGAGAGACTTTGGAATGGGATGCTCCTGGTTGTCTGCTCCTCCCTGGTGGATAGTTGTGGTTCTGGTATTCATCTTAATCGCGGGGTTCTATTCAGCAAAACAACCAGGGAACCTGGAGATGTACCCTCAAATCAGAAATCGGCAATGGACCTATGGATTGCTGACTCTTAGCGGGCTAAGCTGGGTGATTTTTCTGCTTGGGTATGAATTCCTTTTCAGGGGATTCCTGCTCTATGCTTCACTGGCCGTAATGGATGTATGGCCCGCCATCGCCCTGAATTGTGCCCTGTATACATTCGCTCATCTCTACAAGGGACCGGGAGAGACCTTTGGTGCTATTCCTTTAGGAATACTGCTATGCTATGTCACCCTGCTTACCGGCAATATTTGGACCGCAGTTGGTATACACTCTGTAATGGCATTATCAAACGAATGGTGGTCCATTAGGGCAAATGAAAAAATAGTTTTTGTGAGATCAGGAAGGTAAATTGGAAGGCAGAAGTTAAGATGAAGAAGATATTTGTATCGGGTGCAACGGGCTTTATAGGGATTCAACTGGTAAAAAGGCTGGTTCAATCAGGCCATAAGGTTCATGCCCTCTACCGATCCGATTCCAAAGCCCATCTGATCAGAATGGAGGGGGTAACCCTTTTCAAAGGTGATATTTTGGATAAAGAGTGCCTTTACGGAGCCATGCAGGGTTGCAGTCAGGTCTATCATGTGGCAGCTTTTGCGGCAGTCTGGTCCAAAGATCCAACCCTGTTTCACCGGTTCAATGTGGATGGAACCCTGAATCTGATTGATGCAGCTCGGGAGGCAGAGATCGAACGGGTGGTGGTCACCTCCACCGCAGGAATTCTTGGCCCCTCCGTAAAAAAACCAGTGAACGAAGAGAGCCCGGTTCCAGATTCATTTTTTACTTTATATGAGGACTCCAAATATATTATGGAGCAAGAACTTAAAAATATAAAACAATCCAAACCAGAGATAGTAATTGTCAATCCCACACGGGTGTACGGACCTGGATTCCTCAGCAAATCCAATGGAATGTCATTGATGATAAAAAAGTATATAGCAGGAAATTGGAGATTCATTCCGGGTGATGGGAAACGCATGGGGAATTATGTCTACGTAGAGGATGTGGTTTCCGGACATTTGCTGGCCATGGAAAAAGGGAAGCCGGGAGAACGATATATCCTGGGTGGCGAAGATATTTCCTATAACCAATTGTTCGATTTTGTTCGAAGGGCCAGTGGTGTTTCAAAGCGACTCTTTCATATCCCTGTTCGATTTCTTTTTTTGGCCGCAGGACTCTTTTCTGTCCTCTCTAAAATCACCGGTCAACCACCCCTTATAGTGCCTAGCTGGGTTCGTAAACTAACCCGTAACTGGGTGGTTTCCTCGAAGAAAGCAATAGAAGAATTAGGATACTCCCCCATGAATGCCAGTGAAGGGATAGATAAAACTGTAAATTGGATTATCGCAAACAATTAAATCCGTCTTTATGAAACCAACATCACTTTCCTTTCCGATAATGGCCTTGGCTCTGATTCTGTTATACGGATGTACAGGGGGGCAACAAAAGAGTTCACAGGAATATCCAAAGACAGGTTCGGTGGATAGCTATCATCCCTCACTCCATAAGATCATTGCCTCCGGAGAACGCCCTGAAATTATTGCCGAAGGATTTGAATGGTCGGAAGGCCCTTTATGGCTCCCTAAGCTGAAGAAGGTGATCTTCTCCGATATACCTAAAAACTCTATCTATCAATGGTCTGAGAAAGATGGCCTGAAGCTTTACCTGAAGCCATCCGGATATACAGATTCGATTCCAAGGGGAGGGGAAACCGGTTCCAACGGACTGCTCCTGAACCAGGAGGGAAGTCTGGTATTATGTCAGCACGGAGACCGTAGAATGGCCATAATGGACGCCCCCCTGAAAGCACCGGCACCTGAATTCACAACCATAGTTGCAGAGTGGGATAAGAAGCGCTTCAATTCTCCAAATGATGCAGTATTTAGTGGGAAAGGAGATCTCTACTTCACTGATCCGGCCTATGGAATGGAGCTCAGGTATAAAGATCCAAAACGTGAAATGGATTTTACCGGTGTATTCAAATACAGTGCAGGGGGAGAAATCAGGCTGCTGACTGATCAGTTGAGTGCCCCCAATGGCATTGGATTATCACCCGACGAGAAACACCTTTATGTGGCCAATTCAGGGGGAGCTAAAAAGTCCATCTGGATGATTTATGATTTTGCTGAGGACGGTTCTCTGGCCAACGGAAGAGTCTTTCATGATGCCAGTGTGGCTTCTGATTCCCTGAGAGGCGCGCCGGACGGTTTGGTGGTACGAAATGACGGAATCATCTTTGCTACCGGTCCGGGCGGAGTGTGGATCTTTAATCCGGAAGGCGAAAATCTTGGAATTGTAAAGACGGGTCAGGCCACCTCCAATTGTACTCTTGATTCAGATAATCAATACCTTTATATGACAGCAGATATGTACCTGATGCGTATAAAGTTAGTAACTAACTAATCTATACTTTTGGTAGCTCCCAGGGCTTTCTGTATTGCGGGACCAGGTATTTATTGGCTTCACTGTCATTGATAAACTGATAATTCTCCTGATCCCAATACAATCTTCTGCCAGTCTTATAAGCCACATTGCCCAGATGACAGGTTCTTGCAACTCCGGCGGCGATCTCAATCGGACAGTTTAGCTTTGCACCGGTTTTAATCCCATCGATAAAATTGATCATGTGATTATTGAGCCCCTGACCATCCCCGCCTATGAGGTCTACCTTCTCCAGGGTAGGCTCCCCTCCTTTTGGTTCTGGAATCACTTCCCATCCTCCCCTGTCCACAACAAGGGTTCCATCGTTGCCCACAAAACCAACCCCATGCGACCGCCCATAGTATCCTCCATCAATTCCGATTCCATGATCCCACAACAGTGTAAAATCATCAAACTCATAGAGTGCCTGCTGGGTATCGGGAGTTTCGCAGGCATCATCGGGGTATGCAAATTTTCCACCCAGCGACATGACAGATTTTGGAGCATACTCTTGCATGCCAAACAGAGCATAATCCATGATATGTACCCCCCAGTCGGTCATCATACCTCCTGCATAATCCCAGAACCAGCGAAATGTAAAATGAAACCTGTTCTTATTAAAAGGCTTTTTTGGGGCTGGCCCCAGCCAGAAATCATAATCCACTCCTTCGGGTACAGGTGAATCGGCTACCACAGGGACTGAACCCATCCAACCCTGATAGGACCAGGCCCTTACGGTACGGATCTTTCCCAGTTTACCTGAGTGTACATATTTGATGGCATCCTGCCAGTGTTTATCGCTTCGCTGCCACTGCCCTATTTGAGCCACAGTGCCATATTTTGCAGCTGCCCGCTCCATGATGTTACACTCTTCTATGGTATTGGCCAGCGGTTTCTCACAGTAGATGCTATATCCCTCCTGAGCAGCATATACAAATGGTATTGTATGCCAGTGATCGGGCGTCCCGATGATTATCACATCCAGGCCTTTGTGCTCCAGAAGATCCCTGAAATCCTTATATCCTTTTGGGGCCTTCCCCTGAATCTCTTTTACATCCGCGATCCGCTCCTGCAACACATTATCGTCCACATCACAAAGCGCAGCACATTCGGTGTTGGGCTGATTTAAAAAGGTCTTTAGATCGGCAAACCCCATCCCTTTAACACCTATTGCACCACAAACCAACTTCTCATTGGCACCCAGGATACCAGCTTTCAATGTGGGAAACTGGGAGGTGATCCCAATGGTTGCAGTGGCTGCGGCTGTCTTCTTGATAAAGTCTCTTCGATTGCTAAGCATAGGGTAGAAGTTTTAGTTTACTAAATCCGTTTTCGCATTTAAATATAATCACTTACCTGGAAATAGGAGCAAATAGTGAATTTCCATTGTTGAATTTCCTGTCAAGAATCAGATCAACCACCTGCACCCCATTCATCATGGTGCCATATAACCCGTGTGAAAACTTGGGCTGATAAAGGTTCTTTATGGGTGTTTTCATGGGCAGTCGTTTGGGGCCAAACTGGGTTACCAGTGAGGCCATATCATAAAGGCTACCTGTAGGGGATCCGGAATACCTGGCATAGGTGGCAGGTGTTGATATATCCTTTACCACAATATGTTTGGAAAGGCCAGGAATAAAGTACTTCTCTGCAATATTAATAAAGAAATCTCCCCATCGCTCTTTCTCTGCTTTGTATTTATTGTAGTCGTTCTCTCTCCACTCGGTCCATTTGTTCATGGCAAATGGAGTGCACCTGATGGTAATGGTATTTTTTGCTCCTGTGGTAAGTGAAGGACAGATTACTGCCGTATGGAAGCAATCTGTTGAGAAGGCATTATCCCCTGCAAGGAATCCATCAAATAGTTTCTCTGCAGTGCCCAAACCGGTGGAGACTACATTGTAAGGATAATCCAGATCCATGGATTGTAAATCGATTTCATCATCTAGCCCCAGCGCCACGTTGATTGAGGAGGTTGACATGATGATCTTGTCCAGCTTCTCCACATAACTGGAAGGCAGATGCTCCTCACCCACAAGCTTTCGCATGGCAACCAATGGATCGACCGTTGTGATTACCTTCTCAGCTAAGATGGGAGTAGAACTTCCCGATAATTGTACTCCTGCCACCTGTCCGTTCTCCACAACAATTTTTTCCACTTCTGATCCAAACAGAATTTCACCTCCCCGCTGTTGAAAGAGTTGCGCCATGGTTGCCGGAAACTCATCAAAGTAGCCATAAGGCCTAAAACATCTGGTCATAGAGGAAAGCATGGCGCCAGTGGCCATAATTGAAGATGCCCTGGATGATGGCACTCCTGAAAATGAAGTAAATGTTTCCATCACCTCCCTGAGCTTCGGGTTGTTGATATCAAACTTGTCAAGAAGCCCTGAATAGGTTCGGTTCAGGTTGGCAACCACCTTTGGGGCCTGAAATGGAATAAGCAACTTGTCTTTTAGCTTTGAATTGGCTTTTAATTTACGAACCTGTTTAAACATATCCACCGAGTAGGCCATCAATGCCCTGATTTTTTCTGCATCATCGGGAAACTTCTCTATCAGATATTTAGTGAAATTTTCTGCTCCTGTGGGAATCTTGTACTCATCCACATGTTCGCCATCGACCACAATTCGTCGCATGAAGTTTCCTTCGTACTGTTTCAGGTTAAGATCTATTTCCAGGTAATCCAGTATATCAATAATGTCGGGGAAGAGTTGGGTGGTTTCAAACACATATCCATGCTTTTCATAGGCCGTACTATACCCACCCGGATAACTGTTCTTCTCTATTATCAGGGTTTTCTTCCCATGGGTGTTTTTCAACCATATTAACCCCGATGAGAGCCCGCTTAATCCAGAACCGATAATGATCAGATCATACTTTTCTTTCCCTGAAAAGTTCGAGCTTAGCTCATCTCTTTTCAACTGAATGGTTTTAGTCATGTTAGGTTAGTGAAGAATTAATTCTCTAATTTATGATAATCATTGTTACTTTGGGTAGTTTTTTAAAAAGTTAGATGCACAAAAGCAGAAATCAGATTACAGGTATCCTTCTTGCCGGGGGCATGAGCCAAAGGATGGGGATGGAGAAGGGGATAATAAAAATAGGACCAACCTATTTATACCAGTATGCTTTAGGCGTACTTGAAGAGGTCTGCGATGAGATCTTGATAAGTACTTGTAAAGAGTCCATATTCCATGAAAACCATCGCATGGTGTGTGACGAAATACAAGGGATCGGTCCCATGGGGGGAATATATACCTGCCTGAAGCAATCTTCCACTGAGCTCAATGTGGTTCTGTCTTACGATATGCCCCTTGTAAACAAGGAGTTAATTACCCACCTTATTGAGGAAAGCTACACCCATGAAGTGGTTGTACCTGCCCTTCAGAAGAACAGGCCCGAGCCACTTTGCGGGGTTTACAGAAAAGAGACTGCCATCATCTTTGAGAACCTGATTGCTCAAAAAAAGTTTGCAGTTCACAATGCGCTTGCACAGGTGAATAGTAAAATCATTCTGATTCATGATCAGATGAGTTTCTGGAATCCCAACATTTTTCTGAACATAAACAAGGTGGAAGATTTAAAGAAGCTACCCTCTGACATTGGTCTGCCTCAACATGAATAAATTGAATTCCATATGGTTGAAAGCAGCTGTGGCAGGCGGTCTATGGGCCAGCTTTGAGATTATTGTAGGGAGTTTGCTCCATAACCTTCACCTGCCTTTTTCAGGTACATTTCTGGCCACATTCTCAGTCATCCTGATGATCTCGTTCTTGCAAATCTGGAAAGAGAGTGGCTTGATCTGGCGTGCCGGACTCATCTGTGGGCTTATGAAGTCGCTCTCCCCAAGTGCGGTAATCCTTGGGCCTATGACTGGCATCATGATGGAAGCCATGTTCATGGATCTGTTTATATACCTTGTAGGATTCAATGTGTTTGGATACTTGCTGGCGGGAATAGCAGCGCTTCTAAGCACCATCATTCACAAACTGGCCAGCCTCTTTATTCTATACGGAACAGACCTGGTAACCATCTATATAAACCTATTCAACTTCCTGAAGAAGCAGCTGGGTATTACCGAAGCAAATCCCAGGGACCTAATTGCAGGAATCATACTTGTCTATATCATTGTGGGAGCCCTGGCTGCAATAGCCGGCATGTTTTTAGGGAAGCGTGCTCTAGGGGTACAAAAGTACAGTGATTCACCTGAACATCCTTCAGACCCCTTTCAATCCTCGTGGCAAAATACCAATCCGGATCAACCTTTCAGAATTGTACTCCTTTTTGTTCATCTGTTCATGATTCCCATTCTACTTATTCTTATAAACCGTTTTGGGTTTCATCCAATATCTATGATACCAACCGGGCTTTATATCTTCCTGCTTCTTTTTCGCTACAAAAGAATTCTGGGTCGATTGAGAAAACCTGTCTTCTGGAGCCAATTGATTCTTATGACGGTTATTGCCGGTCTTTTCTGGCATCCACCTGATGGAAGTAATTATAAACTTGGAAATGGGTTTATGGTGGGTCTGGAAATGAGCGTAAGAGCCATTCTGATAGTTTCGGCTTTTTCTGCCCTTTCTGTGGAGATCAGAAATCCCCGCATTACCAATAAATTAATTGGGCTGGGATTTGGGAATGCCTACGCTGCTCTATCTCTATCTTTTAATTCGCTGCCTGTGATGCTTGACCGATCGGCAAATTTAAAAGGCTTTATCAGAAGACCCTGGTCGTCATTCACCAATTTAATATTTGAGGCTCAGCTCTGGTTAGAAACCTATAAAAAACAGCTAAAGCTGTAATTTAATTCCATTCCAAATAGCCACATCTTACTGTATATCTGTACATTACTAATTATCTAAATATTTAAATATGTGTTAGAATCCGAAGCCATTGTTTTTTAATTCACAATGCTTTAATTTTGCTCCCTTTCTAAGTATAAATCATGTCATAAAAGCACTTTTCTCTATGGCAAATCGCAGGGATTTTATCAAAATATCCGGATTAGGGATTGGAGGCCTGGCAGTGGGGGCCTCAGGTTTAGGCCTATACAACAATCTCCTTGCTTCACCTCCCTCGGGAGCTGAACTAAGTATCGATACCTCCCGAACCCCGACCTATTGTGAAATCTGTTTCTGGAAGTGTGCAGGCTGGGTTTATAAAAATGAAGAGGGGAAGATCTGGAAAGTAATCGGTAATGATGAAGATCAACACAGCAATGGTCGTTTTTGTCCCAGGGGTACAGGTGGCCCGGGAATGTACTATGATGAGGACCGACTAAAAACACCTCTTATCAGAACCGGGGAAAGAGGGAAACAGGTATTCCGGGAAGCAAGCTGGGAAGAGGCCCTGGATTACATTGCGGATAAAATGAAAGGGATTGCGGAAGAGCATGGTCCTGAATGCACAGCACTGCTAACCCATGGCTCCGGAGGAAAATATTTTGGAACCCTGTTGAAAGCCTTTGGTTCAGCGAGTATTGCAGCTCCCTCCTATGCCCAGTGCAGGGGACCACGTGAGGTGGCTTATCACATGACTTTTGGGGAAGGGGTTGGAAGTCCCGAAAGAACCGATATCAGGGACACAAAATGTCTGGTACTGATCGGCTCCCACCTGGGTGAGAACATGCACAACGGGCAGGTACAGGAAATGTCGGATGCCATCGACAAGGGTGCTGCTATAATTACTGTGGATCCCCGTTTCAGTATTGCGGCCAGTAAATCAAAATACTGGCTCCCCATCAAGCCGGCCACTGATATAGCCTTGCTAATGGCCTGGATCCACGTAATCATCAACGAAGAGTGGTATGATAAGGAGTACGTGGAAAAATACACCTATGGTCTTGATCAGCTCAAGGCCCATGTCCAGCACATGACCCCTGAATGGGCCTATGGGATCACTACACTTAAACCGGATCTGATCCGCAAATCAGCCAAGGAAATGGCCGATGCCGCACCTGCAGTGATCATCCACCCCGGCCGTCATGTGGTCTGGTATGGAGATGACACCCAGCGCAGCCGTGCCATGGCCATTCTGAATGCATTATTAGGCTCCTGGGGAAGGCGTGGGGGATTTTACAATCCGGAAAAAGTTTCGATTCCCTCATGGCCGCACCCGCCCTATCCGGTTCCTGGCCGTACCTGGAAAGATGCATATCCCGATCAATACAACCTGGCCTATGAGACCCTGGCTTC
>Ga0164313_10004910_pt1 | contig 11850 bp, 7 predicted proteins | sample GuaBasSedimGuay4_FD_113735 | JGI IMG/M metagenome (GOLD analysis project Ga0164313, IMG submission 113735) | Subseafloor sediment microbial communities from Guaymas Basin, Gulf of California, Mexico - Guay4, Core 4569-4, 0-3 cm | ecosystem: Environmental > Aquatic > Marine > Hydrothermal vents >... | reverse complement strand
TCCTGAATGGAGGGATCGGTCCGGAATACAGCCCGGAAGCGAATGCTCCGAACAGGGTTCTCGGTCAGCATAGATGTCACGCCGTCGGCCTGAGGTCCTGCTGTGTCGAGGTTAAAGGAATACGTGTACGGGACGATGCTGCCATCATCGGCAAACGCAGTCGGATGATCCAGGGGGTTGATGGCGAGCCACTCGTTCCCCTCATCGACAGAGACGAAGTACTGGATCCACTGACGATCGATGGGCAGCTCATCCGGGATAATCTGGTCGACTCTCAGTTGTACCTTCATGACCTCCTTGGGAGAACTAAAGGGAACAGAGACGACCTCGGAACTCTCGGCGTAGCGGTACCCGAACGCACCGATGTCTCGGATACCGATCGAGTAACGAGCCATGTTCCGCTTAGTCTCGAACCAGGTACGGATTACCTGCCACCCACTGTCACTGTGGCTGATCGACGTAGTGACCGTCTTGTCACTGGAGAAGATGCTCAGGGGGTCGAGGATCTTCTGCCACAGCGGCCGGCTCTTGTGCTGGACGTTGGTACCAGAGGAAGAGCCACCACCGGTGACACCAGAGACTTCCTGCTGGAACTGGCGGTCATCCTGCGCCTGAATAGTCTGCAAGTAGCTCAGCTTCACCACACGCGTGTCATCTCGGACCAGAGTCAGATCATTCCGTGTCCGGGTCAAGGTCCGACGGAGCTGGATGTTCATGACCTGGTAGTCGCTGAAGATCGGCGCCTTCTGGCGGATCTTGAAGCGGATCTGTTCGACCTCACGTACTGGGAAGGTCCAGACACCCTGTCCTCGGTAGGAATACCGGGTCGGAGCCAGAGTGGTCTTGAATGTACCCTCGTCGAGCTCTTCGTTGGCCTCATCCGTGAGGGTGTTCTGGAACAATCCCTGGCCGAAGCCAGGGATGGTCTCGAAGGGAGAGTCTTGACTAGGTGCAGTGGCGACGTCATAGACCTCGAGCCATGCAGCCTGTTCGAACTCATACGGATTGAGGGTAATGAAGTTGACCTTCTGGGGACCCTGAGCGAACCGAACGATCACCTCAACATCGAGGTCCATCTTGTCGACAGCGGAGAGGGAAACAAGGGGGTTTCCATTCTCATCCAGGTCGTGGGGATCTCGATTAGGAAGAACAACGCTACCGAAGCCGGTAGTGGGAGTTCCGCTCTGAGGTTGATCTCGGGGGATTACGTACTCGCACTCCCAGAAGGAGTCGGCACTGTTGTCGACCATGCGTGCTCGAGAGGCGGAGAGCTCCTCGGGCGTAGCTCCAAGGTCCACAACTCTGATGTCGTCGACACTGATGGGCTCGCCAGGGCGAAGATCCGTATCGTTCTCGTTACGAAGGTCAGTGAAGCCGGAGGAGTCCGCAGTTGATGCTGCTGTGCCGTCTGTGTTGTAGAAGGCTGTCGTGATAGACCCGTCCTCTACTCCAGCATCGAACGCCTTCGAGTTATCTTCATTGGTAGCAGTAGAGAACTGGCTGCTGATACGGGTGATCGAGTAGCCCTCGGAGTCCTGCTCAGGATCGATCAGCTTCTCTTCGAGGTTCCAGATACCACCTTCAGGACGAGACCTGCCGATGTAATCGTAGAAGTGACCCTCATAGAAGCGTTTGACGTTAGGCCGGAGCTCGGCCTTCTCGCTACGGGTGACGCCCGGAGTAAGAGGGTTAACGGTGACATCGTCATCCTCGGTGATGGTCTTCGTCGACTCTACTCTCTGGAGGGTCATGATCCCTTGCCCAGGGACGATCTCAGCTCGGGGGTACTCACGAGCGAAACCAGGATCAATCCGAGAGCCGTCGTTAAAGTCGTCACCCCCAACGATGGCATGCTCCTGGAGCTGGCCGGAGAGGATACGGAGATCGATGACCTTCGATGCTGTACGAGCAGCGCGTTCCGTCAACTCGTTAACCAGGGTCTGGTTGTAGTTAAACGTCAGCCGGCTAAGGTCTCCGATACGAATACGCTCTTGGTAGAGCGTCTTCAGATCCTCCGAGATGTCCTCGAGAGTCTCGTTCCACTCCTCTACGGTAGGAGTCTCGTTGGTGAGAATCTCCTTGTAGGTGTATCGGGGCTTAGAAAGCCCCATGAATACCCTCTTGAACAGATTGAGGATGTTCTGACGGAGGAAGTTAACGTCGCTCCGACGCGTTGACACGAAGCGTTGACGAAGCCGAGCCAGGCCTTGCCGGACCCGGCTCTGGTTCATCTTCGTGGGATCGATCTGTCGGAGCTTGTTGGGCATTACTCGAAGCCGCGGCCGCTCGGGTTCCTCAGACGAGTCTTCCCGCCGCGGTCAATGAAGGTATCCCTCTGGACCGTCTTCTTGTCCTTCGCGATCGGGGTGTCGGTCTCGAGATCCTTGAGCATGTCGAGGACCTTGTCGTCATCTTCCTTGGTCTTCTCGACCTTCTCGATGGTCTCGGTCTTCTTGGTGGCTGCCTTACGGCCTGCCTTCTTCTTGTTCACAGACATGTCGTCTCCTTTCTTGAATTCAGAAGCTCCACGAGTCGGCATCTACTTCCGCTTTCCCGGAGTCGGGTGAAGAGGGTTCGAAGGGATCTTGACGATCTTCTCCTGTTGAAACCCGTTCATACCGCTCTTGTTACCCGGTGTCTTCGGCGGCTTCTTGAGACCCCTATTGACCATGGACTTAGTTGAGAAACTCTTCTTGGGCATGGTTACAACCTCGTGGTTTTCAGTTTTAGAGTGCCGCTCACAAGCTTCGGGGTCACCTCCGTACGGATAGGGAAGTTAGACCGGAGCATGGCGTTGAGCCGCAGGTATTGGGTTAGCCAGTGGTAGTTAACCTCAATTTTGCCCTCTGTAATGGGCCCACTAAAGAACAGATTACGACCTGAATGGATGAACTGCAGGCGACGGCCTGATTCCCCAGGGATGAAGGCCGGGTGCTCGAAGTCCTCATATCGAGTCACATTCTGAGCCTTCTGATCGTTCACGAAGACCGTGATGGGCTCATAGAGGTTCTCGTCCAGGGTGTAGAGCTGACCATCAACTGTGGTACCAGCGCCGAGCATGTATCCGATGCCCGTCGTGGTTCCATCCCAGTTGGAGGTCAGCTGGACACCCGTCTCATCGACAGGAGAGACAGGATGCACAGTCGTGTCACCAGAGACACGGAAGTAGAGCTCGTCGTATCCCGTGAGCTCACCGATGCTCTCGGTGAACCGGATGACGTCGACGCCGGAGATGAGCTCAGCTTGAGAGCCATCGATACTCGATCGGTTAGCTACTGCAGGCACAAAGCGCCAGCGGGCTTCTATCGCATCATCACGAGTCCACTCCCCAGTGTCGTTGATGACCGCGTACTCAACGTACGGGTAGTAGTTGAGCTGTAGACGATTGTCGCGATCAGTCTCTGTGTGCTCTTCAGGATTCAGAAGAGCTGTGGAGTCGACACCCCGGAGACTGAACTTACGAGCAGACTCGGCCGCGTAGTACGTAACCGTGTAAGCAGCATTCGCGTCGAAGTAGGAAGCACCAATGGTGAGAACACCGAATCCAGTGACGGAATCAGGCAAGAACGTGTATTCCGTAACGTTCATGCGAACGCCATTCTTACGTACAAGAACGGCGACCGAGTCCACAGGGAACCTGGTTACCCCCTTTCTGGTCCGGCGATCGATGAAGATCGTTTCATCAAGGACCTTCGGATCGTCGCCAGGGTGGATCGGGAACCGGCGGTTCTGGCCGGTCTCGATCTCGTATTCGATGGATGTCCGACGGAACGGACCGAAGTCATCATCAAAGCTGACGTGTTCTTCTTCGACGTCGAGTTCGACGTCGAGGATAGTTGCCCCGGGGCTCAGCTTCACGGAGGAGAAGTGCCCAGAGGGTGAGTAGAGGACGTTGTTGATCTCCACAAAGCGGAGACCGTATACGTACTCGAACTTCGCTACCTCCACACGATCGGCACTATCCGCAACCGGACCATCGCCTACAGGTTCCGAGATGTCGGTCCGAGCGGAAGGGTCTGTTTCGGAGAGGACGGTGCCAAGCGACTGAAGCTGGTTCTTCTCGGTATCGAGGAGAGTAGCACGTCGCAGGTCCAAATGCTTCTCCATCATGACGTCGCTAGCGATGTCGAGAGCATTCAGCCAGGCCAAGCCCTCAGGCTCAGCATTTACGAAGTTCAGGTCAGCAGGATCCAGGTCTACCTGATGGAGGATCCGGTCGTACTCCTTATCGAGCACCTGCTCCCAGAGCGCTACGTTGTTGACGAGCTTCTCCGGTAGGTGATAGACGTGACGTGTGTAGTTGGCCTGCTCGAGCGCGATACGAATCGAGGCTACGTGGATCGGAGGGAAGTCGATCTCGATATAGTCCAGCGTCGGTTTGCCTAGCTCAAAGCCGGGTACGGTTACCCACCCCTCGTCGGTGACGTTCTCTCGGTAAGCAACGTCGATGACACGAACGGGGAAGTCTGCGAAGGGCAAGAGGCGGATATTGTTGATCCGCTCAGCCCGATGCATGTTGATGTCGATCTCACCGACGATCCCATTGGCCTGCAGTACTCCCCAGGAGGGAGTGTAGGCAAAGCGAGTAGGAGAGTCCTTGAGGATGAGCTCACCCCAGAAGGTCTCGGGGTTAGAGTCCAGCATGTTCGCCGGCTTAAACTCCTTAGAGAAGCCACCGGATAGCCCGCCACCGAAGTGGCGGGTGATTACTTCAGTTGTACGTAGGTCGACGTTCTGTGACTGGAGCTCAGTACGAGACCGGGTATCGAGCTCAACCTTGTTAACCAGAGGGTCGACTACAGCGCGGAGTCTCTTAGCGCTCTCGTTCCGTCCGTCCAAGAAGCTCAGGAACCGTACGTCCTGGTACTCCGGATTCTCCTTGAGGAACTGATAGACACGCACCTGCTCGATCAGCTTGAGGATGACCAAACGGGTAGCGATGAAGGAGGTAAGGGTGATCTTGGACTGGTCTGCCAGTGTCCCGCCAAGGACTCCCAGCTGGTCATAGAACAAGAATAGATCGGAGTACAAGCGCTCCTGCATTCCATTCCATGTCTCGGACATGATCCGAGTCCCGGGCACAGCCTTGACAGGGATGAAGGTCGGACCGGTCGGGTTCTCCTCTACCTTCGACTGGAGCTCACGACGCTTCTCGGGCGCACGAGCACGGTGGAGATTCCCTGTCCGCTCGAGCTCAGCTGCAGTAGCCGTGATCGCGCGTCGCTGGGAGAGCGGCAGCGTGTCGAGGATCTTCTTGAGGAGCTTCATTACTGACGGTAGTCGATGACGGGCTCAACACCCATGGCGATATGACGACGAGCACGTGACTGGATCTCTGCCACGTCGAGAGTGCTCTTCAAACTTTCGGGCAGGTCCACAACGAGGACCGCGTTACCCGGATAAGGGACAACATCCCACGTGCCACGATCAGTACTAGCCAATAGGTGACGGTTGATTTGAACGGCTTTGCCGTAATGATCAATGTCGATCCCACCACCTCTTGTTCGGGTGTCAGTGAGCTTGACTTCAGTAATCGTATTCACCTGTCGAACCGTGAGTGCACCTAGCAGCACAGTGGGGATGTCATCCGTAGGTATCTGTTGAATAGCCCCTTCCAGGGTGGGGGCGATGGAGTGGAAGATGGTCTGTGACCATGTTCGACCCACATCGTCCGACGACGGCTTGAGGTAATACAGCACGAACTGCCCCACGAACTGGGGCATGTGGTTCACCGTCGGATTGAGGTTGATGTTCCGGTAGACGTAGAAGTTCTCCCGATACGTGTAGTCCACCGTGATCTGATCAGTGGGCTGCACGGAGCGGGTGAGATAGATGTAACCGTTGTACTCATCGACGTCTTCGATAACGTTGGAGCTCTGCAGCTGTCGGTTAATCCGGATGCGGATGTTGCCCTTCTCCCAGAAGACAGGGCGACGCGCGAGCTGGAGCACACGGTCTGTGAGCAGGCCCACCTGGGACCCGGTCTGATCAACAAAGGGCTTACCGAAGTAGGTCGACCAGACCTGTTTGTCGTACTCCGCTACCGAGAAGAGGTACTTGATTCCCTTATAGACCTTCGTGAACTGACCAGTATCGATGCGGGCATACCAGGGCAACCGGCCGTTGGTATCGGCCGGTGGATACAGCCTGACCCGGAGGTCTTCTCGGTACTTGATGACGTGGCCATCGAGCCGGACGATCTGACCTTCATCTGAGGTCGTATCACCTAGAGTTGAGGTCAGATCCCCGACGTCCAGGTAGGAGACTGTGTTCAGGGCATTGGCCTCGAAGGGGGCAGCGTTGACGGAGATGTCCTCCGCGACCTCCTGGAGACTACGACCCAGGTAGCTGACGTTATAGGTGTCGACACCGTCTGTGAGCTGCACCTCACCTGTCGTGACCGTGATGCCTGTCTCGAGGAACTCCTGGCGCCCATAGATAGCCAGCGCCGGCGGGAGGTTCCCTGCCGTTGATCCCACCAGATGGGTAGGCACGCGTTCATGAGGACTGGCAAGAGTCATGAGCTAATCACCAGGTCATAGGTCCCTGTGTCGTTAAGAGTAGCCGAGTACTCGAAGTCACCTGCAACTACGCTGGTCTGACCGAACAACGGGACCGGGTTGATGATCTCCCTCACCGCTGTCTCGCGACCCCAGTCCTTGCGGGCATCGAGGGAATCATAGACCACGTAGAGGGTATCTCCGGGACGTCCTTGTGTTTCGGTGTACAGCACAACCGAGAACGTGTTCGAAGGGAGAGGCTTGTTGAAGATGTCCACACGTGAGACTTCGATGTCCCATGCGTAGTTCGCCAACGGCACGATCTGACCGTGGGAGTTCTCGATCCGGATGTTGGATCGGATCAGACCGAGATCAGCCACGGTCGAAGCATCTTGGCTGTAGAAATAGTACCGGCCACGTCCCAATAGGTACTTGAAGTACAGAGGACGTCCCTGCTTGAACTCCCGTCGGATCACCGACTTTGTGGAGACCAGCAACTCCTGAGTATCCACCGACTGCAGGTAGCTGTAGTTGGTCCCTGTATCAGGTTGGGTCAGAGTGAACTCACCCTGCTGATAGGAAGCAATGTTCGCGGCCTCCTCATGCTCGAGCGCCACCTTGGACATGTGGCTGGTCACACCGAGGGTGGGAGTGCTGATCATGGCCAGATTCACGTCGCCATCAGCGACGTTGTAGCCGATCCGGAAGGGAGACTTCGTTGTGCAGGCCTGTGCAGCCTCAAGCTCATCGCTGACGTCCACCTTGTAGGCCCTGACGTAGCGGTACGCACGGTCCGGGCGGTAGATGGTGCCTTCATTGCTCACGTAGAGGTCGACCTCACCAGGAGCATGCGCAGGCATCTTCACGTAGGCACGGGTCGGGTAGTACCAGTTCACCCGCTCGCCCGTGATGGCCTCACCATCCGAGAACACGGCCCAGTCATCAGGAACTGTCCTTTGGACGTTCCTGGATTGAAGGGTATCGAAGTCCGCATCGGGGCGGGTGTCGTTCTGGAAGCAGTACTCGTCGACGTTACCCCAGTAGTTCCGGAGCATGACCGGGGCAGCCGTGGTGATGCTAGACCACCAGTCGAAGGTGACTCCGCTGGTCTCTTCCCAGTCGGACTCTCCAACGCGTGTCCGGATGGTGTCAGTGCCGGGGTTCAGCTGCACCCAGGCATGCACCCAGCTGTTGGTCCCAAGGAGCTCACCTGTGTGAATGTGCTCAACATCAGAGGCTCCACTGGTGGCGAACACCCGCAGGTTACCGTCGGTATTGAGGCTGATGTCATAGCCACGACCACCGAAGTAGTGAGACCAGAGCTCACCAGTAACGTCGCTCTGGGTATAGGCCTTAGCGAAGAAGGAATGGGTGATGTCCGAGCTTGCCGAGAAGTCGCCTGAGATAGGAAGATCTACCTGGCCTTGTCCACCGACGGCATGCGCAGAGTAGCCGAACCACCCAGACTGTCTCGAGAGGGTCCAGTCACCCGCAGACGGAGGGACGATCCCATGGTTCCCATTCCCGGAACCGTCGGTAAAGACGCCAGTACCCAGGTCATCGAAATGAAGCAGAAGCTTCGTGTTTGCATCAGGTATCCAGTTCGACTGGACAGGGAACGCGATGTTCCCGATCTCGTCCTGCTTTACATCGATCGCGACGGTCTCTCCGTACTCAGGACCCCAGGTGGGGTAGATCTTGAGCTCACCAGTGGTCTCATCTGCGAAGACAGTTACCTGAGAGATTCGATACGGGTCCGCGGAGCCATCGTCAGACTGCTGATTGAAGGAGAAGCGGACGCCGTCAGCGGCGTCGCCGAGAGTAGGGATAGAAGCCAGACTGATGGTTTGCTGAGGAGGAGAGTCCAGAGTTACCGCGGACCCGTGATTTGTCCATTCACCAGTAGTGGTGGTTGTCTTGTACTGAGGCTGAACAGTGGTGGTTCCACCGTCCGCGCCCTCGAGGTCGAACACAGCGCTGTCCCATCCGCCGAGGACGACCCTGGGCTCATACCCAGGGGACGTAGCCGTCATGACATCGGTGGCGTACTCCGGGATAGGAGTGACCGGATCATCGAACGGGAGATCCTCACCAGTGGCGTGGTACTGGTACAGATAGTCGATCTCCGTAGTGGAGTCGATCCCGGTATCGATTGAGCCGAGGAGAAGCTCTTCGGCGATAGAGGTACCGGTGGGGACTTCGAACCCCATGGTCATACCGTCATCCTCGAAGATGAGGAAGGTGGGACCGAAGCTCCAGAGTCTGAACGATCTGGGACTGGACTTCAGGTCCATGGGAACACTGAGCTCAGGGATGTCTGACCAGTTCAGCCCAGTATCGTCCCAGTAGTAGGCATCCAGACGGTCTTCCTGGAAGTGCCACTTAGTCCGATAGGTACCATCATCGATCAACATGTAGTGACCGAGAGAACCTGTCGGGCAGTCCATCACCTGAAGACGGGTCTCGAGCACGAAGCCATATTGATTATCAGCGTTGTCACTGAAGTAACGACGGGAAGCAGCGTCGGCCGCGGACTGGCGGTACCAGTTGGGTTCACCTGAAGTGTCGAGCAACAGGTGATCGGTCTCGTTGTCGAACTCCGGCTCACCTGTGGCGCCGTTGTCCTCGTGATACCAACGGTCATTGACCGAGTAGAGCGTCCGGGGAAAGAACTCTTTCTGGCCCCAAGGGAGCGTCGGCCATGGGCTAAGGCTCAGGTCTACTCCAGTGAAATACGGAACGAGACGAAGGAGGTCTCCCTGAATCGTCTGCTTCGTCTCGTCTTCGAAAGACCATTCGGTCTTCTCTAGCTCGAGCATGGCCTCGATGGCCGTGAATCCACTGGGCGGTTTGAAGGTCATGTATTCACCACCGCCCACGGTGACCAGGCGGTCTCGTCACCGATACTCGCTCGGTACCGGACGCTGTAACCGTACTCTTTTCCTCCCTGGACCAGGAAGTCGAGGGCAGTATTGGTGGCCTCTATCTTCTGCCAGTCCCTGAGCAGCATGTTGACGCCGCTGTGGCTGACGTAACGACGGACCTGGTACGCGCTGACTTGAGTACTGATGTCCGTGTCGTCGGAGGAGGTAACAGGAATGGTGACTGTAACCCGCTTCGTATCGAGCTTCTGCCCGGGCTCGAACTGGGTACCCGGATCTGCGATCGATTCCAGAGCAGCAGAGGGGACCTTAGGCACGGTCCACTTCACGATGGAGACAGGCAGCTTGCGGGTGTTCCCGAAAACGTCAGTGAACGTCAGCAGAAAGTCAGTCGGCGACGTCGTAGACGGGTTGTTAATACGAGCTGCGAAGACAAAGTCTTCGAGCGAAGGGCAGATCTGGGCCTTCGGGAGTTTTACCCAGTTCGAGGCAGGGGGATCGCCGGCGACAGGGGGAGGTACCTGAACCTCAACATCCGCGGTCTGCTGGCAGTCGATCTCGCAGAGACACTCTCGGTACTTCCATTCACCCAGGCTGGCGCTACCGACGAACGTGTTATCAGTCTGAGAGATGATCGTGACGACAGGATCCTCTCGGTACCATCCGATAGGGAGCCCCTTCTGGATGTCGCACTGGACTGAGAGCGCTCCAATGGTGGGGCTCTGAGAGGGAGTGATGAAGGTGGTCATGCCGTATGAGTGAAGCTCAGTAGGTAATTAATACCACTCTGGTCAGCCCAATCGTCCACATGAAGATCCATGTCCAGAACCATCGTGAACGGGCGTTGGCCCGTCACGATAAATGCACCGGTATCGCTGGCAAGAGGATCACCACCACTGGGGTCGAGTCCGTACCAGTTAGAACCATCGTCGATCGAAAAGCCGGAGTTGGGCTCATCCCAACTGAAGGTACCGTAGCCCTTCAGGAGAACCACGAGGTCGACGAAGTTAGGAGTGGCAGGCCGTTGACAGACGGACTGGCACATCACCTCGAGGTCGACAGGCTCGGGCATCTTCTCGATGACACAGATGCAATCAGCGCCAGCCAACATCTCGATGTCATACCCCGTCATGACAGGGCGAGCCTGATAGTACGGGTCGGCGTTCTGAGTCGGAGCCGGGATCCCAGCATCCAACATGGCATCAAGGAGCCCAGTCTCAGGCATTCGAGACCTCGAACCGGTTCACCAGTTCAGGCATTGTGGACTGCCCTGTCCGGAAGACAGCGATCCGATCACCGGGGACTGCTCCCATTAGCCCGGTGAGAGAGTCGGCCTGGACGTCGGTCTCGTAAGTAGAGTCCACGACCACAGCTTCGCTCGTACGCTCATTCACCAGCATCAGCTTGGTCTGATCGTACGGAAGGTACATGTTGCCGCTGAGGTGTCCGTTGGAGTCAGACTGGAAGATGGTGAGGTTTCCAGTAGGGCTTAGGACCTCGCCATATTGGACACCTACGACCCGACTACCTTCCTCGGCCGTGAAGACCTCCTTGTTCCGATCGATCGCTCCTTGACCCCAGAGAGTGAAGTTCATGGTGGCACTCCATACACCGGTCGTCTGTACGGCTCGGATGTAGTACCAGTTCGCGACCGTAAGCCCCGTAGCCTTGAGGTACACCTGATGGCTTGCGGGGGAGACGTCTACTCCGTTAACAGTACGTAGGGGATCCGTGGAGGTCACGGTAGGAGCCTGAGGAATACCGGAGCCGTCGAAGGTACCGAACTCGAGCTGCGCCTGGACGTTCATGTCCAGGGTGTAGGCATGCAGCATTAGCGCAAACTCAGCGCTCTCACCTGTGGCCTGAAGGTAGTAGGTGGGAGACTTACCAGACTCGAAGAACGAAGCATTGACCTGGAAGTTCAGGTCGGTCATCGCTTCTTGGATCGCCATAGGAGGCATGCTCGGCTCCTCTCGGTAGTCGGTATTGTTCGTTCGCTCGCCCTCGAGCCAGATCGTTCTCTCAACGACCCCGATACAAACCCGAGAGGAGTTTACGAGAATGCCGCGGATGGTGCCTCCTCCTGGGCTAAAGAAAGAGGTCTCCCAGATCACGGACTTACCGGAGTTGGAGTTAGCAGGGAACTCAACATCCATCTCGGTAACTCCGAGCGTGGTCTTGGTTCCGAACTCATCCTCGTACTCGATAATGATCCCCCCTCCTGTGAGAGGGGATCCGTCACCGTTCTGGACTACGACAGAGATCAAAGCCGGCTCTCCGAGGGGCACGATTTCGGAGGGAGCCAGGAACACGTGAAGGACCCCAATGGTCATTCCATCGATCTGGTCGTCAGCTCCGGAGTAGTCCACCGTAGTGACCGGAGCGTTATAGGTGTTGTAGGGGATGGGAGTGAGATTGAAGTTCCCGTCCTGGATGTTGGGCTGATTGAAGAGATCGATGCCCATCTC
>Ga0164313_10004909_pt1 | contig 11850 bp, 10 predicted proteins | sample GuaBasSedimGuay4_FD_113735 | JGI IMG/M metagenome (GOLD analysis project Ga0164313, IMG submission 113735) | Subseafloor sediment microbial communities from Guaymas Basin, Gulf of California, Mexico - Guay4, Core 4569-4, 0-3 cm | ecosystem: Environmental > Aquatic > Marine > Hydrothermal vents... | reverse complement strand
ATGGGCCTGTTCGGAGGTGGTAGAGGGTAGAAGAATGGCAAACTCATCTCCCCCGATACGGGCCAGGATGTCCCCCTGACGGGATACGGAAGTAAGCACCTGGGAGAGATGTTGTAAAAGTCGATCTCCCTCAGAATGACCGAAGGTATCGTTAATAACTTTTAGGCCATTAACATCGAGCATCACTATGCTTAAGGGGTAGTAGCGGGGGAAGTTGTACCTTTCCAGTTCTTCCTCGAAGTAAGCCCGATTGTAAAGACCGGTTAAGGAGTCGTGGAAGCTTAGGTACTTGATTTTCTCTTCAGAGCTTTTACGCTCTATGGCAGTTGCTACCTGAGAGGAGACGAATTCTAAGAGTTTGATGTCTTCTTCGCAATAAAGCTCAGGATTGGTATAGCTTTGCACTGCCATAGCACCTATTATTCTGTCTTCTATCTTTAGGGGAACACCCAGCCAGACAGATTCATCAGTTGTAGAGCCCATGGGAGTCAATGTTCCCTGATTAATCATTTCTTTATATTGCTCATTATTATTAAGCAGGGACTTACCTGTCCTTATAACATAAGTAGTAAGAGTGTTAGTAATACTATATTTTACAAAAGGCATTTTTTCGTCTTTTTCATCTATGTAATAGGGGAAATTTAATTCATCCTTATTTTTATCAACCAAGGCAATATAGAAATTGGTGGTGTTAATAATATTACCTAATTCTCTATGAATTATAGGATAGAGCTGATCAAGAGAAATAGGAGAATTGGCAGCCTTGGAGATATTGTATAAAACCTGTTGAAGTTGCTCATTCTGTTTTCGTTCGCTAATATCAATATATATCCCTATCTCTCCTTTAGCTTGTCCATCAATTACCAACGGTGTAGCTGATATGGATACCGGGAATAAGGTTCTATCTTTTTTCTTTCTAATGGTTTCGTAATTAAGATAACCTTTTAATCCCTTTACGCTTAGCTTTTTACCTTCCTCTATTTTGTCAAGAGTATGAATCATGCCATCATCGATATTTCTTCCTTTAATTTCTTTTAAGGAATAACCAAAAAGTTTGCAAAAACGAAGATTTGCATCTAATATTATTCCCTTCTCATCCAGATAGACCAAAGCTTCAGGATTACTTTTAAATAGACTGGAAAATTCTTGCTGGCTTTTACGCAAAGCTTCTTCAACTTTCTTCTGGTCAGTGATATCTCTGGTGATAAAAAGCAGCTGGTTTCCTACAATATTTCCTGTGCTTTGGACAAAATGCCAATTTCCATTTTTATCTTTAAAACGAAGTTCGATTCTCTTAGTAGTAGGCAATTCTTTGCCAGTTAAAAGTTTTTTTACCTTGGTATTAATATATTTTTTCAATATTGGAAATAATTTCTTTTTATCGTCAGGATGAATAAAATCAAAAGGAGATTTACCGATTAATTCTTCGGGTTCGTATCCAGTATTCGTTTTAATGGAAGGACTAACATAAGTATAAACCGGGTGTAAACTAAAAGTAGTTAAAGTAATTACATCACTGGTATTTTCAGCAATTAAATGGTACATTTCTTCAGGTTTTGTTAATTTTTTCTCCGTTTGTTTGTGGCTGGTTTTTATACCTTCTAACTCAGTAATCTTCTTACGCAATTCCGTTAATTCATCTTGCAGCTGTTCCTTATTTTTGTCGCTGTTTTTCATTTAGTCTATCTCCTGATACAAGTAAATAGTAATTATTAAGTTTGTTTAAATATTCCAAAAAAATAAAAGTTGGTAGTTTGGCAGTCATAATATAAAATATTTTAGACCCATAACTTTGCGTCCTATCCTTTCGGATAGTTTGCCTTTTTCAACTTTTTTAGATATTCATTTAAATTAATCAAAAATATATTAATAATATCTCCGAACAATTAATTCAGATATATTTTTTAAAATAACTTTTATATTTTATCATATACACTTTAAAAATTCCAATTTTTAAAAGAAAGTTACTATTTATGACTATTCTTTTTTTTCTAATCTTCCTCTAACTACCCCACTAAAGTTTACACTAACAAATCCAGTTTGCTTCAAATCCTATTCCTATTTTTTTATTTATAATTAATCTCAAACCAGGCATAGGAGCAATCTTCTTCAAGACCTGCCCAGAATAAAACATTTTCAAGACTATTTAAACCTTCTAATACAGCATCTAAAGATTCTTTTCTCTTTGCCCCTTCGGTCTCTTCTGCTCCTTCCGGTATCTCTTGTATTGCCATTTGCATAAATCTTCCTACAATTTCGCTAACAGAATTCATATCTATATACAATAGAGAAAAAACCTTGGGAAAAGAAAGCATATATTTTATGGCTTCCAGCTTATCTAAAGTAGCCATATCTCCTTTTTGAGCATCTATAATGTTTGCTATGCCACTGGACAAGACAAACCTATCCCCTATAATTCCATATCCCATGGGGAACATTGGGTTGGGCAGACTTTTGTAATTTATTCCCGCATATTGATTGTCTATTAATGTCCCGCCCATCATAGGAGCAAAGTTTTCTAATACCGGATAAAGATTCTGAATAAGTTTTTCCTCTGAAGAATATCCGGCTATTAGCCCCACTTTGGGAAAAATCGCAGAAGTATCAAAAATCCCTAAACTAAATTCTTTTGCCGGCCAGGAATAAATAGTTTTCTCTATGTCAATTCCGCTTTTTTCCTGAACCTGTTTGACATTTTTTTCCAAATTAAGCTGAAGATCCTCGCTTATGTAATTCTCCTTTATCTCTTCCCAGGTAAGAGGTGATACACCACCAAGATAGAAGAATGTATTCTTGGGAAACATAGAGAGTGACTGTAAATTACTTATGTCTGCTTCTTTAAGTACATCTACATATTTTTCCGCTATTTGAGCAATCATATAGGCTTTAAACTGTTTTTGCTGATAACCTCCCACTCCACTTATTGTGCCCATATCCTCTAAAGAATCCCGAGAATCCTGTAAAGTGTTAGCTAATTCTTCTTCCTCAACCACTTCGACTAATTCATCTAACACCTGGTAGAGCTCTTGACCAAATAAACAGAAAAAGAAACTTGAAGGCTCCACTTTCTTTCCTATTTTTGCTTTTTGTTCATGGTATTCTGAATTTTCCAGAAGGGAATCACTCTCTCCCTGAAATACTTCTATAGCTTTTTTCACCGGCGATAAATTCCCCCCAATCACCAAGGTATCTCCTAAAAAGGCGTAAGAAATGGATTTTAGGGGTTCTAAATCTGCATCTTCAGGGAGAATTATATTAACTATATCAATGCCTTTATAATTTGATACTTCTTCTTCTAAATTCTTTTTCGCCTCTATTGCCCCCACAAATTTAGTAAAAGCACGGCTATCAGAAGGAGATAGAGCAAGTAACACTTCGGGATCTCCTCCTACAGAAACACCCAAACAAGAGAGAATTGCACCACCGGAAAAGATGTTCTCCAAGAATAATGGATCCAAGACATCAAATCCCAGTTCTTCTTTTATCTCTTCTCTGGTCATTTTATAATCTTGTATTTCGCCCCCTTCTTTACCTTTAGGTGAAAAACCTGCTAAATTTAATTCAGACAGATTTCCTATTAATTCTGCATCCTTCAATTCTAAAACTCCGATAACCTTTTCTGGAATTACCTCTAACAAAGGGTTCCCATAGGCAAAACCAAATAAAAAAGCAAACAATAAGAATGCAGTTACAATTAGACCAATAACTTTAAATTTATTACTCATAATCATTTCTCCCTTTTTATTTTATTTTATCAGATTATACCACTGTTTTTATACTAAATTATTTATTTAAAGACGCCTAAATAGAACAAAAACACTTTTTTAAAAAAATGAACTTATAATTAATATTCTACATAATTTTTAAAAATCCTTTTTTGTAATAATATTTTTTTATTAATTTTTCTACCCCTCACCTTCTATCTTTTTTATCAATAAGAAAATAAAAGGTTCCTTTTTGATAATACATAAGGGAATGAATTCTTGTTTTTTACAGGAAATATGAAAGAAACCTTGACAAAAATGTAAATTTATTTAAAATATACAGGTAGACGTTTTGGAAGGGGGATCAAATTATGCCAACTTACGAATATAAATGTAAAAAATGCGGAAATATTTTTGAAAAATTCCAGTCTATCACCGAAGATCCAATTAAAAAATGCAAAAGCTGTGGTGGAGAAGCATATAGATTAATAAGTAAAAATGGGAACTTCATATTAAAGGGCAGTGGATATTATAGCACAGATAATCGGAGTAATAACTATAAACCAGAAAAGAAAAGATTAACCAGTTCTAAAAAAGAAAAATCATCTAAAAATTCCAAATCAGAAATTAATGAGAAAAAAAGAAAGAGACTTTAGTAAAATAGTTTCCTCCACCATTTTGGTTGTATCCTCTTTAGTTTTTGTTTTAATTCTAAAATGGCATTTTGAGCAGCTATCTCTCCTTCTCGAATACATTGTTCAGGCTTAGAAAAATCAGACCAGTGAAAACGCCCTACTTTAGGGGTAATTACTACATCCGCAAAAGATAATTGTAATTTTCTTAATTCAGCAGAAGTAATGGAATCAGACCGGAAAAAAATTTCTACAGCATTATTAAATTCTGCCCTCTTTTTAATGGTTTGGCCTACACTAACCGCAATAATAAAATTTGCGCCTAACGACTGAGCTGCTTCTATCGGCACTACATCGATTATCCCTCCATCAACTAATATTTTTTTATCTAATATCACCGGAGGGAACATTCCCGGAATAGAAGCACTCGCTAAAAGGGCATCGAATAATTTTCCTTGAGTTAGAATTACTTTTTCTCCCTTTACTAAATCTGCTGCAACTGCAGCAAAGGGAATTTTGGTATCTGTGAAAGCTACCTCATCTACCAAATCTTTAATAATTTTTTTTACCCCTTCTCCATCATTAATATATTTTCTTCTAAGTTCAAGGTTAAGAATATAACCTTTTTTCAGAAAGTCAGACATTTTTTTTAAGAAGAAAGGTTTGTCTTTTCTTTCTTTTTCACTAAAAGAAAAGTCAATATTAAATTCACTAATTTTAGAATATTTCTTTGTCATTTTTTCTATAGCAGAAATATCTTTTTTTAATGCATATGCTCCTCCGATAATAGCCCCCATCGAGGTGCCGGTAATTAAGTCAATGGGAATATTTTCTCTTTCTAAAACTTTTAATACTCCTATATGCGCAAGACCCCGGGCACCACCTCCTCCTAAAGCTAAACCTACTTTTAATTTTCCTTTTGCCACTACTTTCAACTCCAATCCATTTCTATTAAGCCATTGGATTCCTGCTGTAATTTATCCTGATAAACAAATATCTGCTAAGTAGGGCAAATACTCGCAAAGGCAAGTGCAGGAATAATAAAGAAAATTTATTATCTAATTTCAACACCCAGAATATCTTTCATCTGTTTTAAAGCAAAATCATGGGCTTCTTGATCAAAGGAAACCACAGCATCCTTTAAAACTGTAACTTTGTAGTTTAACATCCTGGCACTGGAAGCAGTATATAAAACACAGATATTAGTACATACTCCCACCAACTCCAGTTCAGAAATACCTTCTTCTCTCAAAGCAATGTCTAAATCGGTCTGAAAAAATCCACTGTATCTTCTTTTGTGGATTATAAAATCATCTTTTGATGGTTTTAATTCTTCGATTATATCTGCTCCCTCAGTTCCGGAAAGGCAATGTGGAGGAAAAAGATTAAATTCTTTATCATCTGGTCGATGGCAATCACAGATATAGAATACAGGGTTATTTTCTTTCCTGAATTTCTCTAATTCCCTTTGAATAGGTGAAATAATTTTTCCTCCACCATCTCCTATATATAATTTTCCATTTTCTCTGATAAAATCGTTGAGCATATCAATTATTAATAAAGCTTTTTTAATCAACTAAAAATCGACCTCTCGTGGTTTTTTCCTTTTCATCATTTTTTTGCTAAATTTGTCTAAATCTATAATATATCTTTCTACAGTCCCTTCTCCTATCTTTTCCATCTCATCAAAAGCGTTTACCTGAAAGGTTAATCGATTTTGAAAAATATCAATTAAAGTTGCATCGGCAGTGACCGTCATACCCAGAGGAGAAGCAGCTAAATGAGTAATCGATATTTTAGAAGCTACTGAAATATAACCTTCCGGAAGATTTTTTTTCACCGCATTTATGGCAGCTAAATCCATTAAAGAAACTAACATAGGAGTGGCAAAGGCAGGCGGCATATGTTTGGCAAATCTCTCTGCTGAATTTTCTTTATTCACCGTTGTTTGAGCTATTCCTTTTAAACCTTTTTCAAGATTAAATTCTATCATTTTTTTCTTCTCCTTTCTAATTATATTTTATCTTGATTCGTTAGTTAGTTAATTAGTTAAAAAACAGAAGCCAGAAGACAGAATCCAGTATTATTTTAGAACATAATGTTATATTATCTTGTTAAGTTATTTCATATTCTTCTGACTCCTGATTACTGACTACTGGATACCTGTTTTCTTATCCCCTTACTAATAGTTAAATGAAAAAGCGATACTAATCAGTAATCTTGCAACCTATAAGGTTATTAAAATTTTACCTTATAAATTTTTTTAACATTACCTATCCGGCTGAAGAACTATTTTAATAGAATTTTTTTTCTTTGCTCGACTAAAACCTTCTTTCCAATTACTCAAGGGAAGTACATCACTAACCAATTCTTTTAAATTTACCTTCTCCTCGTTTACCAGCTTTATTGCCTTATTCCAGGAAGAAGGTTTCTGGGTACGAGAACCAATAATACTCAGTTCTTTGTCAAATAAGATTTGATCAAATCTAAGTTGAATCGGTTGGTGGATAATTCCTTCCTGAATATATCTCCCCCCTTTCCTTATAAGATTTAATCCATACTCCACAGCTTCAACAGAACCGGAACATTCAAAAACCACATCCACGCCATACCCTATTGTTAATTTCGACAAATAGTTCTTAATATCCTTCTTTTTTATATTAAAAATTTGATTAATTCCAAGTTTTTTTGCTGTAGATAATCTTTTTTCATCACCTTCAATTCCACAAATAATTACTCTTGCTCCTAAAGACTTGGCAATTTGAGCAGTTAACAACCCAAGAGGCCCCGGGCCTAATACCAAAACTGTTTCATTAGATAACAAATTAGCTTGTTCTATTACTGCATGAACAGCGCAAGATAATGGTTCGAAAAGAGAAGCGGAATTAAAATCAATATGAGGAGAAATTTGATGGATGCTTTCTTTCCTTATCACAAAATATTCAGCAAAAGCCCCGTTAACAGCGGATCCTAACCCTTTACGATGAATACATAAATTATAATCTTTGCTCTGGCAAAATTTACATTGACCACAGATATAGGCAGTAGTTTCAGTAGTAACCCTGTCTCCTGCTTTTATACCCTTTACTTCTTCTCCTACTTCTACTACAACCCCGGCAGTTTCGTGCCCTAATACCACCGGAGGCTTTAAGGCTGAATAACCATAAAGATCGGTTCCACAGATTCCCGTTGCCTCCACTTTAACTTTTACTTCATTCGCTTGAGGAATGGGTTCGGGAATTTCTCTCAATTCTATATCATTTTCACCTTTTCCGTATTTAACTAAAGCCTTCATCTCTTCTTTTTACCCCATTTGCAAGATCACAATCCTGCTTATCTTTTATATGAAATGCGATACGTGAGATATAGGGCATGATTTGCCAATTCTTCAATTTATCAATTAGTCGATTCACCAATTAACCTATTCAATTAGTTAACCAGTAAGTCGTGTATCCTCTACACTATCAAGGCGTATGCAATACGCCCCTACATCTTTTTATTTTCATCTTACGCGATACGCGATACTAATTTAAGGTATCACCGCTATTTTAATGCCTTTATGATTCAACATCATCTCTATCACGGTAGATATTTCACTAAGGGGAAACTCTTCGGTAATAAGCGAATCGATATCAATCGCCTTATCACAAATTAAATTTAAAGCTCTTTTAACATGTCCGGGTGTATGGTGAAAAACTCCCTTTATGTTAATTTGGGAATAGTGAATTAAACTAGTATCAATAGAAACTTTCGTTCCTCTTTTACATCCCCCAAAAAGATTCACCGTTCCTCCTTTTCTTACCATCGATATAGTCTGTTCCCAAACCTCTGGTAACCCGACTGCTTCAATAGCTACATCTGCTCCTCTCTTATCTTCAGTAAATTTTTTTACTTCTTCAACAGGATCATGCACTTTAGCAACATTTATTGCCTTATAGGCACCCAACTTCATAGCTAATTTTAATCTCTCCTCAAGTGTATCGGTTATAATAACTCTTGCCCCTTTTAATTTAGCTACTTGTAAGAACATTAATCCTATCGGACCTGCGCCGTTTACAACCACTGTATCACCTAAATTAATTTTTGACTCTTCAACTCCGTGAACCACACAAGAAAGAGGTTCTAAAAATGCTGCTTCTTTATAGCTTACTGTCTCGGGAAATAATAATAAATTTTGAGGAACAATTATTCCGGGAATTTTTATATATTCTGCAAAAGCACCGCTTAATTGAATAAATAAACTATCACACAAACTATGTTCACCATTTTTGCAGTAAAAACAGGAATTACAGGGAGCAGAATTAGCGGCTACTACTCTCATTCCCGGTGTAAATTTTTTAACCTTACTGCCTACTTCTACTATATCACCGGCAAACTCATGTCCAAAAACAAAAGGCGGATTAAATAAGTGATGCCCTCTTAAGTAGGTTTTACGATCTGTTCCGCAAGTAAGTGCGGCTCTCACTTTTACCAAAACTTCGTCAGGACCAATATCGGGAATATTAATATTTTCTAGACTTACCTGGCGGGGAGCATAAAATACAGCTGCCTTCATGGTATTATTTTTAAAATTTATATTTTTATTTTCTATATTTTTTAAAATTGCAAGTCTCCTCTCGTTATTTTTTAACTTCGGTGTATAGAAAAAGTTACACCAACATAATTAAATTATAAAATTAAATCTTATTTGATTTGGTAATTAAAATATTTCTCTTCAAAATTATATTTATGGTATAGGTATAAATAAATATCTGAATGGGCTCTGCCACTATTCGTGGAGGTATTAACACTTTCCAGGGAAGTCCAAATAAAATATTTAAAAAATACGGTATTAAAATAATTGAAGTTGTCACTTGGCCCGCGGTAATAGCTATACCCAAATCAAAAATATTAGGTTCGTTTTTTTTCATTAAAACCAAGATAGCCGCCGGAATTATCCCGGTCAAAGCAGAAATTAGAGTAAAGTGAGGCATATAAACCCCTATAGGATTGATGAAATATCCCAACAGGTCAGAAAAGGCTCCTATCAACCCTCCGGCCAATGGACCAAATATAATTCCTCCCAAGATTATGGGTAATTTCCCCAGACCGATCCTGATTCCCTCTACTCCTCCAATAGCAATACGTAAACTAGCTATTCGGGTTAAAATTATACTTAAAGCAATTAGAAGACCCATAGTGGTAATTTTATGGGACGATATTTTCATTTAATCTTTCCCTCCTTGATATAGCTTTATATCTGCTACACCAAGAAGAGTTTTTAAAAGACATTTTTTCGATGTAGCAGCGGACGCGATAACCTACCGCAGGACTAAAGAATTTCCCTATAAAAACTTTAATCCTTTCGTTTAGAGACAACGTCCCATTCTCTAACACTTAACGCAGGTCACCTACTCTTGCTAAATATTCTATATATCTTGTACTTAGCTCACCTCCTTTTGTATGCTGCAATTATTATTTATTAAATTAATTATTTTTCTGCATCTATACCTTTAATTTATCTTCTTAAGTAAATAACATAAACCAAAATTTTTTATCACTCTTTTTCAAAAAATACAGTATTCCTTAAAATTCCAATCCCCTCAATCTCTACCTCTACTATATCCCCTGCTTCCAATTGTCCTACTCCCGAAGGAGTTCCGGTAGCAATTATATCCCCTGGAAATAGGGTCATTATTTTAGAAATAAAACTGACTATCTTATTAACTTTAAAAATCATATTACTGGTGGAAGAATCCTGCATCAGCTGACTATTCTTATAAAGTTTTATTTGAAGATTGTCAGGATTTAAATCAGTAGAAATAACAGGTCCAACTGGCGCAAAGGTATCAAATGATTTAGCCCTAGTCCATTGTTCATCTTTCTTTTGTAAATCCCGGGCAGTTACATCATTAAAGCAAGTATACCCCAGAATATTTTCAAAGACATCTTCGGGCTCAATATTTTTAATTCTATTTTTAATAATCACTGCTAATTCTGCTTCATAATCTAATTGTTTACTCATCTTTGGATAAATTATATTGTCATTATGAGCAATAAGCGTACTTGGGGGTTTCATAAATATCAACGGTTCGTCGGGAATTTTCATCTGAACTTCATTCGCATGATCAAAATAATTTAATCCCACAGCTATTATTTTAGTTGGCATGCAGGGGGGCAAAAATGTTATTTCTGATAGAGAATATACATTTTCTGTATTTTTATGATTATTAAAAATATCACCAGTTATTTCTCTAATCATATTATCTTTTTCAAGTAATCCGTATTTTATATTTCCATTTTGAAAAAATCTTAAATATTTCATAAATACTCCCTCTACTTTTAAACTAAAACAATATTATTATCCTGCCACTTCTTTAAACACTCTTAAGAAATTTTCTCCTAATATTTTTTTGATATCTTTTTCCTTATAGCCTCGATTAAGTAACTCCTCAGTGATATTAGGAATTTTATCAACTCCCTCTAGGCCCAAAGGAAGACCACCTGTGCCATCGAAATCAGAACCTAATCCTACACAATCTACTCCCGCTTTTTCTACCAAATAGTCAATATGGTCTACCACATCTTTTACGGTAGTTTTTCTTTTTTCTTGAGTTAAAAAATTAGGTACAAAGGTTATCCCTATTACTCCACCTTTATCAACTAAGGCTTTAATTTGCTCATCTTTTAAGTTTCGAGGGTGGTAACATAAATTATAACAATTAGAATGAGAAGCAACAATGGGTGCTTTACTTCTTTTAATCACATCCCAAAAACCAGTCTCTGAAAGGTGAGACACATCAATCAACATCCCCAGGTCATTCATCTCATCTATAACTTTTAGGCCAAACTCGGTTAAACTACTGCCGGTTCGGGATTCTCCAATTCCGTCCGCAATTTGATTTCTTTGATTCCAGGTGAGAGTTAAGAGCCTGACTCCTAATTTATACAATACTCTCAATACTCCTAAATCACCTTCTAAAGCCTCTCCCCCTTCGATGGAAAGTATAGCGGCAATCTTCCCTGCTCTATTTGCTTCCTTTATCTGGTTATAATTAGTGACTAATGATATATCGTCCTGGTTATTCTCTATTTCTCTATAAAAACAATCAATTAGTTGCAAGGTTCTTTTTAATGACCTATCCGGTTTATAAATATCTTCTATAAAAACAGCAAAAAACTGGACATCAATCCCTCCTTCTTTCATTCTGGGGATATCCAGGTGACCGGTAGTTGATTTTTTTTCCAAGGTTCTTTTATGGTTCATAACCTCTAAAATAGTATCGCAATGCCCATCAAATACTGTCGCCTTCTGGTGTATCTGTTTTGCTTTTATTAAATGCCTATTAGTCTCTGCCAAATTTACTTTCACCTACTTTCATGATATATAAATTAAATATTACTCGGTAAACTTATTTTTTCAGTAAAAACCATAAAATAATTAAAACTGCTAAAATTAATATAAAAATAATAACATTATTTTTGGTTCTTGTTTTCATCCTGATTTTCTTGACTTCTGATAGAGGGGCTTTCCT
>Ga0164313_10004907_pt1 | contig 11853 bp, 25 predicted proteins | sample GuaBasSedimGuay4_FD_113735 | JGI IMG/M metagenome (GOLD analysis project Ga0164313, IMG submission 113735) | Subseafloor sediment microbial communities from Guaymas Basin, Gulf of California, Mexico - Guay4, Core 4569-4, 0-3 cm | ecosystem: Environmental > Aquatic > Marine > Hydrothermal vents... | reverse complement strand
TTCCTCAGATATCCTGATCTTCAGGATATCACTGTGGAATTTTGGTATACAGACTTGGGTGAGATAGATACTAAACATTACTCGCGACTTCAAGGAACACAGTATTTTGCTAAATATAATGATCGCTTATTAGCCATTTCATCGTGTACTGAATTCCCACCTAATCCCAACGCCTTCTCTTGTCGTTGGTGCCCTTACAATGGCAACGCATGTGAATACGGCGTATCCCCTAATCCGAATCGCCGCGCCAAGGATGCTTTAAGCAGAGCAAAAAAAGCTTCACGCCTATAGTTTTGGCGGAGAGATCCTCGCCCCCTACGGTACTCCCCTATTAAGTACCGAGAGGATCTCCCCGCCCCTTTTATTAAGGACCCAACAACGAATAAATCTATTGAAGACTGCACACACAGTGAATTACAAGAGCGTTTAAAAGCACGCCTAATATCAGATTTATTTGCGGGGACACTAACTAATTTTATTACTGCGGCAATAGATTTATCAATACGTTGGCAGCAAGCAGAGGAAATGCGCAGAAATATTACTGCTAAGGCACAAGTACCTCATGCAGTAAGCGATTCCGATATGAGCAATCGCGCAAGCAACGTATTAATTAACAACGGTTATATCACCGCCAAAAGCGTCCACAAAGCTTTTGACGGGCAGCATAAAGAATTACTACAACTACAAAATTGCGGCGGACGTACCATGAATGAAATTGTTGATTATTATGCTTTAAAGGGAGCCCCATGATAAATGAATTCCAAGTAGTTGAATTTGCTCGCATGCTAGCACCAAAAAATTGGTATTCGAGCGCAGAATTAACTGCGATATGGGGTGTGGATAAAGCCAAACGAAGGGCGCTGGTACCACATTTAGTAAAACGCGACATGCTGCAACGAAAAGGCCAGACAACAAACAGCCAGTACAAACTTCGCCCTGAAAATGCTTGGCTAGTAGCTATATCATTAGCCGATCCTATTGAAGCAACAGGCAACGGAGTGATTGATGCAAAATTACGCAAGGAAGCAGGGATATCAGAAATACCCTCTTCTTTGGAAAATCTAATCGCTGCAGCAACTAAGTTAGGAACAGAAAATGAGCTTTTAAAACAGGCGTTACATGATATTAGCGCCACCATTGCTAAAGTACGGGAGTGCTTATGAGTGTAGAAAAGAAAATTCGCGATAAGATAGCGGGGAATGTTCAATTGCATGCTTTAGGCAATAGCAATCGTAGTTTGCGAGATGTAGCTGTTGACCTTATTAATGCTTCTGACATGCATTGGGAAGATATTGCAGATGGTTGTTATCTTTGTAAAAGCACCATTGCCAATTTAGCTAAAGATATAACTCAAAACCCCCAATTACAAACAGTAGAACGCATCATAAAATTCTTCGACTGTCGAATAAATATAAATGGAGAAATTGTAAAGGGCATAAATCTTTTACAACCGAAAACAAAAATACCGCGTAAGAAAAAATGATGTTCCATTCAGGTTACGAAGCTCGAACCATCTGTTTTATTCTGTGGTTTTTGGGCACAATAATTATCATGCTGATGGGTAACAACGGCGCTATCAGGGCGGATTATTTTAACGATGTTCCGTGGAGTAAATGCTTGAAATCTCCACAACACCAAGTCTTCATTTTAACAATGCTGTCATGGCTTACAATGTGGGGAGTGTAATAAATGAACATAACCGCCGCAGTACAAACCATCCGTGATACGGCAGAGAAAGAAATCAAGAAGCTGTTAGCGGAGCAGGATAAGCCATGGGAGCCGGAGGATGATAGCTGGTTTACCACAAGTTCCGGCACTGTTGTATCGAAGACTGTTTTCCAGCAAGACTACCACGAAATGGGCAACGCCTTCCCCACCAAAAAAGCCGCAGAGCAGGCCATAGCCCGCCGCAAAGCCTATGTGTTTATCATCCGTGAGATAGCGCGAGTGAATCGTGAGAAGGGATGGGTGGCTGACTGGGAGGATTACCACCAATGGAAATACTGCTTGTATACCCGTAAAAAGAAACTTATTCACAAGGGGTCTTGTGAAGATCGAGCATCCCATAACGAATTATACGGATGCAGTAACGCCATCCAAAACATCATGAGCAACCACGCAGACACTTGGAAAATAGCGATGGGGATATCTGATGAGTGACTGGAAGCTGGTGGATACTGTTAGTGCAAACCCAATAAAAGCATGGGAACGCATCAAACTACTTGAGGCAGAATGCAAACAATGGGAGGAACTATATAGCCGCCGACTCGACAACATAACTGAACTCGAAGCAGAAGCAGACGAATTGCACAAACTGATAACCAGACTCAATGACCTGCTCACTGATACAGCAAACGCACTCAAAGGCGAGCCTGATGAATTAACATTGCACGGCTTCCATGACCTGCCTGAAATAGCGGCGAGACTGCGCGAAGCACTGCTGCGCACACCAGACCAAGCTGTTGCCCGTAAAGCACTGGAGGAAACTGATGAATAAGCATTATGATTTTGTAATACGCAAACCCAATGAAGCTGCAAAACGTATTACAGAATTAGAAGCAGAACTTGAAATAGCAAAAGCTTTTATTCATTGGGTAGTTATTGAACGCGATAATTTACGCCAAGCCGATACAAAAAAACAACAAAATCATGTTGACGCTGCTATCGCAAGATACAAACGAGAACATTCATGAAGGCTATTAAATTCAGAGACCGCGTATCAATCACAGCTAGAATGTGGCGTGGCGAACGACACGAACAAATTGATGGTAAATCACGCCCTGTAATGGCATGGCGTAGACGCACAGGGGAAATGCGAGGGAAATCTGAAACAGGGGTTTTTCTTGGTTGGCGTACCGTTCAACGTGGTTGGACAGTTTGGGGTGGAGAATACGAAGGCAACCATTTTAAAATTTGTGGTTATGACAAAGTAGCACTTGTATCACTAGGCCCCAAAGAAAACCCTGTTTACATCCACCCCGATGATATGGAAAAAATATCTACTGGCGAAAATTCAACTCTTGGCACCTATTTAAAGATTGTTAAAGTCTTTGAAGAAAAAATACAAATACTCGAAACAGAAAATAAACGCCTATTAGCATGTTATGTTACAGGCCCACACAAACCTATGAGCCATAGATGACCTATTCACTTTTCGCCCACCAGAAAGAATCCATCGATTTTTGCCGTCCGCGTGAACTTGTATTTGACGCAAGTGATCCGGGTACCGGTAAAACACTTGTAGCAATTGAAACTTTCGCTGAACGCCGCGTCCGTGGCGGCGGCTGTGTACTTATCATCTGCCCTAAATCTCTCATTCGAGCTGCATGGGCTGCTGATTTCAAAAAATTCGCCCCCTATTTAAAAGTTTCCTGTGCATATGCTCAAAATCGCGAAGAAGCCTTTTGGACAGCCGCTGATATTTATGTCACAAACCATGATGCAGCCAAATGGTTGGCTAAACAAAAACCTGCTTTTTTTGAACGCTTTGATTCGCTTATTGTGGATGAAGTAGGTGCTTTTAAACACCATACTTCACAGCGTTCAAAAGCGCTAAATAAAATAAAACGTTATTTCACCCATCGCCATGTTATGAACGGTACTCCTGCGCCAAACACTATTCTTAATTTGTGGAACCAGTATTTTATTTTGGATAATGGCACACGCCTCGGCCCCTCTTTCTTCAAATTTCGTTCTACTGTCTGCACACCCAAACAAGTTGGCCCTAGTGCCAATATGTTGAAGTGGGAAGACCGGCCGGGAGCTAACGAAGCTGTTTCAAAATTGGTAGAAGATATTACGATCCGCCATAAATTTGAAGACTGTATTGATATTCCGGAAAACCACGAATATTGCGTGCCATATCAACTCACCCCCAAGCAGCTGAAAAATTACCTGCAAATGGAGAAAGCACAACTAGCCTTAATTGAAGGCCAAGTTGTTTCCGCTGTGAATGCTGCTACCGTTGCCACCAAGTTGCTCCAAATTGCATCTGGCGCGGTTTACGATGAAGAAGGGGACTATCATATCGTTGACCGCGAACGTTACAGTGCAGTGATTGATCTCGCTGAACAGCGCACAAATGTCATCGTCTTCTTTCTCTGGAAACACCAAAAAGAAATGCTGATTGAAGAAGCGGAAAAACGAAAATTGAGTTACTGCCTGATCGACGGCACAGTGCCTGATGGCAAACGACACGAGAACGTTGAGTATTTTCAGCGAGGCATGTACCGCATAATGTTCGCACATCCCCAGTCAGCAGCACATGGGTTGACTCTGACAAAAGGCGTCGCTACCATCTGGCCGTCACCCGTCTATAATCTTGAGCACTATCAGCAGGGCTTTCGTCGTATTTATCGCGCGGGTCAAACCCAAAAAACTGAAACCATCACACTCATTGCTGATAACACTATTGAAACAAAAGTGTGGGAGGCTCTATCTACAAAAAAACTCAGGATGGACGATTTGTTAGAACAAATAACTTTGGGAAGAGCACCATGACGGAGGAACAAATGCGGATAGTCCGCCAATTACGTAATGAGGGCTATGCGGTAATCATTTGGGCACCAGAAGAATTAAGCGGTGTCCCTCTCAATCACGTAGAAGCTCGTTCAGTAGAATTAGGTTGGGAAATAATCAAGGATTTAAAAAGGACAAATCAGGAACCAGAATATTTTTAACGCAAAAGACTTTCAACTCCGCACTGTAAAAATGAAGCGCCTGCACCACAACCAAGCACTGTGGGCATATCGTTATTGTGGAAAGACTTTTGTCTGCGAACAACGATACACAGCCGAAGAAGGTGCGTATAGCGCAGAAAAAAATGGCTCCTCAAAAACCTCCATGAAGGCATACTCTAAATGAAAAAAGAAGAAGAGGAAGAAGTTACATGGGAGCGTGTAATTCAGGAGTGCCGCAAAAAACCGGACGACCCTATCGCGCAAATGTTTCTGGGGATACATACAGAAAACATTTCGTTAAAAGAATTATGTCGTAGTGCTTACATGCATAGTAATATTTGCCTTAAAGAAGGTTGGATCTTGGATTACAAACGGCTGGTGGAAAATGATTAAAATTGCAACTATATGGCATTGTACATTATGTGGCCATAGCAAAAGCTATGACCCTCTCGTTGGAAAACCACCAAAAATTTGCCCAGCTTGTAACGACGGCAAAAACACTCCTATTTATATAGCGGACAAAAAATGATGCCAACTTTTGAACAAATTATTGTGAGTATAGTAACAATTACTATTTGTATTACCTTACTTTTTATGTGCTATCAAGTTGATCGTAAACTTGACCTATTGGAGGCACAATGCGAGACGACATTATCACGCTAGATTTTGAAACGTATTGGGACAAAGATTACACACTACGTAAATTAGCGACAAGCGAATATATCCGCGACGATCGCTTCAAAGCCCAGTGTGTGGGCATCAAAATAGGAGCAAATAATGTTGTATGGGTTCCGGATAAAAACGTTGAAGAAGCACTTCGGTCAATTGATTGGGCCTCCTACGCTCTTCTTGCTCATCATACTCAGTTTGATGGTTTTATTCTTACTGAGCGTTATGGGATTATTCCTGCTTATTATCTCTGCACGCTGTCGATGGGAAGAGGACTACATTCAATCGGCGTTGGTGCTTCGTTAGATGCTCTCGCTCGGTTTTATAACCTCGGCAATAAAATACCTGATGTATTGAATAGAACAAAAGGAGTATTGGATTGGCCACCAGAATTGATGCAAGATGCTGGTCTTTACTGCGCAATGGATACCAAATTGTGCAGCGATCTGTTTTTAAAAATGTTACCGAGTTTTGCAACAAGTGAACTGGATCTCATTGACGAAACCTGCCGCATGTTCTGTGAACCAGTATTACAGGTTCATATACCTACTGCTAAGCGCGCACTAAAACTTGAACTAGATAGTAAACGTATAAAAATAGCAAAAGCTGAAACAGATCCCGCTAACCTCAGCTCCAATTTAAAATTTGCCGCTTTGCTCAAAAGTCTCGGCGTCGAAATACCCATGAAAATCTCGCCCACAACGAAAAAGCCTGCCTATGCTTTCGCTAAAGGTGACGCAGGATTCCAAGAATTAATGATTCATGAGGACGAAGCCGTTCGAGCCATAGTCGAAGCACGCATTGCTGTGAAATCAACCATTGGATCAACGCGCGCGCAACGGCTGCTCGATGAAGGAGCCAATGGCAGAACTCTGCCGGTGTATTTAAAATACTACGGAGCACACACCGGGCGCTGGAGTGGTGGTAATAGAATGAACCTTCAGAATTTGCCTCGTGCGTATCCTGATGACCCAAACAGCGGCTTACTACGAAAATCCATCATCGCACCAGAAGGCTATGTCATCGTAGTATCTGACTTGGCGCAAATTGAAGCTCGGATGCTGGCATGGCTCGCCAAGGATACTGCTCTGCTGGACCAATTTAGAAGTGAGCAGGACGCATATAAAATTATGGCCGCATCTATTTATCACAAAACCGTGGAAGAAATATCTAAAACGGAACGCTTCGTAGGTAAAACTGCGATCCTCGGTCTAGGGTACCAGATGGGGTGGAGAAGATTTCTCCTGACCGTCACATTGGGGCTCATGGGACCGAAGATGGATATGAAAGCTGAGACTGCACAGTTGGTTGTATCGACTTACCGCCAGAACAGAATAGCGATCGTGCGATTCTGGGACGTCTGTACCGATATGCTCAACCATATGCTGTATGACATGGATATGGAAGTCGGCCCACTGCGTGTTGATGGAAAAAATAACCGCATTTATATGCCTAATAATATGTATCTCGAATATCCCGGCTTGTCTCAATCAAACGATGGTTTTGTATTTTTTGATTACGAGAATGCCGATATTATGGCGCGCGGCGGATCTCCAAATATGAAAAAAGCCCGTAAAATTTACGGCGGACTACTTACTGAAAATGTCACACAAGCCCTCGCACGAATAGTCATCGGCGATCAGCTGCTACAAATAGCAAAACGATATAAAGTAGCCTCCACCACACACGATGAAATTATTGCTGTAGCTCCCGTAGATGAAGCAGACTTCGCCCTTGCTTACATGCTGAGCGCGATGCGCATTCCGCCTGAATGGGCACCCGATTTACCACTTGATGCCGAAGGCGGTTGGGCACGGGAGTACAGTAAATGAACGAAACTGATTGGCAAGGAATTGCTATTGATAGGGGCCGAACAGTACAGCACGGCGCTACACAATATATTGAGCTAGCGTATCCCACTATAACTGACGCTTACGACAAAGTTAAATTAGTATGCCTCTGTATTGAAAAGTGGACAAAAGAAACTGATACGACCTACTCAAAAATTAGGCGGGAACAATCATGAGCCTACAAGATGATTATTTCGATGTAGAAGCCAAATTGAAAGGCACATCAGAAGCAGAAGCTTTTGAACGGATATGGTTCCATTACTGCGATCTTGAAACACATAACATGGTAAAAAGACAAGAAATGCCCGGTGAAGAATACTTGATATGGCGACGTTCTCGCATGAAAGAACTTGGATTAACGGAGTAAATGATGGATAATACTTTGAATGAGCTTATTTCAAAGCTTGGTGACTTTCGCACTGAAAAGAAACGATTGGAGTACGAAGCACGTGAAATAGGCAAACATGTCACAGCCATGGAATATGAAATCATGGACGTGATGGACGACCAACAAATTATAGAATCAAAGAATACTTCAGGGCAGAAAGTAACCCTTGGAGAAGCGGTTTATCCTCAGGTCGACGACTGGGATGCATTCCATTCGTGGATCTTAGAAAACCACTATCTCCACTTCCTTGAAAAACGGCCAGCGGTTCTTGCGTACCGTGAAGCCCTTGGCCAAGGCATCGCCGTACCGGGTGTCTTACCGTTCACAAAACGCAAAATTACATTCCGGGAGACATAAATTTATGAGTAAAGATTTAGCTAAATTGAGCGGCGGAGAATTGTCGGCAGACATCATCGCCAGACTACAAGAAGTCACAGAGGAAGAACGTTCTCGTATCGGTGCTTCTGGCGGTGGGGATGTTATCTCCATCAATAACGGAAAACGTTGTTTCGTTATGCCGAATGAGCAGGAGACAGATGAGTTTGAAGCTCTGATTGTTGATTTTGCTTATCGCAACGAATATTACATTGGGGCGTACAACCCCAAAGTTATTACACCACCTGCCTGTTTCGCTATTGCTCCTTCAGCAGCGCAATTAACCCCCTCTGAGAATTCGCCTGTTAAACAGAATGCATCAGATTGCGCTACATGTCAGCAGAGCCAATTCGGAACACATATAAGCGGCAGCGGTAAGGCGTGTAAAAATACAGTCCTCATCGCCATATTGCCACCTGATGAAGCTGTATTGGAATCGCATGACATCTGGGTATTGAAAACGTCCCCTACCGCTATTCGGCCTTTCAATAAATACGCCTCCAAAGTTAGCCAGATGAATCTACCAATTGGTGTCGTACGTACTCGTTTCTTTTTCGACCCAGATACTTCTTATGCTTCGGTTCGTTTCGAAGCTTTGGGTATTGAAGCGGAATGTATCGACGGCGTCATGGAACGTAAGGAAGAAGCCAGCAAACGTTTACTGGAAGAGCCTGACGTATCTCAATTTGAGATGCCTTCTGCGTCCAAGTGAGCAAACCGGAAACTCGATATTACACGGCAGTACATAAATTACTGCCGCGTATTATACACCGCGAGAAAATGCATAATATATATCGCGGCGGGACGGCGGATGTCTGGTATTCGGGGAATCTCGATGACCTATGGGTAGAGTACAAGTGGATAGCCAAACTGCCCAAAAAAGCATTTGTCCGTCTCGACAAACTTCTGTCGCCTTTGCAACAACGATGGCTCGAAGGGCGGCATGAAGAAGGGCGGAACATAGTAGTGATATTAGGTACGCCCGAAGGGGCTTGGGTACTTGAGGGGGCAGCGTGGAAGGAGCCAATTAATCCCGAGGCCATACGAACCCTTGGGATATCCAAGCAATCAATAGCGGATTACATCAAAAAAAGGACACAAATAGATGATGTTTTGGCTATTCCGCGCTACACAGATAACCAGTCTGACTTATCGGCTTCTCTTGACGACAATGATGACAGTTTACCTGATTCGAGAAGGACTGAGTAATTCGCAGAAAAAGAAACTTCCGCAATTACCAGCCCCTAAACCTTAACCTTTAGAGGGCATGGCCCTTAGTAGGGCCATGTTTTTTTTCTTTCAGAGCCTGTACACTACGAGCACCAACTAAGACTAACTAGGTACAGCTCAATGCAAACCCTTACTATCGCAGACCTCGCTTCTATTTTGAACAGGTCTCCGGCAACCATTGCTACAGAAGTAACCAAAACCCCGCACAAACTGCCGCCAAGGCTGAACCTGCCGGGGTCCCGGCGCGTTCTGTGGTATCAAGAAGATGTGGAGAAATGGCTCAATGAACATAGACCTGAACAACAACAACGGAACGACTGAATTTCTAAATTTTTCAGAAGGCTTAACCACCTCCGATGGGGCGATCGTATCGCTAGACGCGGCTGGAACGGCAGAGGAATGCACATCGCCATCCAATATTCCGACGAATTTTCAAAAATGAAACGCTCGTACATTTACATGTATCCCATTGATGGCATGTTAGTGCCGTGGGTAGCCTCGCAAATTGACATCCTTGCAGAAGACTGGTTTGTATTATCGGAGAACAGCTTATGACACACATCATGGTTGATCTGGAGACGCTCTCCACCAACAACAACGCCGCTATCCTTGCCATCGGCGCTGTGAAATTCAGCAACGAGGACAAGGCCTATGACAAGTTTTATAAGGTAGTCAAAACACCCCCTGAAGTGGAGGGCTTCCATATCTCCAGCGACACGCTGGACTGGTGGTCCAAGCAGAGCGAAGAAGCACGCCGTGTATTCGAAGATCCTACCGCTGCCCCTATCGAGGAAGCGCTCGTATCTTTTGCTACGTGGGCTCTAAATGGCACAAACAAAAAAGATATCCGTCTGTGGGGTAACGGAGCGTCGTTCGATAACGTCATCCTTTCATCAGCATACCAACTGTGTAATTTATCGCAGCCGTGGATATATTGGAATGACCGCTGCTACCGCACGATGAAGAATCTGAACCGTACTGTAGGACTTACACGAATAGGAACTCACCACAATGCGGTGCATGACGCTGAATCACAAGCAGTGCATCTGCTGGCTATGGAGATACCTTTAGCATGAAAAAACTCCTCGATGCAGCTTCTGCATACATCTGGAAATTACGGTATGCAAGGGAATTCCATCGCCGAACTAAGTTGGAGTGGTATTTGTGTTGGCAATCAGCAGACGCCATGTTGAACGATTGCTTTGATGGGAACGTGTCTGAGATGACGCCCGACGATGCAGTATCTGAAGAACTCTCAAATTGGAATGATTGATATGACAAGCCCTACTGACGTACTGCATGCAGCGGCCAAACATATGGAAGATCGTGCTAGTACTTACGATACACTCGGCGGTGAACGTAGCATGGAAAAAACCGTGCGGATGTTCAACGCCCTTTTGGATGGCGACCGGTTTATGACCACCGAGCAGGGTTGGATGTTCATGGCGCTTCTGAAAATCGTCCGTTCTCAGCAAGGCGATTTCAAACTGGACAACTACGAAGACCTCGCTGCCTACGCGGCGCTGGCTGCAGAAGCGGCCTATGTTACAAACCCAACAGGGCCAGAGTCGGGCGCAACCAAGGTTGATGGACCCCGAACAACGAGGTAATATCAGATTATGGTTCGCCGCCGGAGTGCGCAGGGCTTTCAAACCCAACGTGCAGAGAGTTCGAACCTCTCGCGAACCTCCAATTGAGGAAAGTACGATGAACTGAATGCTATAACCCGCGCGCACCCCCTCCCCAGAAAAAACGTGGAAAAAAACTACAATTTTCTGGGAGAGATTTATGAACATTAATACTCGAAAACTGCGCATCAAGGCCAAGCATCTGGCAGAAGAAGCTCGCATCATCCGCCGCGAGGCCCGTAACGTCCATGGGCTGGAGCGGTACGATTTAAACCACCACCGAACGACCACCGTAAGAAATGAAGCGCGGGCAACTCAGCTCGCCTATCAGTTTCTGTGGGGGAGACGGAAGTACGCGGAGATCGAAGGGCCGCGCACGGACGTGAACAAAAGAATAGTCTACATCGACCACCGCATCAGGATCATGCTCAAGAAATATGGTGAGCCCGGTGACGTGGAACGCTTGGACGACTGGCTGGCTGGGAAGGAAGTAGCCCTAGCAACCTAGAAACAGAACGGGTACAGACACCTCCTATGGACGCATATGGAAGGACTGGAGCCTCGGGACCCCCGCAGCGCGTCGGTGACCGCCGAGAAAGCGGACGGGGCAGAGTCCCAAAACCATGTGTGGGCCGTACTTTTCGGTAAGGAAAACAAAATGAGCCGCCCTAATGGATTTATGATTAAAGGCCGCCTGTACCCAGCTATGGCAGCGTACACTGAAAAAGCAATGATGGATTACATCGTCGAATTGGTAGAAAAATTGGAAGAAGAAAGTCTACAAACAAGTAGGCATATGGAGATAATGCAGGATAAATCAGAAACAAAAACAGAACGAATTGCCGAACTCGAATCAAAGCTAACCGACTACAAAAACGCCAATGTTATTTTAGCTGGGAAGGTGGATGAGATTGAGGCAGAGAATGGCTGGATACCTATAAGTGATCTGTCGCCTGATGACGGCGAGCGCGTAACTATGGGTCATTATTTCCAGCAAGAAAGACTATGGATATGGACTGCTTCTGGCGAAATAG
>Ga0164313_10004906_pt1 | contig 11853 bp, 10 predicted proteins | sample GuaBasSedimGuay4_FD_113735 | JGI IMG/M metagenome (GOLD analysis project Ga0164313, IMG submission 113735) | Subseafloor sediment microbial communities from Guaymas Basin, Gulf of California, Mexico - Guay4, Core 4569-4, 0-3 cm | ecosystem: Environmental > Aquatic > Marine > Hydrothermal vents... | reverse complement strand
ACTGGCATCGTTTGGGAGTGTGACAACGTCTTCTGGGCCATCAACAGCACGGCCAACGCCTTCGACCGCTACGACTTCGCCGAGCCCCACCTCGCGGGCCACTGGTACCACGACGACGCGACCATCAAGCGCTATCAGTGGGATGGCAACGGGCCCGTACGCGTCGCCGATGTACCCAGCAACGTCATCGTCGAAGCCGGCGTCCTCTACGTTGCCGACAGCGGCAACGGCCGCGTCATCTCGATGGCCCTCGACGCCGAGGGTACCCCCGCCGGCACCTTCTTCTCCTACGAAGGCCTCGAGAGCGACCGCATCGCCAACGCGCCCCTCGAGACCGTCATCGACCAGGCGGCTCTCGCCGCCGAGTGGGGCGGGAGCGCGGTGCCTTCGGGCCTCGCGGTCCTCGACGCGGAGACCCTCGTCGTCGCCAACAACGCCAGCGGCCACGTCTCCCTCGTGGGCCTCGATGGCACCATTATCCGCACCATCGACACGGGCGTCGGCGCCGGCATCGGCGGCCTCACGGTCTTCAACGGGGTCATCTACTTCACGCACATGACCGAGCGCCGCATCTATCGCCTCGACGTCGCCGCGAGCTGACGAGGGGATGATGACGGGTCGCCTTAGTCTCCAAAGCGCGCTGGCTCTGCTTGCATTGCTGGCGGCTTGTTCCTCGTCTTCGACCTCCCCGGTGGAGCTCGTGTCCGACCTCGAGCTGGCGTGCGCCCGTCTCAGCGGTTGCGCGGACTTCGAGGTGGAGACCTTTCGGGGAAACATCGCGGGCTACGACGCGTGCACCATGGGCCTCGGTGCCGACGGTTTGTCCTCGGGCCTGGGCACGCTCGGTGCCTGCGTCGTGGCGGCTACGGATTGTGACGCCGCGCTCCGCTGCGCCCACGTGGACTCGGCGGCGATCTGCGCGGACACCCGTCCGACCTGTGAAGGAGACGTCCTCGAGAGCTGCTTCGCGGGGGTGGCGGTCGCCCGGGACTGTTCGGCCGAAGGGCTATCCTGCCTCGACAACGGCAACCTCGTCTGCGGTGCCGAGACCTCGTGCACGGAGTCCCGGTGCGACGGCGACCGGCTCTTCACGTGTGTGGAGGCGGAGGGCCATGAGGTAGCCCAGGACTGCGGGCCCGGCCTCTGTCACGTCGATGCGGAGACGGGCTGGGGGAGTTGCCTGCCCAGCCGGGAGACCTGCGAGCGCGGCTCGGACTTCTGCGACGGTGACGTCGCCGTTCACTGCGCCAGCGGATACGTGAGGCGTACGGTCTGCGGGCCCGGTCGGTGCAGCGAAACCGATGGCGCCTTCTGCATGAGCCCCGAGCCCTGCGTGTCGACGTGCGACGGCACCTCGTTGCTCGCGTGCGTGCGGGGCGGCCGTCGGGAGGCTATCGACTGCTCCCAGTGGGGCTCCTCGGGCTGCGTCGACGATGGCTCCGGCGCCCGCTGCGCCCCGTAGATTGGGTCCGGTTCCTGCTCTGGGCACCTGCTAGACTGTCTTCGTGGGGGAGCCCCGAGTCACCGACCGCATCGAGGCCAAGCAGGAGCGCGTGCACGTCCTGACCGGGGCGACGTGCAACAACAACTGCGTCTTCTGCATGGAGGAAGACCGAGAGGGGCGGTACCACGTCAACTCCCGGACCACCGACGAGGTGGTGCGGTGGATCCTCGAAGAGAACCGCGGCTCGGAGGAAATCTGCTTCACCTCCGGTGAGCCGACCCTCAACAAGCGGCTGCCCCTTTGGGTGAGTTGGGCCCGGGAGGCGGGCATCCCGCGCGTCAGCGTGATGACGAACGGGCGCAGCCTCGGCTACGAGCGCTACGCGCGGATGCTGGTCAAGGCCGGCATGAATCGCTTCTACGTATCGATTCATGGCCACGAGGCCCGGCTCCACGAGGGCCTGACGCGCACCCCCGAGAGCTTCGAGCAGACCGTCGCGGGCCTCGACCAAATCGCAAAGCTTCGGCGCTTCGGCGTGGAACTGCACACGTCGACCGTCATCACCAAGCGCAACTTGCCGTTCCTCGGGGACATCTACGCGTTTCTGCGTAGCCACGGCGTGGACCAGGTGGTCTTCAACGTGATGCAGGCCAACGGCCGGGCCAATACGCACTTCGAGAAGATCTTCCCCCGCTACACGGACATCGCCGCTGAGGCGGCGTGCTTCCTCGACGTCGCGGCCCGAGCCGAGGACCGGGTGATGGCGTTCTTCGTCGACATCCCGCTTTGCACGACGGAAGCCCTGGCCGACTTCAACCGCGGCTACGTCGAAGCGTACAAACACTACGAGCCTCCCCAGGGAGGCCACGACCTCGTCCTCGCGGCGGAGCTCGACGCCGCGAACCAGGGCCAGGGGCCCGACGGGGACCTCGTGCAGATCCGCCGCTCGGACCTCGACGACGAAGCGCGGCAGAAGCGAGACGAGTGCGCGTCGTGCAAACACGACGCCACGTGCGAAGGCGTCTGGGCCAACTACCTGCGCCGCTTCGGATGGGATGAGATGCAGCCCGTCGGTGGACGGTCGAGCTGAGCGGATGCTAGTATTGAGCCCGTGCGTTCGGTAGTCGCCGCAGGAATCTTGGTCGCCCTACTTTCCGCCGGCTGCGGTCGGATCGGCTTCGGGCCCGCAGATGGGTCGGCGCCGGCGGACAGCGGCGCGCCGGCAGACAGCGCGATGCCAGCGGATAGCTCGGTCTCCGTCGACAGCGGGGTGACGGTCGATAGCGCGGTGGCGAGTGATGGCGCACTGCCGGCCGACAGCGCGGTGCCGTTCGACAGTGCGGTGCCATCCGATGGCTCCACGACCGGGCCCGCCCCGTGGGAGGGCGCGTTCACGATGGACACGCCGGAGGCCGTCGATGCCGTCAACTCGACGGCGACGGAGCGAGATTGCACCATCGACCCCACGGGCGACGGTTTGTACTTCTCGTCGGACCGGTCGAGCGCCGCGAAGGCGGTGGGCTCGAGCAATTTCCATTTCTCGACGAGACCGTCGGCCGCCGACCCCTTCGGGGCTCCGGTGCTCTTGAACGGGATTTCGAGTGGTTTCAACGACACCTTGCTCTTCGCGGTCGACGGCCGGAATGGAGTGCTCTCCAGCCCTCAAACCGGCGGCCTCGGCGGGAGCGATATCTGGACGGTGACGCGCGCGAGCGTCGGGGACCCCTGGGAGTGGCCTGGTGCGGTCAATCAGACCGCGGTGAACTCCGTAGACGCCGAGTTCGACCCCTGGATGTCGCCTGATGGATTGCGCGTCTATTTCAACTCGAACCGCCCCAGCGGCATGGGCAATCACGATATCTACATGGCATCGCGTGCCACCCGGACCGACATGTTTGGCGCCCCGACGAGCGTCGGCGGTCTCAACACCACCGCGGTAGACGCCAACGCAAGCCTCAGCTCCGACGAGTTGTTCGTCGTCTTCACGTCGAATCGCGGCGGCGGGGCGGGCGGATACGACCTCTACTTTGCGCGCCGCCTCGCATCGACCGATGACTTTGCCGCTCCCGAGCCCGTGCCGGTCGTCAATACGCCGGACCTCGACTGGGAACCCTGCCTCGGCCGCGATGGTTATCTCTACTTCTCGAGCAACCGCCCCGGTGGCATGGGTAGCAGCGACATCTACCGCGCGCGGTTCTTGGCCGCGGGGGGCTCGTAGGTCGGGTCGGTGAAGGAGCTCACCCACCGTTCGGTCCGGGGTGGGCTTGGGGGGGGCGGGGGATTGCGCGGCCGGAGCTCGTCTCCATCGAAGCGCGCCAGGTAACTCGCATCGACGCCGGGGCATGCGCTCTGAGCGGGGCAGGCCTCACAGGCGTCGCCGTAGGCGCCCACAGTCGTGGCTAGCGCGTGGGCGGCGAAGGGGCCGAGCAAGCACAGCGGGGCGCCGGTGACATAGGTCTCGATACCGGACCGGGACGCCCGGGTGAGGGCATGGAGCGCGTAGGGCAGGGCGAGGGCGAGCCGGACGAAGACCTCTGCCGATGCACGGTCGTCGGTCCTGGGCACAGCGACGCGCCAAGCGCGTATGCCCCGCGCCGCGAGGAAAGCCGGCACCTCGCCGATGACCGCGAGGTTGGACCGCGTCAGGATCGTCGTCGCGATGCACTCGATGCCGGAGCGCCGAGCTTCTCCGAGTTGTGCTGCGAGGCGCTCGAAGTCTCCTTCGTTGCCCGAGTGGTAGTCGTGCACCTCCGGTCGGGCGCCGTGCACCCAGACGTGCAAGACGCCCTGCGACGGGTCGCTCAATCGAGGGGCACCGAATAGGCGCCGCCGGGGTAGCGCTCGTGGCGCTGGGTCAGCGTGAGCAGACCCTCGGCCGGGCTCGCTTCGCTCTCGGCGAGGGCGTCGGCGAGGGCCATGGCGCCGAGGCCCTGCTCCTCGGCAGTGGCCGTTTGGCCGTCACCCCGGTTGGCGAGGTAGACGCTGAGGGTCCGGGTATTGCCGATCCCATCGGGGTGTCCCGGTGCGAGATCTCGGCGAAGGACGTCGACCTGAAAGCGGTCGCCGCTCGCCGCCTCGAGGACGACCGGTGCTGCACCGAGATAGAGGGGGTGGGACCGGACGATTCGAAAGCGCCCCACCATCGCGCCGGCCGTGAGCGGGAGCGGGCTCGCCGGTGGGTTGGCCGGGCTGGTCCCGACGGCCTCCCGAGCGAGGGCTCTCTGGGGACTGCCCACGGCGACTGCGCCCGCAGCGGCGCTCACCCCCGTCAGAAACCCACGCCGCCCCACATCATCGCCCTTGCCCATGAAATATGCCTCGATTGAGGTTACTTGGCGGGTCTCGGATGCGTCAAGGCGACGCTTCGTGGCGCGCTGCGGGTTTTCGGGCCGCCGGGGCCTCCTCGCGGCTAAGATCGGGCCTTGCCCCTCCTCGACATCATCGTCGGCTACGACTGCAATCTCGCCTGCGATTACTGCACGATCACGCCGGAGATGCGGGAGCGAAGCCTCGGGACCCGGGCGGTCGTCGAGGCGCTGCGGCGCGGTCCACGGGGCGGCTACGACCGGGTGTCGTTCACCGGCGGAGAGCCGACGATCAGGGGAGATCTCTTGCCCCTAGTGCGCGAAGCCCGTCGCCTCGGGTACGCCGACATCAAGGTGCAATCCAACGGGCTGCTCTTCACCGAGGCCAACGTCACACGCTTGATCGATGCGGGGTGCAATCGTTTCCACATCTCGGTGCATACGCATCGGGAGGACCGCTACGACGATCTCGTGCGGAGGGAGGGGGCGTACTCCCTCATGGCCCAGGGTCTCGATGCGGTCGTGCGCGCGGTCCGTGCCCATGCCGACGCCGGTCGGGGCGAACTGCACCTCACGGTCGATCTCATCATCAAAGCAGACACCTTGAACGACCTCCCGGACGCCGTGCGGTGGCTTCATGACCGCGGCGTGCGCAGCGTTCATCTCTGGTTTGTCTCCCTGACGGACCACAACCGGGAAAACCTCGAGTCTCTTCCGCGGATGACCGACGCCGTTCCGAAGATCACCGAAGCCCTGCGCTTTGCCGATGCGGAAGGATTCGAGTGCCTCTCCCTGCACGTCCCCCGGTGCCTGCTCGGCGAAGAGTTCCTCGCCAACGTCTGGGACCCGGGGGCCCAGGACGTGCGCGTCGTGACGCCGGATGCAACCTTTCAGCTCGACGCATCGAAGATCACCGGCCAAGTCTACGTCCCTGCCTGTGACGGTTGCGAGTACCGCGACCTCTGCCCGGGGCTCCGGGAGGACTACCTCGAGGTCTATGGCGACGCTGAAGTTGCCCGTGTGCGGGGGGGGCCTCCGTCGCGAGCCCCGACGCGGTTCAAAACGACCCCCCTCCCGTAGCGCTCATCGTTTCTTCGAGCTTCCGAACTACGGGCAGCCAGGCGCTGCGTTCCAACGGCGCTGCGTCGAGGAGCGCGTCGAGCTCGTCGTTCACCCCCCGGAGTGAGTCCAAGGTCTCTCGTTCGCGCTCGGAAGTCTGCTCGGCGTCGGGTGATTCCAGTAGACGGGCTACAGCTTCGATGTCGTGTTCGTGCAGTTCCTCGCGGTGGTTCACATGCGTAATCAGCCCAGCGAACATGCCCAGGTCCTGGAAGAGGCGCTGTGCAACCAAGACCGAGTCGGGCTCCTTGGGGGCCTGAAGCCAGTCGGCAATGCGAGCTTGGAGGCTTCGAAGCTGACGACGGTCCGTGATTCGCAGTTCGGGATAGACGTCGTGGCCGATCAAAATCGCGATTGCGGTCTTGCTCCTACGCAGGATCATACCGGCCCGCTTCGGGCTGAACTCCTCGACGAGGAAAGTCTTCCGCAGTCGAGCGTACCGACGCCGAGTTTCGAGGGAGCGGTTCAACTCCGACGAAAGGGCGAGACGGGTTTCTCGACCTTCCGTCCGAGCGAGGGCCGATTCCAGCATGGTGAGCGTCTTGACGATCCGCCGTCGAGAGCCGTCGCACTCGGAGATGATGCTCCAAAGTTCGCGGCCGGGGCCCAGTTGCTCGAGGGCAGCCCGTTTGGGAATGAGCGCCGTCTTGCCGATGAACGCGAAGTTTGCCACCTGGCATGAGGCATCGTGGTTTTCGGAGGCCTCATCCATGCGCCTCAGGTAGACGCTGGTGTTCCAGTCGGCCTCATCGGCCCATTCATCCGTGTCGGCGTCCTCCGACGTCTCCTCGTACGCGGCGAGCACTTCCTGACAGAGCCCGATGGCACCTTCGACTGCGGCGATGACTCGAGGCACCAACTCTTGCAGGGCATCGGAGGCAGAGCCCTTCTCGAACTTCCGCACGTCCAAACCCCGAGCCGATGCCACGAGTGAAAGGAGCTCGGTTGCGAGGTCGTCGCTCCCCCGGGGGACAGAGGTCTGGACCTCGCCTGCGGCGCCGTCATCCAACGTCGATGAGGTCATCGTCTTTCCCTTTTCGCGCTCCAAGCATTGACCATCCACGAATGTACGAGGCTCCGCAATGAGTGAATTGTGTCACTACGGCCCCCCGTCTCCGTCGAAACTCAGCCCTCGCCTTCGAGGTAGGTGTAGCTGCGGAGGCCTTGTTCGTAGTGGGCCATGAGCAGCTTCATCTGGGGCAGGGTGATTCGCCCCTTCTGGAACGCGTTCTCTGCTTGGCGGCGGACCCGCTCCATCATGGCTTCGGGGTCGTACTCGACGTAGCGCAGGACCTCGTTCACGTCGTCACCCTTGATGACGTGGGGCACCTCGTAGCCCGTCTCGTTGAGACGTACGTGCACGGCGTGGGTGTCGCCGAAGAGGTTGTGGAGGTCGCCGAGGATCTCCTGGTAAGCGCCGACGAGGAACATCGCCATGATGTAGCGCTCACCGGGGCGAATCTCGTGCACCTCGAGGGCTTCCTTTGGCTCCTCGAGGTCGATGAAGTGGTCGATGATGCCGTCGCTGTCGCAGGTGAGGTCGGCGAGGCGGGCCCGGACCCGGGGCTCTTCTTCGAGGCGGTGGATGGGCATGACCGGGAAGAGCTGGTCGATGGCCCAGGTGTCCGGCGCCGACTGGAAGATCGAGAAGTTGCAGTAGTAGATCGCGGCGAAGGAGGCCTCGAGCTCTTCGATCTCTTCGGGGATGTGCTTCAGGCGCCGGGACTGGGCGAGGATCTTCACGCCGCAGTGCCAGTAAAGGCGCTCGGCGTGGGCGCGGTCCCGCAGCGACAGGTAGCCGAAGCGGAAGAGGCTCGCCGCTTCTTCTTTGGCCTGCTGGGCGTGGTGCCAGGATTCCTGGACGTTCTTGGGCAAGACCGCCTTCCAGGTGTCGAAGAGCTCGTGGAGCACGGCGTGGTCGTCGGGCTCGGGAGCGACGGGCTCCCCGTGCTTGGTCACGTTGGTGCCGACGACGTCGAAGACCAGGACCGATTGGTGGGCGACGATGGCCCGGCCGCTCTCGCTGATGATGGTGGGGCTGTCGATCTCGCCCTTTTCGCAGGCCTCCTGGATCGCGGCCACGACGTCGTAGGCGTACTCCTGGGTGGAGTAGTTCTTCGATGCGTGAAAGTCGGTCCGGCTGCCGTCGTAGTCGACCGCGAGGCCGCCGCCGACGTCGAAGTAGCGCATGTTGGCGCCCATCTTGGCGAGCTCGACGTAGAATCGCGTGGCCTCCCGGAGGGCGGTCTTGAGGGCGAGGATGGACGAGACCTGGCTGCCCACGTGGAAGTGGAGGAGCTGGAGCGAGTCGAGCATGTCGCGCTCGGCGAGGGCATCGACGACCTGGACGATTTCGGCGCTGGTCAGGCCAAACTTGGCTTTGTCGCCGGCCGAGTCGGCCCAGCGGCCGATGCCCTTGCTGGCGAGCTTTGCCCGGACCCCGAGGAGCGGCTTGAGGCCGAGGCGCTCGGACGCCCGGAGTACGAGGCCGAGCTCTTCGATGCGCTCGAGGACGACCACCACCGTCTTGTCGAAGCGCTGGGCGATGAGCGCGGTCTCGACGTATTGCCGGTCTTTGTAGCCGTTGCATATGATGAGCCCGTCGGACTCGTGCATCGCCGACAAGGCGATCATCAGCTCGGGCTTGCTGCCCGCTTCGAGGCCGAAGTGCCAGGGCTTTCCGTAGTGCACCACTTCGTCGATGAGGTGCTTCTGCTGATTGACCTTCACCGGGTACACCCCGCGGTAGACGCCGGGGTATTCGTACTCGGTGATGGCGGTCTCGAAGCACGTGTTGAGGTGCCGGATCCGGTCTTCGAGGATGTTCGAGAAACGGATCAGCAGGGGCAGGTTCATGCCCCGGGCTTGAAGCTCGTTGGTGAGGTCGTAGAGATCGATGCGCGCCGTCCCCGTAGGGTCCGAGAGCACTTCGACGTGGCCTGCATCGTTGATCGTGAAGTACGGCTCCCCCCAGCCCCGCACCTGATAGGTGTTGGCGCTGTCCGCGGGGCTCCAGGGGCTCGATCCGTCTCCATCCGGCATGTCGGCCGAATGATGGCACGAGGGTTCCGGGGGACCACACGAAATGGCCAGGCCCCGCTGGGCCGCGCGGCCTCAGGCGCTCAGGGGCTCTTGCGCTCGAGGGTCACGAAATGGACTTCGGGGTCCTCGGCTTCTTCCTCGGCGACGACCTCCCACTCGCCGGCGGGGAAGGGGGGCATGAAGGTGTCACCGTCCACAGTGCGCTTCACCTCCGTGAGGTGGATCCGGCTGGCCATTGGCAGGGCGGCTTCGTAGACCGATGCGCCGCCGATGATGAAGGGCGCGGAGTCGGTCTCGCGCGCCAACGTGATGGCCTCGGCCAGGGTGCCGGCGACCTCACAGCCCTCGAAGTGCGCGCCCTCGCGCCGGGTGATGACGATGTTTCGTCGATGAGGGAGCGGGCGCCCGATCGACTCGTGGGTCTTGCGCCCCATGATGATCGCGTGGCCCTTGGTGAGGCGTTTGAAGCGCTTGAGGTCTTCCGAAATGCGCCAGGGCAGGTCGTTGTCCTTACCGATGCAACGGTTCTCGCTCATCGCGACGATGAGCTGGAGCTCGGCGGGGGCCCCGCTCATACCGAGACCGCGGCCTTGATGTGCGGATGGGGGTCGTAGCCTTCGAGGGCGAAGTCTTCGTAGCGAAACGCTTCGAGGTCTTTCACTTCGGGGTTCATGACCATGCGCGGCAAAGCCCGCGCCTCGCGCCCGATCTGCTCTTTGGCCTGGTCGACGTGGTTCTTGTACAGGTGCACGTCACCAAAGGAGTGCACGAAGTCCCCCGGCGCGAGGCCCGTCACCTGGGCGACCATCATCGTCAAGAGCGCGTAGCTCGCGATGTTGAAGGGCACGCCGAGGAAGACGTCGGCGCTGCGCTGGTAGAGCTGGCACGAGAGCTCGCCGTCCTGGACGTAGAACTGGAAGAGGGTGTGGCACGGCGGAAGGGCGACCTGGTCCGCTTCCTTGGGGTTCCACCCGGTCACCAGGATCCGCCGGCTGTTCGGGTTTTCGCGGATGGTGGTGATGGCCCGGGCGATCTGGTCGACGCCGTCGCGCGCGTAGATGCCGTCCGGGCCGAGGGTCGCTCCGAAGTTGCGCCACTGATGGCCGTAGACCGGGCCGAGGTCCCCGGCCTCACGTCCGAAGCGGGCGGTTTGTTCCGCGGTCGCCCATTCGTTCCAGATGCGCACCCCGGCCTCTTGGAGCGGCTCGACTCGGGTCTCTCCGCTGAGGAACCAGATGAGCTCGTGGAGGATCGACCGGAGGTGCAGCTTCTTGGTGGTCAGCAGCGGGAAGCCGCGGCGCAGGTCGAAGCGCATCTGGTGACCGAAGAGCCCGAGGGTCCCGGTGCCGGTGCGATCTTCCCGCTCGCGGCCCTCCTCGAGGAGGAGCCGGAGCAGGGCTTGGTATTGCGCGTCGACGTGCTGCTTCACGCGGTCTTGGTACAGGCCCCGGCGGGGCCTCGCAAGGCTCAGCGTGCGAAGCGGACGCTGAGCGCTCCGAGAGACAAGCCGACCTGGCGGCGTTCTTGGTACGAGGCGGAGCCGGTCAGGGCCGTGAGGACGGTGGCCAGGCGGCCGACGGCGGTGGTGCGATGGCCGAGGGGGGCGGCGCTTTGGTGTCCCGGGTGACGGCTCGCCAGCCGGACATGGGCCCGAAGGCGTGCCGCCGCCTCTTCGCCGTTGCCGTAGCGCACCTGGCGACCGGCGTACGCGAGGGCCTCGCCGAGGTCCGCCTCGACGGCGTGCCATCCGCCGGCGCCGGCGGCGATCTGTGCCGACGCGCCGAAGGCCATCCAGGACTCCCCGGACGCGGACCGCCGGTCGCCGCCGGCGCGGTAGCTCACCCGGGCTGACGTGAGTATCCGCGGTGCGGCCCCGGCGGCGACCTGCACGCGGACGACGATGCGCCGCTCTTCGCCGGCGGCGAGCTTCGGCACCGAGAGCACGACCCGACCGTCCGACGTCGTGGTGCCCGCGTGTCCGTCGAAGACATGGACCACCTCGGCCCCGGCCCCGAGGTCGAGGGAGAGCTCGACGTCGCGGGCGGCGACGCTCGCGTGGGCCTCGAGCTCGGCGGTCAGCGCCGGCGCGAGCTCGGCAGCGTTCCGGGCGAGGTAGTACCCGCCGCGCCCCTCTGCGGCGATGGCGCCGAGGATGTCGGCGTCGAACTGGTCACCGAGGCCGATGACCGTGGTCTTGCACCCGCGGCCCGCTCGCACGGTCCCGGCCATGGAGGCGAGCCCCTCGGCGCCGAGTTCGCCCTCGTTGGGCACGCCGTCGGAAACCAAAATCACCAGGGAGCGACCCCGGAACCTCGACGGTGCGCGGCGCACCTCGCGGTAGGCGATCTCGAGGCCGGCTTCGATGTTGGTCCCGCCGCCGACGCGGATCCGGTCGAGGGCGAGCCGCACCAGGGCCCCGTCGCCGACCGCGCGGGGGGGCAGCACCTCTTCGCCCCGGGTGCCGTAGGCGACGATGTGAATCCGGTCGGTCGGGGCTAGGCCGGCGACGAGGATCTTCGCGGCGTCGACAGCGTCGCTCCAGCTGCCCTGCATCGAGGACGAGCGGTCGAGGATGAGGTGGATGTCGACCGGGGCGCGGGCCTCGGTCGGGGCGGCGCCCCGGACCCGGACGGTGACCCGGGTCTCGCCGCCATCCCGGGGGAGGACGTCGTGTTCGACCGTGAGGAAGGCTTCGAGGGCCTCGTCGCCCATGAAACGCCCGTCCACCTCGGCGCCGCCGCCGAGCTCGAGGGGCCCGACATCGGCGAAGCCGAGGAGCGTGCCGTCGACGTCGAGGCCTCCTTCGAGGAAGGCGCCGAGGTGGGCGGTGCCCCCGGCGGTGCCGCGGACGCCGGGGCCGCGGCCGGTCGTCGCTGGCGCGCGGCCGGCGGCGGAGGCGTCGAGGGTGACCGGGCCGCCGACGACGAGGTGGGTTGAGGCGGT
>Ga0164313_10004905_pt1 | contig 11854 bp, 7 predicted proteins | sample GuaBasSedimGuay4_FD_113735 | JGI IMG/M metagenome (GOLD analysis project Ga0164313, IMG submission 113735) | Subseafloor sediment microbial communities from Guaymas Basin, Gulf of California, Mexico - Guay4, Core 4569-4, 0-3 cm | ecosystem: Environmental > Aquatic > Marine > Hydrothermal vents >... | reverse complement strand
CCTTCAAAATACAATAATCATAGGTGCAAAATACAAATTTGAGATGGATGTAATCAACATCTAATTCTATTAGTGCCGTATATGTATTAGAGGTAAATGATAAGAATAGAGTATTGATAGAATATACTAAATTGGATTATTTTGTGCGTTTGTACCATTTGGTACATAGGTGACATTATAGTGATCATCAGAAGAAGTATCTCGACCTTGTAGATCAGAATGATCAAGTAATTGTCCAGCTTGGCAAGTATTGAGCATATGTACTTGTTCCTGTAAACGATGTGGATCAGCTTATCAGTCAATGACCAGTTGATCCAAACGGTTCAAGAAGCCGAAGCTGAGCTTTCTTATGGTAAAACTACTCAGTTAAAGGATCCTGGTATTATATGGAAAAGTATACTTTAGAGATCTCCTCAAAGGCCAGGAAGGAATAGGGAGTCGGGAAGCACTCAAATATGAATATAGGGTTGTTGTTTTGGTGGTTTCTACAATTGGCCCCGCTTTGTTACAAACTCTTACAGATATAGAGTAATCTTCATTACAATTTACCTATATATTGATTGCTCTATATTACATATATTTGCTATATTTGCATATTCTTTATTACATATCTACAAATGGAAATTCAAAGAGATGCATATAATATATTACTGAATTGGAGAACCTCAAAGCACAGAAAGCCACTCTTGCTTCGTGGTGCCAGGCAAGTAGGGAAAACTACGCTGGTGAGGCAATTTGGCAAAGAGTTTTCAACTTATGTTGAATTAACTCTGGAAAAGAAAGCCGAACGGGATCTTTTTGAAAAAACGGATGAGATCAGCAAAATATTAAGCTCAATTTATCTCTTTAAGCAAAAGACACCCGGCAAAGGGTCCACGCTTATTTTCATCGATGAGATCCAGGAAAGTCCAAAGGCTATTCAATTGCTCAGGTATTTCCATGAAGAGAGACCAGAACTATTTGTAATAGCCGCTGGATCGCTACTTGAATTTGCTTTGAAACAGGTTCCTTCATTCCCGGTCGGCAGAATAGACTACCTGACTTTGCACCCAGTGAACTTCCCGGAATTCCTGGGAGTGAGGAATCCTGGTGCCAGAGAAACATTATCTCAACTTCCTGTACCGGATTATGCCCATCAAATCCTTCTGGATTTGTTTCATGAATATGCCATAACTGGAGGCATGCCTGAAGTTATTAGCAACTATGCAGACGATGATAATATAGCTACTCTTTCAGGGATATATAAGCGTTTATGGCAGTCATATAAAGATGATTCTGAAAAATATGCTCGTAACTCTACTGAAAGAAATGTAATCCGTCATGTGATCGAGACCGCTCCTAAAGAATCAGACAGGATAAAATTTGAGGGATTTGGAAATTCATCATACCGTTCCCGCGAGGTTGGAGAAGCTTTAAGGACTCTGGATTTATCCCGGGTTATTCAATTGGTTTATCCTTCAACTACAACGGAACCTCCTGTTATCGCTAACTTGAAAAAACGACCTCGTTTACAATTTTTAGATACTGGATTAATTACCCACTCACTACTGATGCAAGGAGAGATGATTGGCATCAAAGACCTCAATAACTTTTACAGAGGAAGAATTATTCAGCATTTGATTGCACAAGAGTTTATTTCCATACAAGACGATTCAGGGTATAAACCTCATTTTTGGGTACGAGAAGAAAAAAACAGCAATTCTGAGGTAGACTTGATATACCAATATGGGCGTTATATCATACCTGTTGAGGTCAAATCAGGAAAACAAGGATCTTTAAAATCATTGCATCAATTTGTTGAACGGAGCGGTCATCCTTATGCAGTTCGTTTCTACCAGGGTGAATTCAGAATTGAACATGCTAAAACGCCCTATGGCAAGCCATATCTCCTCATGAACCTGCCTTATTACCTGGGAACACAGATACACCAATATTTGACATACTTTATTGAAACCAATCCCCTGTGAAACTTACTCAAACTCCTTCGGCACCCCGCAGATCATCTTGAAGGGCACATCTCCCTTATTGCGGTACTGATGCTTCTCTGAAGGATTTACAAGGGCAAAGTCGCCTGCTTTCAGTGGGGTCTCCTCCCCTGCTTCATTCACCAGGGCACCTGAGCCTTCGATGATGTAATTCATGTGTACTATAACCGTTTAGTTTTAAGAGGTTTGTTCGCGACAGCGGAATCTGGACGAGGTTTTCGGTGGTCATCTCAGAATGATATGATTATCCGGCTTAGTAAAGAATGGGATAAATGCTTTAATTAAAACTCGATATTCACACCGGCATACCAGGTTCTGGGTTGCGGATAGATTCCGGAGTCGATGCCCCAACCGCCCACTTCGGGATCGAGCCCCGAATAGCGTGTGAATGTGTACAGGTTCTGGGCGGCAAGGTAGATCCTGAGTTTCTGGATATGTATCCGCCTGGTGAGAACCGGATTTATCGTATATCCCAATTGAATGTTCTTCAGGCGGATATAGGATCCATCTTCGATATAGAAATCTGAAATTCGCAGGTTCTTGTTCTCCGCATCGTAATCAAACCTGTGAAGGTCTGTATCGGTGAAACCGGGGTCGGTCATTTCGCCTGCTTCACCATACTGGGGGGAACGATAGCTGTTCAGGATATCAGTGGTCCAATTGGAGTTTCCATATGGATTATAGAGCCACAGCCTGGTGGCATTGAAGATCTCATTACCCCAGCTTCCCTGCCAGAACATAGTAAAATCGAACTGCCTGTAATTAGAGTTGATGTAGAGACCGAATGATAGATCAGGGTAGGGATTCCCGAGAATGGTCTTGTCATTCCGGTCGATTACCAGGTCACCGTTAATATCCATGAACTTGTAGTCACCTGCACGGGCATTTGGCTGGGCATATACTCTGTTCCCATCCTTATCTGTTCTATACGGCTGGTTGGTCACGGTTTCATGAGGTGGAGGACAATCATCTTCCGTAAACAGACGCTCAATCCTGTAACCGTAAAAAGATCCTGCTGTTTCCCCCTTATGGTAAACGGGAATGACATCGGTGGTGGATGAGAAACTTTGACCATCGATCTCCCTTATCCGGTTTCTCAGGTGGGTAAAATTCAAAGAGATATCCCAATGCACCTTCCTGCCTGCATTCTTATAATTTACCTGGCCTTCAATACCGTAATTCACCATTTCTGCCAGGGGAAGCGGGATTATCCCAAATTGACCTTTCCTGTAAAGCTGTCCAACAAAATCCAGTGGATCTTTAAAATCCGAGGTCTCTCCACGGCGCAGATTGTTATAGAACAGGTCAGCTGATAAATACAGACGGTTTTGCAGGAACCCCAGGTCAATCCCAAGATTATGTGCACTGCTCTTTTCCCAGTAGAATTTCTCATTGGTCTGCCTTTGTGGGGCTGAGTTGGTAATCATCCCGGATGAGCAGAAAGAATAGACGTAAGCCATATCCCTCATTAAACTGGTGTAAAACGAGTAGTCAAGCCTGGGGCTGTTACCCGCCATCCCGTAAGCATACCTGACCTTTCCGAATTGCAGCAATCCAGAGGCAGTATGATTCCTGTTCAGGAAGATCCATCCCAATGATACGGAGGGGTAGAGATCACTGTATTTTTTCTTCGCCGAATCCGCTTCAAAAGAAATAACCTCCCTTCTGAGAGATGCATCCAGGATATACTTTTCTTTATACACATAACTGAACGATCCTGTGTATGACCAGCTCTGAATGCCCACATTGTACCGTAGATCCTGCTTGGAATTGTACCCGGTGTAGGGGGAGAGCGCACCTGTGGCAAGGTAAGTGAGGTTCTGACTGACAGGTATCCACTCATTATCATTCTGATTGTACTCGAAGGAGGCAAAGGCCTCCACTTTGTGATTTTTTGCAACAGTTTCCTTATAATGCAATGAATTCTTCAAGTACATGCCAAGATCCAGGACTTTGTAATTGTTCTCAATAACCGGATTATAGGCTAAGTCCACATTTAAGGGATAGGTCCTGTTGTAGCTGATGTTGTTCTGATACAAGACTTCATATCCTAGTATTGTCTGAAGGTCGAGGTTTCGCGTCAGACCGATCCTCGAAGTGAGATTGCCAAATATGGAATAGTTCTTTCGCTCATTATCAGTAAGCTCAACATCCAGGTACTTAATCTCGGGTTCGGAGATCTTAGCTGGGGAGCCGGGGGCAGCATGTCCCAATATGGATATATCCATGAGCGAGTCAAAGGGCTGGATGATAGGAAGCATGCACATGGATGCCAGTATGGGGTTGTTAAGGTCGTTTAGGAAACATCCTTCTTTCAGCCCTTCATGCCTGATATGAGCCAGGTTGATATCCTGGCTGATTTTCCATTTTTGATTGATCCTGTGATTCGAGCTGAATTTGAAGGAATATCTTTTCAACTTAAGTTCCTTAATAATAGAAGTTTGGTTGAAAAAGCCGGTTCCCAGGTAAAAGTCAGACCGTTCATTTCCTCCCTTTATGGAAAGGTGGCAGTCTTCGGTCTTTGCGGGATGAAATACAAGTTCCATCCAGTCGGTCCTGTAAATGCTGTCCAGCTTGTCGTACCTTGAATCTTCAGGTCTGACCATTTCGGAATAGGCGAGGAAATCCTCTGAGCTCATAAGGTCGGGTTGCTTCCAGGCCTGTTGCATCCCGAAATTGTAATCAAGCCTGGCACTTGTAGATTCACTATTTCCTTTTTTCGAATGCAATAGTATTACACCATTGCCAGCCCGTGCTCCGTATTTGGCAGTACCTGCTGCGTCCTTGTATATTTCCACTGAGGAGATATCATGTGTCGAAAAAGAGTTCAAAAGAGTGCTTTGAATAGGAATTCCGTCGAGGTAGAAAACCGGGTCTGAATTAATGAGCGATTGGGTACCCCTGACCTTCACCTGGAAGCTTGAGCCCGGCATCCCCGAGTTCCTTACCACGTAAACGCCCGAAGCTGCTCCAATCAGAGTATTTTCAATGCTTGCACCCGGCATACTTTCAAGCTTGTCCACGAATATGTAGCTGACAGCAACACCTGACTCTATATCAATTGGCAGATTATAGTCCTCTATTACTACTTCACTGATTTCCTGCATTGCCGGAGTAAGTTCAATTTCCGCCGGTTTGTACTTTTCTATATTAAGATCGCGTTCTTGATAACCGACACATGAAAACCGAATGATATCCATCCCAAGGGGGACGTTGATATGGAAAATACCCATTTCATCACTAATGGATCCTATTAAAGGATCTGTCCCGGGAATTATCACTGTTACACCCGGGACAGCTTGCTTGGTTTCCAATTCAATCACTTTCCCCATGACAGAATATACTTCGGGTTTCTCTGGCTTTTTCCTTATAAGTACCTTATTTCCGTATTCAATGCAGAATATCTCCCCTTTAAAGATCTCCTCCAGGTATTGATGTACGGTCTGTCGGTTGTATTGAACTCTGACCTGCTTTTCCTTCTGGATATCCTGGTTATAGCTAAAAACAAATCCACCTTTCCTGCTGATCTCCTCCAGGACAGAACCGATGGTCCCTTCCCTGTTCTTGATCTTTACGGTCTTATTCAGGATCGTTGATTGCCCATGCATATTTGCTGTAAAGACAAGCAGAATAATAAGGACAAAACCAAGCCTTTTCATGGTTGTTATTTTTGAACCAGGATGGTATCGTTTCTTTCAATCCACTCAAGATCAAAGTACAGACAGAGTTCATCAATAATTTCATATAGAGTTTGGCCCTGGTGGGTGGAGTACCACCTGTTCTTCAGGATCTCGGGATCCTCCATAACAATTTTCCGCTTGAAATATAATTCGAGCTCTACAAAAACTTTCTGCAGGGGAGTATCTTCATAAATAAGGGTTCCGGTTTTCCAGAAAAGGAAATTCTCAGATGCTGTTTCTTCAATTTCCAACTCCTGCTGATCAGCTCGGTAAACACTTCTTTGCCCTGCACTGAGGCGGATCGCTTCATCTTCCATCCCGGAAGGGTAGAACAGGACCTTTCCCTCAATGACCGATACCTCGATGCTTCCGGAGACATCCTCCCTGATGTTGAACGAGGTACCTGCCACCTGAACGATCATTTCTCCAACATATACGTAGAACGGTGATTTATCAGCTCGTTTCACCTCGAAAAATGCTTCACCTGAAAGGCTCACTTCCCTTACCCGGTGTTTCAGTTTCTCAGGATAGTTCAGCACTGCCCCCACATTTAATGAAATAGCTGTTCCATCCGAAAGTAAAAAATCCGTGTGCCCGGGTTCCGCACAGGCCTGTACCATATGATCTGTTGGGAGATAGGTGGTGATATAGAGCCCAGAAACCACCACCAGCAGAAGAATCGCAGCTGCTGCAGCTCTGAAGAGGAACCGGTATTTGGGCCTAAACAGGTAATCCACAGCCTTGGGGGATCTCACTTTTTCAGTTTGCTGAAATCTTACCCAATTCTTCTTAAGGTCAACCTCCTTCAGGTCCTCCAAATAGCTTTTCTCTTTTTTGAGAAATCTGTCTAGCTTGCTATCCGTATCTTGCATCTCCATATAGTATATACACAGTTCAGAACACAATTACACGTAGATACTCCTTCAGTATTTTGCGCATGACTTTCAGAGCATTCGATACATGGGTTTCGACAGTTCTTTTTGACAGCTTCATCTCATCCGCAATTTCCTGGTTCTTTCTTCCTTCCAACCTGCTCTTTTCAAATACCTCCCTGCATTTTGGAGAAAGACTTTCCAGCGCCTGCAGGTATTTATGCTCCAGTTCAATCAGAGCTACCGCCTCAAGCGGGTCGTATGGATTATTTTGAGCTTCGGTCCAGATCTCAGGATTTTGCTTTTTCCTGATACGCTGGTATTCGATGTGGTTTAAACACCTGTATCGAACAAGTTTATAGAGTTGATAAGCTGCTCCCTCCTTTGTGATGTCAAAATCCCCTTTCTCATGCAGGTAAAGGAACAAATCCTGGACAATATCCTCAGCCACTTCCTGGATTCTGACGTACTGCTTGGCAAAAACGGTCAGTGGTCGAAAGTATTCATTAAAGAGCATCTCGAATGCCTGGTTGGCAGTAGGTTTCTTACTCATGAATTACCTGGGCGACAGGAATTAATCCATGGTTAAGTTACTGAGTTTATAGACGTAAGTCAATAAATGTCCTCAAAAGCCCATGGTTCTTCGTAAATTGTATTTCGAACTACGTGTGTTTTATTCCGCAACTGTATTAACAATAAATACAATGTCGAACCAAAACCAAAGATCATGAAAAAATCTCTACTCGCTCCAATATTATGCATCTTGTTCGCGCTTCCGGTTTTAATCCATGCCCAGGAACCGACATCATGTGACTTCAATTACGGAACCTATACAGAATACACTCCCGTGCCCGTGATATCTTCTTCACCCGCAATCGGTCTGATCGCGGGTAAAATCTATCTGGCGGGTGGATCCGATTTTACAAATTATGAAAACATATACACTCCGGACCATCTGCAGATTTATGATCCGGAAACCGATTCATGGGACACTACCGGGGCCCGATTGCCGGTTCCCAGGTCTATTTATGGGGGCGGGGACATGGCCCTGGATGGAAAACTTTACGCAATCGGAGGAATCGACTGGGTAAATCTAGGTGGGGGAGATTGGCAGATGATACCACACGCCAGAATGGATGTTTATGATCCTCAGTCGGATACATGGGAGCTGAAGGCAAATTTACCCATTCCAATTGGGGGGAAGGCGGTATGCAGCTTGAACGATAAACTATATGTAACTGGCGGAGTAAGCGCGGATCAGGTACTATTAAATTCTTTGCTCTGCTACGATCCCGGAACCGATCAATGGACTGAATTGAGTGGAATGGAGACACCAAGGCTATTTCATGTTTCAGTAGCCCTTGACGGTAAGATCTATGTAATAAGTGGCTCTAACAGCGAAATAATGACTGCAACAACGAATACATGCGAAGTCTATGATCCAGATCTGGATCAATGGACTTCCATTGCCCCCTTGCCAGGTCCGAGCAACTTTGGTGCCGCCTGTGTGGTAGACGGAGAGATATACGTATTTGGGGGATCTCCTACTGGTCCCGCAAATCCAAGCAGACGTGTCTATAAATATGATCCGGAAATGGATACCTGGATCGAAATTGACTATATGAAAACCCCATCAAAGGAACATGTCCTTGTCCCTATCGGAAGGACAATCTATATGTTTGGTTTGAGTCCTGCTAATACCGGATTTGTCCATTCGTATGAACTCAGTGATATACGCCTTGATGCAATGATCCCTGATGATACGATCTCTGGGGATGAGCTGGAACTGGAACTGTCGGCGTATTTCAACCACGTGGATGCCGGTGGGATCACCTATTCGGTTTGCATTGATGAACCGGGTGTCGTAGAGGCCTCGATAGATGGAAGTATGCTCACAGTTACAGGATTGATGCCGGGCGATGCGGAGGTCAGCATCCTGGCCGAATCAGGTGAGGACAACATGGGTGATGTCTTCCAGGTGTACGTTGAACCATCCGTTGGAATCGAAGGAATTTGTGAAATTCCACCTGCACTGAATATCTATCCCAATCCAGCCCGGGGTACAACCACCCTACAATATTCCGTTCAATTTCCGGGGATGGTCCGGCTCGAGATCTACGATATGCTGGGTAAAAGAAAAGCCATCCTTTTTAATGAGTACATGGGGTTTGGGTATTATGAATTCCAATATAGTACTCATGATTGGGAATCTGGAGTCTATTTCTGTAATCTTGAAACAGCTAACGAAAAAGTTACCATTAAGTTCATCGTGGAGCATTAGCAGAGACTCAGGGTTAGTAATCAAACCGTCCTATTATAATTCTCATAGTCACAGAAATAGGTCACACTGAAGACAAATGAGCCACACACTCAAGGTATACTGCTTGTTGCAGTCATACTGGAAGAAGAGTGTTATTTGCACTGGCCCCTACAATATGAATATTTCGAAAGCAAAAGATAAACTTTTTGACTAAGATGCATATATTCACTAAATTAGATTACATAATCTAAGCCCAACACGAAACTGAAAAGAATTCAACTTTTCTTACTATCCTTCATCTTACTCATCCCCTTCTTTGCGAAAGGACAGGGGGACGAGAAGACTATTGTTTTTAACAAGCTTGATATTTCAGAAGAAATTTTCTGGCCCATACACAGCATTTCCCAGGATCATAATGGAGTTATGTGGTTTTCCGGCAGGCACTACCTGATGTATTACGATGGGAACCGGACCGATACCATCACTTTTGAGAATCATAATTCAGGCTTATCCATTACAGGGCTTTCTGATTCTCCTGACAATAAACTCATTGTCGCCACCACAAAAGGACTTTTTATTGTCGATCCTGAATTAAGGAATAATTCATCCATTGAGCCAGTTTTAAATGGGAGTTTCAATGAAATGGCTGCAGTAAATAGGGATAGCCTGTGGCTGGGTACAAACCAGGGATTATTGCTTTATTCTCTTGCAAATGGTTTGATCCGGACATTGACCACGGAAGATGGCTTGCCTTCTGATGTGGTTCATGGCCTGCTTTTCGATAAAGATTCGACCCTATGGATAAGCACCTGGGAAGGGATGACCATAATACCATCGGGCACGGACAGACCCATCAGAATTGAACACGAGAAAGAGCCTGTTTTATACGGACAAATGGCACAGGATGCTGATGGGAATATTTGGGTAGGTGGCGAAACTGAAATATCCGTTTTCGACCTGGAATTAAATAGAGTAAAATCCTTTAAATCTGATATTCATTCAAAATCTCTGCCCCCCACTTATATCCCCTGGCAAATATTGCTAAGCGATAAGCAAGGTATGATCTGGCATGCCACTCCCGACAATTTGAGTATTTACAACCCGGAAACGGGGATGCATCGGAATGCCGACCTTAACTTAGACTTTCGCATTGAACAGTTAACAGATCTGTTTGAAGATAAAGATGGTAGTATCTGGCTATCTACCACCATGGGAAATATTTATCGCTATGATTTTGATCTGTTTTCCTTTACCACACTGCCCATATCCAACTGCCCTTATCAATCGGCCTCCATACAGAGCATTGTGCCTCTCAATGAAGATTACCTGGCTGTAGGAACAAGCGAAGGTCTTTATTTGTCAAGGAGTGATTTTAGTCAGCACCGCTTAATCCTCAGGGATAAGATCACTGCCCTGGTTATCGATTCCTTGAAACGAATATGGCTAACAACAGATGAAGAACTACTACGGCTGGAATTGGATGAGGAATCATTACAACTTAAAGAGTTAAAAAGAGTAAAACTACCGGATGTAGCCGTTTCCGGATTGCTTGTCTATGGTTCGGATTGTTGGATTGGGTCCTTCGACCATGGAGCATACAGGATGAGGATAGAGGAGGGAGTACTATCCAGATATACCCATCATCCCGGAGATCAATCAACTCTTTCATCGAATCACATTGCCTCGATGGTTTTACTCGACGACAAACTGTGGTTGGGGACCGTTGAAGGGGATATCAACAAAATCAATCTCCGGACAGGTCAAGTGCTAATGCGCAGGACAGGTCCCGAAACAGGCATAAAAAACCAGGGGATAATAAATCAGATGGTTCTATACAAGAATGATATCTGGATGGCGTCGGGCAGCGGCATAAAACACATTCAGGAGAATGAAACAAAAAACATCGGATTGCTGGAAGGCCTCCAGGCGGACCAGATTTTACATGAAGCAGGTGAATTCCTGTGGATCAATCATGCGAAAGGCTTTGATGTTTACGACATAGTTCATGATCGCTTATACAGGGTGGCTGACTTTCCATCTGAGAACCATCAGTCCTTTCTGTTTCATGATTCAAACAATAGTATCTATATGATTCAGGATTCTGAGATTCGGCAATACAGTCATTCTCTTCCCACAATAAATGGGACAAAGACTATTATCTCAGAATGTAAAATAAGCGGAAACCTACACACGCTATATCCAGGACAAGAGTTGAAGCATAATGAAAACGACATTCAACTTTCCTTATCAGTATTGAGTTACAGGAACAATGAACAGAACAGGTATGCTGCATACCTGGAAGGAGTAGATGGGGATGGGGATTGGCAGGAAAACTCTTCTGCTCACTTTTCCTTCACGGATTTGAAGCCCGGTAAATACAATTTGCTATATAAAGGAGCTAATTTTTCCGGTATATGGGGTCCAGTTGAGAAGATCACTTTTGTTATCCATCCCTCCCCCTGGTTAACGAAATGGGCAATTTCAGGATATCTCCTTTCTGTGATGGTGATATCATTCATTTTCGTTTTAATGCGCAGAAGAAATCTAAACCTTACCCGCGATGTTCAGGAAAAAACAGTTGAACTGGAACATGTAAAACTACAATTTCAGAATGATCTTCTAAATACACTTACCAGAGACAAAATTGAAGTCAGATCCCTCCAATCAGAAGATACATTGCTCCTGCAGCGAATAATTGACTTCATTGATTCTCATTTGGGGGATGATCAGTTTTCTGTTGAAACAATTGCCCGTGAACTCTCTATGAGCAGATCAAAACTCTTTCGTCAGCTTAAGGAATTTACCGGTGTGAGCCCTTCTGAATTTATAAATGGCTACCGTCTGAGCCTGGCAGCTGAAATGCTTAAAAGCAAAACCGGGAACATTTCCGAGATTGCCTTCAGTGTAGGATACAAGAATCCAGCCCATTTCTCAGATAGTTTCCGAAAATACCACGGCTGCTCACCCTCCGATTTTATAAAAACCCATTCCCGCAACCAGGAGAAAAGAATCTGAACCCAAATGGGTAGACTCTATGCATATTCAATTCTTACATTT
>Ga0164313_10004904_pt1 | contig 11855 bp, 8 predicted proteins | sample GuaBasSedimGuay4_FD_113735 | JGI IMG/M metagenome (GOLD analysis project Ga0164313, IMG submission 113735) | Subseafloor sediment microbial communities from Guaymas Basin, Gulf of California, Mexico - Guay4, Core 4569-4, 0-3 cm | ecosystem: Environmental > Aquatic > Marine > Hydrothermal vents >... | reverse complement strand
TCGGTCGCCAACGGCGTCCACTCGGCGAGCGCCCGGACCGTGCCCCAGGACGACGCCACCGACGTGTACCCCGTTCCCATCGAGCGGAGCGCGATTCGCCCGGGCACGGTCTACGCCGACCCCTACGGCCACCTCCTGGTCGTCGCCGGGTGGATCCCCCAGGGCACCGACCGCTACGGCATCATGGTCGGTGCCGACGCCCAGCCCGACGGCACGATCGGCCGCCGACGCTTCTGGCGCGGCTCGTTCCTCTTCAGCCCGGAGACCGACGATGTCGGGGCCGGGTTCAAGGCTTTCCGGCCGGTGGTCTATGACCGGGCGACCGAGACGATGAGCTCCCTCGACAACCGGACCCTCAGTCGGAGCCGAGCCCACGTGCGCTTCTCGACGGATCAATACGAGGGCACGGTCGACGATTTCTACGACCGCATGGAGGCCCTCATCAACCCGCGCCCCCTCGACCCCGAGGTGCGCATGATCACCCTAATCGACGCCCTCGACGAAGGCGTCGCCCGGCGCCTGGTCTCGATGAACAACGGCATCGCGTACCAAGACGCCCACGGCTGGGCGACGATCGACATGCCCACGGGATATTCGATCTTCGAGACGACGGGCCCCTGGGAAGACTTTTCATCCCCCGCCCGAGACATGCGGCTGCTCATCAGCATCGACGCGGTCATCGGCTTCCCCGACGCCGTCGCCCGGGTGCCCGAGCAATTCGGCCTCACCGCGGACGAGGCCGGGGCCGCGGTCACCGCCCTGCGCGCGCGCCTCACCGAGGTCCTGAACGAGCGCAGCTTCGAGTATACGAAGAGCAACGGCGAAGCTCAGTCCCTGACCCTCGGGGACGTAGTCGCACGCAAGGAAGCGTTCGAGATGAGCTACAACCCCAACGACTGCATAGAGCTGCGTTGGGGCGCCCCCCCAGACAGCGAAGAAAACGCCAGCTGCCGCCGCCACGCCCCCCGGGAGCACCGCGATCGCATGGCCCGGTACCGCGAGTGGTTTCAGAACCGCCGTCGCCCGGCCCGCTGAGGCGCGGCCCAGACATGGCGCCAATGTAGGTGCAAACGCCTGGTGTGGGGTGCAGAGTCACGGAAGGGAGTATCGCGACGGACCGCGGTTTCCCCGCAAGGAAGGAAGGCGATGGAAATGCACCGCATTTCCGAGGTTTCCTGACGCCGCGGGGGAGCCGCGGAACGAGCGAGAAACCTTCCGTGGCTTTGGATCCCGCACTAGAGAACACATCGTTCGCGGTGCCCCGACGGGCCGCTCCGTGTAGTATGTCGCCCAACATGCTTCGCTCATTTTCCCTATTCGTACCCGCGTCCCTCGTCGCCGCGGCTCTTCTTGCCCTCTTTGCCCTCGCCGTGCCCCAGCTCGCCGCAGCCCAGGAAACGCGCTGCGAGGCGCCCCAGGTCTTGCTCGCGGTCGACAAGTCCTCGTCGATGCTGGGCATCATCCCCGGCGGGATGACCAAGTGGGACGCGACGACCATGGCCATCGGCGAGCTCGCCGGCGCCTTCGCCGACACCGTCGACATGGGCCTGATGGTCTTCCCCTTCCCCAACGAGTGCGGCCCCGGCTCCGTGACCGTGCCCATCGCCGACAACACGGCGACCGCGATCACCGATGGCCTCGGGACGCCGCCCCCGTCCGGCGGCAACTACACCCCGATGGCCCAGAGCCTCGACGCGGCCGGCGCCGACCCGGCGCTCTCGGACGCCACGCGCAGCAACTCGCTCATCCTCATCACCGACGGTTGGCAGTGGTGTGACCCCTACGAGGCGACGACCCGCTTCACCCCGGTCGAGGCGGTCGGCCGCCTCGCCGATGCCGGCACCACCGTCTACGTCGTGGGCTTCGGCGGCGCCGTGGACGCTCTGACCCTGAACCGCAGCGCCGTACGGGCCGGGACCGAAATCCCCGGCTGCGATGTGACCCTCTCGGACCCCGCGGCGACCGGCCACTGCTACCAGCAGGCCAACGACCTCGCCAGCCTGCGCGCGGCCCTCGCGGCGATCGCCCGGTCGATCACCGAAGAGACCTGCGACGGCCTCGACAATGACTGCGACGGCGATATCGACGAGGGCTTCGACGTCGATATGGACGGCGTGACCTCGTGCGCCGGGGACTGCGACGACTCGGCTGCGGGGACCTACCCCGGTGCCGCCGACGAGTGCGACGGCATCGACAACGACTGCGACGGAACCATCGACCCCGCCTGCGCCTGCACCGACGGCATGAGCCGGGATTGCGGCCTCGAGGTCGGCGAGTGCGCCCTCGGCACCCAGACCTGCGAAAGCGGACGGTGGTCCGACTGCGGCGGCTTCACCGGCCCGGCCGAGGAGGTCTGCGACGGCGCGGACCAGGACTGCAACGGCCTCGTCGACGACGGCGCGACCTGCGCTGGCTCTCTGACCTGCGTCGACGGCATCTGCGAAGACCTCTCGGAGCCCGCCGACGGTGGCGCCCCGCCCCCCGAGACCGGCGACGGAGGCCTCGGCGGCGTCGTCCCCGAAGAAGGCGGCTGCGGTTGCCGCGTCAGCAGCCCTCGCAACGACAGCTACGGCTGGCTCGCCGCCCTCGGCGTGCTCGGTCTCGTCGCAGTCCGCCGCCGCCGCCGCTAATACTCGTCGCCGGCTTCTCCGAAGGCCCCCGCTCTCACGGTGAGGCGGGGGCTTCTTCGTCTGGGCACGCCGCGCCCTTCGGGCGCGATCATTCGCTCGGCTTCTTCACCCTCGCGCGTTCCAGATTCTCCTTCGCGAGCCAATCTCCGGGGCGGCGCTCCAGGCATATCAAGAAGCAGCGCTCCGCCTCGACGTAGTTCGCGACCTCGAGGGCGAGGGTTCCCATTCTCAGCGCTTCTTCATAGCTCTCGCCAGACGGCGGCGGGGGCTGAACGGACCCGCGGCCCACGTAGAAGGCACTGCGCGCTCTCAGGGCATCTCGGTAGCTGTCGCCGGACGACGGCTTCTGCTCGACGCCCATATCGGCGGCCCTCTCTGCTCGCGACGCGTCCCACGGAAGCCCCGACGCCTCTTCCTCGACGTCGACCTCAGCGGGGGACGACGGTGCGTGCAGCGTCCGCACTGGGGATGGAGCGGGATGGGAGCGCGTCCGGGCGTGATCGGCGACCCCCAGGATCCCCGCGTCCAAGAGCACCGTGAGCGCGCGCAGGGTCTGAAAACGGCCCCGCTTGGAGGAGTCGATCACGTCAGCGAAAGAGACTATCCCGTCGACCAATGCGAGCACCGCGAGCTCATTGTCCGTGAGTTCCGTAGCCGGCTGCTCGGAGGTGCGCGCAGCCACCGCGTCCATGTCACCGATTCGTCGCTCATAGCGAGCGGTCAGCTTCTTCTTGATATGGCGGAGTGAGAGCGAGAGCGAGGAATCCTCGGGGTGTATGGCGCGAGCCCGATAGATGAGGTCGAGCCCGCGCTCGAGGTCGTTCGCCTGGACGGCGGAGACAATCTCTTGGCGGTAGTCGGGCGTCGGGGGCACGCCCCCTTCACTTGGCGGATGCAGGGGCACGACCTCGGCCAGCGAGGGCACGTCGACGCCGGCAACCTCGAGATACTCCCGCGCCTGGGCGTTCTCCGGGTCCAACTCCAAAGCGCGCCGCCACGCAGCGATCGCCCGCTCCTCTTTGCCGGCGCCGTAGGCTTCGAGCCCTTCATCAACGAGCTCATCGGCAGAGCTGCCCCGTGCGTCGCCTCCCATGTCGCCACATATGAAATACACGCCGTGACCAAGAGATCAATCGGGGCGTCACGAGGTTACTCGCCGAGCACGGCGACGAATGTTCACGCAACGAAACGAGAACGCTGAACGGGCCCACGGAACGGACCCGCCTACGGCCCCAGAGATCCCGCTCTCAATCCTGTACGGGGGCTTCTTCGGCCGTCACCTCGACGCGGGTGCGCATCGTCTCTACCGCCAGGGGGTACTGGCCGAGAATGCCGTCGCTCTCGGCGTTCTCTTCGGTCATGCGGTGGTTTTGGCCGATGACCTCGACGAAGAGTGGTCCGTCGGCGCCGCCCTGGTCCGCCGGCAGCGTCGCCTCGAAGAGCAGCTCCCGGGGCACGCGGGGCTCGAGGCTGTTGTCCGAGAGCTGCCGCGCCTCGGGGTGCCACTCCCACCGCTCCCCGAAGCGCTCTTCGTGGTCCCAGAGGGACACGCCGTCTTCGCTCTGGAGCGACAGGCTCATGGTGATGAAGCGCTCCACGTCGCCGGTCGGCAATACGTGACCCGCCCGGTGATTGGTGACCGTGAGCTCGATGGCGACGGCGGCCTCGCCTTCATCGGTCTCGGTGCGGTGCGCCGTGACCTCGATTTGATAGCCCGGCACGTAGAATCCGCGCACCGTTTCGACGTCCTCGGGGAACTTGGCGATGCCGCTCCCGGGCCAACGGTGCACGTGGCTGGTGCGCACCGGGCCGCCCTCGGCGATGGGGCGTTCGACGGTGGGCATGTGGCAGTCGATGCAGCCGAGGCCCTCTCGCGGAGCTGGGCCCATGGCCCACTCGTCGCCGGTGCTGAAGTTGCAGACCAAGGTCGGCGAGAGCCGCGCATGTACGTTGTGACAGCCGACGCAGACCTGCTGGGAGAGGACCGTGGGGTCGACGCGCACCGGGTGGGGCGACTCGCCTCCGAAGCCCGGCCCGAGGATCGCACCGTCGCGCACATGGCAGGTCGCACAGGTGATCGACTCCTGCTCGAGCACCGGGTCGAAGCGGTCGTTGTGCTCGGTGACGGGTCGCCGATAATCGCCGTCGACCAACCCGACGACGACCTCCTCGAACTGATTCGCGAGAGGGGTGTGGCAGTTCGCGCAGAACCAGAGCTTGTCGTCTTTGTTCCACTCGGCTTGAAACTGAAGGTCCTGGAGCGCGACGGCGTGGGTCGCGGTCTGCCACTCGGCATAGATCTCGGTGTGGCACTCGCCGCATTCCGCAGCGCGGATGGTCTCGAGGCCCTCGGGGGTCTCCTGAAACGGGATCACGCGCATCCATGGCTCGGCGAGGGGGGTGACCGCGTCCTCGGCAGGAACCACAGGGGCCGAAGTATCGACGGTGGCCCCGTCGTCACACGACCCGCAGGCACCGAGCAGAGACGAGAGGGACAATAAGACCACGGAGAAAACCGGGGCCGCCCGGGCGATGGCCTTCGTCACCACGGGCTCAAAGGTCCTTCAACCAGCCAACGAGGAAGTCAGCGAGGCCATCCGCATCGTCGAGACCGAAGAGAGGTACATTCGTCTCCCACGAAGAGTCGGTGACCAGGGCCAGCATCTCGTCGTAGTCGCAGAGCAACTTGGTGCTTCGCGCCGCGCGGTTCACTTCGATTTTGGGATAGTCGCCGCGCTTGTACCCCTCCGTGAGCACGAGGTCGTAGCCGGCGCAGTGTCGCGCGATGACCGCGTCGAGATCGGCGGAGCCAGCCTCGCGGCTGAAGGTCGCGACCTGGACGGGGCTGACCCCCACCACGAGGTCGGCCCCCGCTTCGGCGAGGCGGTGAGTATCTTTGCCGGGCGTATCGAAGGAGCTCTCGTGGTGGTGATGCTTCACCAGGGCCACGCGCAGCCCGCGCTCTTTGAGGGCGGGGATGAGTGCTTCGAGGAGCGTGGTCTTGCCGGTATTGGACCGGGCGACCACCGAAACGATGGGCGGCGAGGAGGCCGCAGACGATGAAAGAGCAGAAGGCATGGATTCGCGCCGGCGGGAAGCTAGCACGCCTCTTCCTAGGGGCCCGTCGCGCGGAGGGCAAGCCCCGGATTTGGCGTCACGGTTCGGCGCAGGCTCGCCGGATCTGCTCGTAGAGGGCGGGGTGATTCTGGAGTTGGTGATGCATGACGCCGCCGTACCGGCTCGTCTCGATGGCGAAGTGGGCTTCGCGCACGGCGGGCCCCGCGGCGCTCGGCTCCCGTACCAACACATCCCCGACGAGGCGTCCGACGGCGTGGTCCGGGTCGTTGGTGATGGTGGCGGACATGAAGTAGTGCCGGGCGTCCGGGAGCAGCGTCGTGTCGTCCATCGCGTCCGGATTGGTCTCGAGCCAATGCTCGTCGATGACCGCGCCATGAGAGAGGTCCTTGATGCCCGCGCTCCGGCCAGCGAGCAGCCGCGCGCCGATCTGCGTGCCCGGTAGATCGATGGCGTCGAGGACCCCGGTCACCACGTTCCCCAGCTTGGCCAGAGGCGCACCTCGGTGGGGCGCTCCGAGGCAGACGACCCGGCGCACCCGGGACGTCCAGTCATCGCCGTTTTCTGCCCCGTAGTGGCAGGCGCTGCGAACGACCAGGCCGCCCATGCTGTGGCCCACCAGGGTGAGGTCTTCGATGGGCACGGGATAGGCCGCGACGAAACGCGTCAGCTCGGCCGCGAGCAGACGCCCGTTTTCTGAAACGTGGCGCCCGGTGTTGTAGCGGAGGTAGACGGGGGTGAATCCGAGGTCCCGCTCGAGGAGCGAGCCAAAGGTGATGCCAGGCTCCCCGTGATAGGCCTCAGACTCCAAGCACCAGGACCACTCGGTGGTGGCCAATCCGTGCACGAAGAGAGCGACCCGGGGGCTCGCATCGGGCGCAGCCTCCGAGAAGGCCCCGGCGAGGGAATCGGTGTCGAGGGGGACGTAGCGGTCATTGACGCGAAACGCCATGCCCATGTCGAGGCCGTTGCCCTGGGCGCTCAGGTGGTCGCCGACGACCGCGTTGACCAGACCGACGGCCGCGTCCCCGAGCCACGCGCCGGTGGCGGTGGCGGTCGCGTCGGACCGCATCGGCACGGCGCGGACTGCACCCTCGTCGGACGGATCATCCGTCCCTGCAGGAGCCGCATCGAGGGCGGCGTCGGTCACCCGCTCGACGACGCGATTGACCACTCGGACCGTGGTCAGCACCCCCCGCGTGGAGAAGCGCCGCACCTCGTCGAGCAAGCGAACCGGCTCGCGCAGGGGCTCCACCTGGTCGGTCACCGCCGTCACGGTACGCATCGTCGATTCGTGACCGACGTCGACCAACTCGGTGGTCGCGTCGACCCCGTCGTGAACGAGCGCCTTGAGGCCTCGCCACCTCCGCGTGTCCCTCTTCGCCATGACGCCAATCTAGCGGTTTCCGCCGGTCACATGCAGCCGATTCCGTGCAGTCTCACGCCGGCCATGCCGTCGATGGCGGCGAGGGAGAGGGGGGGGGGCCATCGGTCTTCGCTAAAAGAGGGCAGCTGTGCAGAATCGACATTCGTCGAGCACGACCCTATCCTGGCCAATGCATCGGCCAATTTCGAGCCACCCACCGCAAATCGACCCCGCCGAACGAGCACCGTGTGCGGTGAGCGTCAAACGACATCTTAGTTCAAACCTGGGCAATTTTTTATGTGGACAACAAGACAATCTCGCCGCCTGTTGATTACTGCACTTGCTTGCACCCTCGGGGCGGCTGCCTGCGGAAGCGACGAGACCGAAACCCCACCGGGCGAGACCGGCGTCCAAGTATTCATGCCCGAAGGGCAAGAGGCGACCGTCACCGAAGTCGACGCCACAGACTTTCCGGATCAAGACCGAATGGTCTCGGGGGTGTTCGATATCGGGCCATCAGGCAGCGAGTTTGAGGTCCCCGTCACGATCGGGCTCCCCATCGACCTAGACACGCCCGAGGGCACGGTAATCGTCGTCATGCGGTTTGATGAATCGAGCAGCGCCTGGGAACCATTGGAGGGCAGCTACATCATCGGCACCAGCGTCTTTGCGGCGACGGAGCACTTCAGCGTCTTCGCCGCGCTCTCGACCTCTGAAGCGGCCGCTTGCAACAATATGTGGTTCGCAGGTCCTGCGGCCGTGCCCCTCTTCTTGGAGCCCGGCAATATCGTCGTTTCAGGAGGAGTGCGAACCAAAGAAACTCTGGGTAACGCTCGGTCCTCCCAGTTCGCTCTCGATTCGTTTTGGACAGTCGAAGGCTGCGACACGACCGTCACGGGTTTCTTTGGCGAAGGCACGAGTAGCGACGGAAGGTGGAAGGACTGGAGCCACGCCGGCGGCGGCGGCCCCATCCCTCAGGCAGCAGACGGCAGCTTCTCATTCGACCTCACGGCGAGTGACGGCCCCTACATCGGCCTCATCGATCCCTGCCACGCCGCGTCCGATGGCGCGGTCACCTACAACCTAAATGTCTTCATCGGCGGCGACTGTACGGACATGTGCCGAGGGGTCACGTGCACCGGAAACACCGGCAATCCCTGCACCTCCGAGGTATGCAATCCATCCAATGGAATGTGCGAGGTCGTCCCCGTTTCCGGCAGCTGCGGCAGCGGAAACGCCGGGAAATGCGTGGAAGATGTGTGCGTCGTGGAGATTCCGATGACGGGCGGCGCGTCCGGCAACACCGTATGTGCGGCGCAGGGGATGACCTGCCGAGATACCCCTGTGTTCGCGACACCGGAGGCGGCCTGTTTGGCATTTCATCCAAGCGCAGGTGTCACGAGGAGCTCGAGCGGCTGGAGGCAAGGCATCTATTGCAATGACAACGAGGGCGCGGCATGCACCGGAAGAGTCGACACGTGCCACAGCTGCCCCGCGTGCCTCGACACAGGCTTGGACTGTGGAACCGCAAACTCGATGCAAATCGAGTCGCTCTACGCCGTCTGCGTTCCTTAGACGTAACCGTTCAGGCCGACATGCACCGCGGGCAGCACGAGTCATCGCTGCTTCACGGAGGCATCACCCGAAGGATTCGAATCAACCGACGAAGAGCGCCGGCCGGGGGAGGGGCGGATGTTCGCGCGACATCAGCCATCTCCGCCGCGGTGCTTCTTCACATTCAGTGCCTTCCATCGCAGACCGGGGTTGTGGCCAATCCGGCTTCGGAGGTCCTCATCATCGGTCAACAGCTCGGGCCTAATCTCCCCCTCGTCGTTTAGGCAATCGAGAAAGGCGACCTCCGCGTCGCTGAGCGGCAAGAGGGCCCCGAGCCGCTCTCGGGTCTCTTCGACGAGAGCGGTCGTCCACGCCTCCGCAGCGCCGGCAGCAGGCCGAGTGTCGTGACGAAGCATGGGCAGGAGCTTGCGCTTCACGTCTTCGACGGAGATGGCCACCATGTCGACCGAGACGGTTCGCCAGTCCACCCGATTGACTCCACCGTAGACCACAAAGGCGAGCCGAAGCTTGTCGGTATCGAGCGACCCGGTCTTCAGAAGCTCGCGAGCGTCGAAAAGGTCTCTACTGGCGCCTCGGGCGAGGAGCGCGGCCAGCTTGCCCCCTGCAAGCTCATGATGATCCAGCACAGGGACGGCCTTGGCGCGATCCCCGAGGACCTCGAGAGAATCGCAAACCGTCGGAGCCCACAAGGGGGTTCTCAGCATGAAGTTGATGTCGACCTCGAGGATAGCCGGGCGGCCTAGGACGGACGTGTAAGACAGCCGCCATTTTCCGCCGGCGTGATCGGAGGGTGCGCGCTTCACGGTCAGCCCGAGCCGGCCGACGACCTGCCCCAACGCCACTTCCATTCTCGGGCGCTCGAGCATCATCGTCTCGCGGTCGGTGGCGCCGACGTAGTTGACGTCGATGTCCACGGAGAGTCTCGGGAGGTCGAAGACGAACAGGTTTAGCGCAGTCCCACCTTTCAGCGCGATGCGCGGGCCCAGGAACGGATGGACGACCATGAGGTTGAGCAGCCGCACGAGCATCCACACCTTCTCGAGAGAATCGGGCGGGAAGCCCATATCCCCCGCCGCTCGATGGAGTTGTTCTCTCGTCAACATCAGGCAACCTCGTCCCAGGCCCGCCGGAGCACTCGCTCGGGCACGATGAGCTTCCAGCGCCGGACCAACCGGCCGGATTCGTGGGAAGAGTCGAGGTAGCGCGCCTGACGCGGCCGGCACGCCTCGAGCTTCTTCAGGTGCCGGTCCTCGACGAAGAGAGAGTCGCGGTGCTCTTCGAGGAAGAGGCCGACTCGTGCGGCCGTCATCGCGGAGCCCAACGCGAGCGCGTAAGAGACGACCGCCTCGAGATCGAAGAACTCCACCATCTCCAGCGAACGCCATATCTCCTCCCAGCCCCCCCCGAGGGCGGGAGTGTGGAGCAGATCCACCATGGCCCTCTCACAGCTGGTGACACGGACCTGGCCGCCGCCGCTCATCACGAGCTGCACGCCTCCCCCCATGTCCGGGAGTTCGGCAACCGCCTTCGGAGCTTTGACGGGCACGAAGTCGGTCGCTCCGAACCGAAAGGGCCGCATGTGGCGTCGGGTGAAAAACGTGACCTGACTCCAGATGGAGTAGGCGCGCCCGTGGAACTGGAGCGCCGCATGGTGACTGACGGTCGCGTCGTCGCTGGCCTTCGTAGCGACGAGGTACGGGTCTACCGTGACCGTGTCGGCATTGGCCCCCGGGGGTACGGTCACATAGAGTCCGCGCCGAACGCGCACGATTCGCCCCCGGGCCGCGTGCTGGCGCAGGAGGCTATCAACCGTCCGCGGGCTGCCCGGACGGCGGCTCTCGGCGAACTCCCCATGGGTGAAGACCGGGTGGGTTGCGAAGAAGTCCTGGGACGTCAACTTGCTTACTCCGAGCACAACACGCGTTTTTGATGCGTGTTGCGCTCACTATAAGCAAGTCGCTCATGTGCTGCAACTTGCTCTCATAAGGGGAGACTCACTCCTCGTACGGCAAACGGGTGATGTCGATCCGAAAGAGAGTCGGATTGCGCTCATACCGACCGAGGAAGAGCATCTCGGCGGCTGATATACCAAGAGGACTTCCGGGGACGGCCACGCCAGAGGGCGCTCGATAGGTTCTGCGCCGTCCGTCAACGATGTCGTAGAGTTCCGTTCGGTGGTTCGCGCCGTCGAAGTCGGCCGTCGTGAACCCATAGACACCCTCCCCGAGGAGCGCCGCGCCCCAGGTTTCGACCTCGCGAATTCGCTGTGGTCTCAGCTCAGTGGGCTCGTCCGTATAGGAAGCCATCCAGAGTTCGAGGCGCTCGTACTGCACGCCCGCCCCGCCCCAGCCATATCCCTGAAGCCACGCCATCTGCCCGTCGTCGATGCCCAATACGAATGCGTCGTCAGGCACGTTCCGGCGCAGATAGCGCCCCTCCCGGTCGATGGAACCGACGACGAGACTCGTCGGATGACCCCAGTCCTCCCACCAAACGTCGCGGCCGACGACCCGCACGCGTTGCGGAGTCGCGGGAGTCGGGCTCGCCACGCCGCCAAGCACGCGACTGCGTCCAGCCTCGAAGACGATCACCACCCCGGCCGGCTGCACCTCCGCGGCTACGGTCGTCCGCGACACGCTCAGGTTTTGGACTCCAGTCGAGCCCACCCCCATCGATGGGTCCCGGACCGCGGTGGGTTCCGTCACGCTCCCGATCACATCTAGAGGGGCGTGGTACAGGCGAAACTGTTGAACATCCTCAAGCCAGATCTTTACGCCGACGGCAGCTGCTCCGTCGGCAATGGCACTCGGTCCGACGATGCATAGGCCATCCTCCCAGCCATCAGGGCTCCGCCAAGCCGCGACCGCGGCTCCATCGCTCGAGGCGAGCACCACCTCACGGTGCTCCGCATCGCTCGATTGCACGACGGCGAACCACCAGCGCGATCCGTCGTGCCACCCCTCCCTGTCGTAGGCGCGCTGGAAGCGCGGCTCAGGTGCCAAGTACTGGCAACCGTCTCCGCACGAAAGCCACTCGGGTGCGAAGAGCACCTCGGGGTGCTCCGCGCGCTCAATCACGCAGCCGTCCGGGAGCCCCGGTAGCGGCACCCAACCGGCCTCGCCAATGGGCCCGGCATCGAAATCGGCATCGGCACCGCTGTCACCGCCCGAGTCCGCGCTCGTATCCCGCCCAGAATCCAGGCCGGAATC
>Ga0164313_10004903_pt1 | contig 11857 bp, 7 predicted proteins | sample GuaBasSedimGuay4_FD_113735 | JGI IMG/M metagenome (GOLD analysis project Ga0164313, IMG submission 113735) | Subseafloor sediment microbial communities from Guaymas Basin, Gulf of California, Mexico - Guay4, Core 4569-4, 0-3 cm | ecosystem: Environmental > Aquatic > Marine > Hydrothermal vents >... | reverse complement strand
CAAGAAGAAACAGCTTTCTTTCTAAATCTTACTGTAAAAAGTGAAAAACCAGTTGTATTGGTGTCAGCGATGCGATCTTCTACTGCATTAAGTGCAGATGGTCCTTTGAACTTATATAATGGTGTTGCAGTTGCTTCAAGCCCTGGAGCCAAAGGAAAAGGTGTACTAGTGGTAATTAATGATGTTATTCTTTCAGCGCATTCCGTTAAAAAAATGCTGACTACACCTGTTCACGCATTTATGTCTCCAGAACACGGACAATTAGGAACCGCTAATTTTGGTCTTGTTGAATTTTTCCATGAACCTCACGGTCTTCATACTGTAAATAGTCAGTTTTCTGTTGCTGGAGTAAAAAGCCTTCCACGAGTTGATATTATTTATGGTTGCGCAGATGTATCTACAGATTTAATTGATATAATGATAAAAGCAGGTGCTAAAGGAATTGTTATTGCTGGAGTTGGTGACGGAAATATAAATGCAGGTACGTTAGCAGCAGCAAAAAAGGCAACAAAAAATGGAACTCCTATTGTTAGAGCTTCTCGAATTCCCGTAGGTACTGTTTTAATCCATGGTGAAGTAGTGGATGAAAATTATGGAACAGTTGCATCAGATGAATTAAGTCCTCAAAAAGCTAGAATAGTTTTAATGCTTGCTTTACAACAAAATAAAAATATTAGTAGAGAAGAATTACAAGAATTAATGATTAATTACTAATTTTTTAAAACATAAATTATGAAAATTAAAAACATTGTAATCCTTGTTCTTTTTCTATTTACTATAGGAATTGCACAAGCACAATTACGACAGGCTGATAGTACATCGACCTATAGAAGTCTTATCCCTGAAACAAAACAAGGGTTGTTAAAAAATGTCGACATGATTGCCAATATGCAATTAGGAATGAGAAGTGATTATTTAGATGGTGACCATGTACAAACTAACTTTAAATTTGAGCAATTCCGCTTAGAAATTAAAGGATATGTTCATGAAAAAGTTTTCTTTAGATTTAGACATCGATATACCAGTACTTTTGAACCACAAGCTATAGATAAAATAATTAAAGGTATTGACTTTGCTTATTTGCGATTTGATCTTTCTGAAAAAGTTCAACTAACCGTAGGTAAAACATTTGCAGATTGGGGAGGTTATGAATTTGATATGAACCCAATAGATATTTATGAATATTCAGATATTATTGAAATGGCGGATAACTTTCTTACTGGAGTAGGAGTTTATTACCAAGCATTTGATAATCATGGATTTTCATTTCAAATATTAAATTCAAGAACCCAATCTTTTGAAGAACTTTATCAAGGCTTGCCAGAACTAGAAGGCTCTGAAATACCACTTGCTGCAGTTATAAATTGGAGAGGTAGCTTTTTAGATGGAAAGTTTACCACCTTATGGTCATACTCTTTATTTAATGAGGCAAAAAATACTTTTAAAAATTATATAGCATTAGGGAACCAATTAAATCTAGATAAAATTACACTAACGTATGATTTTAAATATAGTCTTGAAGATTTAGATAGAACAGGTATTATTAGTGGTGATGTTCCTGACGATCTTTACCCTTACGCTCTAGAAAACACCGTATATTATAGCCATTGGCTAAAGGCCGATTATAGATTTGCCGAAAAATGGCAAGCCAGCTTTGTTGGATTTGTAGATAAAGCAAAATGGATGGATGATATTGACCCATTAAAAAACACAGATGACTGGCGAACCGCTTATGGGTTTATTCCAACCATCGAATATTTTCCATGGAACGATTTAAATCTTAAGTTTTTCGCAGGATATGTGGGAAGAGTTTATAATTATTCAGATTATGCTAAATCTCGCGCTGGAGTAAACGATTATAATACCGGTAGAATTGTTTTTGGAATTATTAGTCCCTTACATATTTTCTAAATCCATTTTGTGTTAATAAAAGAGAAATAAATAGATTTTAAGAAATCTTTTTGTCCGCTTTTTGTCTACTTTTTAGTATTGCTTGCCAAAACTATTAAATTTACCTTTGGCTCATTATAATAAATTACATTTTAATCCCTTTTTTTAAAGAAATATTATGAAAATAAAACTAATAAAGTTTGTACTGTTGTCCGTCTTCACTACTTTACTCTATTCCTGTTACCCAGATGACAATACAAATATTGACGATATAGATACGGTTACTACCGTTGTTAAAGATGCTGATTTCACTACCGCTCCAAAAACTGCAATGATTTTATGGAAAGTTGCAGAACTAGAAGGGGATGATGGGAATAATGCTCCGTATCATGGAGAAGTGGATAAAGAAATTTTAAACACAACTTTGGATAATCTTGTAAGTTTATATGGTGCTGAAAATGTAGTTATTTTTAGCGAAACAAACACACCTTCTCCTACTCCTAGCAACTCTCAAGTAGAGGTTTATAGAATAGGTGGTACTGCCTCCGAGCCAGATTTTGATGCCGGTATTATCGCTTCTGTTGTTTTGAGAGAAAACACCACGGTTGGATGGGTTTGGCCTCCATACCCTTGGTGGGGATGTTGGTATTGCTGGTACACACCGGTGCCATATATTAGTGACTATGAAGTAGGAACCGTTATAATAAGTTTAATGGATCACCGAGAGAGATTTGATGGATTGGAGCCTTCTTGGATGGGGTTTGTTCGTGGGCTACCCTCCTCTAATCAATCCTTTAACGGAGATAGAACCGTTTCTGGAATCAACCAAGCATTTAAACAATCTCCCTATTTAAAATAACATCTTCAAAAAAATAACAAATGAAAAATATATATTTAACAGGCTTACTATTAATTGGATTTATTATTAGTGCCAATGCGCAAACTGCATTTTGGTCCATTAACTGGGATATTTCTAAAGGATCGGGTGACACTGGTGATTATATTGAAAATACAAACTTTAGAGGAGTTTCCTTTGACGGAAGGTATTTTATAAATGATAATGTTACCATTGGTGGATTTGTATCTTGGAATGCTCTAGATGATAAGGTAAGTGATCAAGCTCCCTTTGAATTTAGTGGTGACGGAACCACAGGTCATATATCTGGTACTCAAGTAAGGTACCTAAATATTTTTCCTGTATTAATAAATGCACATTATTATTTTGATACTGGAGGTATAAAACCTTATATGGGAATTGGATTAGGGAGTGTATATACAGAACAACGTACAGATTTTGGTTTAAACTCTTTTTATTCTGATTCATGGGCATTTGGAGCGCAACCTGAAGTTGGTGTTTTTGTTCCTTTCGGATATTCTGGCACTGGACTCAATTTAGCCTTAAGATATCTATATGGTTCGTCTGCTGGAGACTTAGACTCCTTATCAATGTTCACCCTTGCTATAGGTATTAGTTTTATGAACTAATAAAATTAAAAATCTAGATTTTTTTCTAGATTTTTAATTTTAAACCCTGTTGTAAATAAGCGATTTGGAATTTCTTGTAAAAAGAAATTAATATAGTAAAGGCTATACAACCTTTGAAAATAGTAAATAATTGTTACATGAAATTATACACTTCTTTTATATTACTACTCTTTTTTGCCATACCATCTACCTATGGTCAACAAGATGATTTGATTTATAAATACCGCCAAATGGCCGTTGATTATCAACAACAAATCAAAATGGCGCAAAGTAATTTGGCTAGTGCCGAATCTTTAGCGGAAGCTGCAAAATCAGATTTTTTACCAAAATTAGACCTTTATGGTAATTATTCCTATTTAGGTGTACCTATTCAGTTAGCACCTAACTCTTCTGGAGCCCCTGGGGATGAATTACAAAATAGATACTCCTTAGACCTGGGTTTATTTCAACCTATTCTTACTGGTGGCTATCTAAAAAATACAAAAAACGCTGCACTTTCTCAAGTTGAAATTATGAGAAGTTACATTAGTTTGAATGAGCAAGAAGTGATGGCAAATTCCGATGCTTTTTACTGGAATGCTGTTACAAAAAAAGAAATAAATAACATCCTAGTACAATATAGAAATGCTATTGGAGAGTTTTTAAAAGTTATCCAAGATAGAGTAGATGAAGAAATTGTTGGAATGAATGAACTGTATCAAACGAAAGTTCGATATAATGATGCTGAATATGAGGTTATTAAATCTCATAAAAATTTTAAAATCAGCTTAATGAAATTAAACCGTCTTTTGGGTATTCCTGTTAATGCTACCACAAACATTGCAGACTCACTACTGGCTGTAAATTGGGTAAGCACAGATTTAAATCTTATTGATAAGGCCATCAAACAACGACCAGAAATTAACCTTTTAGAAAATAAAATTTCTCTGAACGAATTTAATGAAAAAATTACCGCATCGAAATACAACCCTCAACTCGGTGTTGGTGTTGGTGGAAACTGGGGAGCACCAAGCCCAGGACTTTCTCTTGACCCTGCCTTTAACTATAATTTACAAGCTACATTGGCCATTCCTGTTTTTTATTGGGGAAAGAAAAAAGAAGAAGTGTTTGCAAGTCGCCAAGCAACCGAAGTTGCAAAACTAGAAATGGAACAAACAAAAGATATTATAACCTTGGAGGTTGAAACTAGTTATTATAATTTACAACTAACGCAACAACAATTAGATTTTGCAAAAAACTCATTAAAAAACGCACAAAGTAACGTTGAGGTTATGCTTGATCGCTATTTTGAAGGCTTGTCTTCTGTTCTTGAAGTATTAGATGCGCAATTGGATTGGCAAAAAACTTATTTTAATTACACACAAGCAAAACACGAACTTAATTTTGCCTACACCTCTTATCAACATGCTATGGGTGAATTAAGTATAACACAATAATCAAATGATTACTAATAAAATTTAAATATAATGATTCGAAATATTTTCTCTATCGCTACCGTTGCTTCTATTCTGTTATTCTCCAGTTGTGAATCTGAAAAAAAAGAAGTTGTAAAACTAGTTCGCCCTGTAAAATCATTAGTTATCGGTGATATTGGTGATACCGCAAAAAAAGGATTTCCTGGAGTTACAAAAGAATCCAAAAACTCTGAAATTTCTTTTCGAGTAGGTGGTCCAATCACTAAGTACAATGTGGTGGAAGGTGAAAAAGTAACAAAAGGCGCTTTAATTGCTCAAATTGACCCTCGTGATTATAAAGTAACTTCAAGAGCTACAAAGGCTAGACTCGATCAAACAAAATCGGAATCAGATCGATTTTATCGATTATGGAAAAAAGGTTCTGTATCTAAAAATGCATATGAGCGACGCTATGCCAATTACTTGGAAGCTAAGGCTACTTGGCAAGATGCTCAAAATGGATTAAATGATACAAAATTATATGCTCCATTTACCGGTTTTTTTGGACCAAAACTTGTTGAAATTGGACAAGAAGTTCGGCGAAAGCAAGCCGTTGCAACAATTATTGATTTATCTAAAATTGAAGTAGTTACAACGATTCCTGAACAATTAGCGGTACAATTACTAAATTTTGATACCTATCAAGTAATTTTAGAAACATATCCAAATATTGTTTTTAAAGCAACCCTAAAAGAACTAGAAAAAACACCTACCGCAGAAGGGTTTCGATTGCACTTATATCTTGCCCATAAAAATAAATCAGGAGATAAAAGTCAAATAAAAGTAGCTGCAGGAATGAGTTGTAAAGTGAATCTTACTTTAAAGAAATCTTCAAGCAAAAAAAATAAAATAATCATTCCTCTAGCTGCCATTCTTGAAGGAAAGGGAGATAAAAACGCATCTATTTGGATAATAACCGCCAATAATACTGTGAAAAAACAAAATGTTTCTACTGGTGCTCTTGTCGGGCATGATGCCATTGAAATTACAAAAGGTCTTTCTGTTGGTGAAAAAATTGTTATTGCAGGAGTACATCGATTATCAGAAGGTGATATGATCAATAATGTTGACATTCTAAAAACAAATTAATTTAACCTTATCTCTCTAATTTCAGATAGTTATAATTAATATCCTTAAACCCCTTACTATGAATATAGCCGGATACGCACTTAATAACAAACAAGTTATATATTTCTTTTTAGCCATTACCTTATTAGGAGGTATTAAAGCGTATGATATGCTTGGAAAAAGAGAAGATGCCCCTTTTGTTGTTAAAGAAATGATTATAACAACCTACTACCCTGGAGCTAGCCAGTATGAGGTTCAAGAACAAATAACAGAAATTATTGAACGTGAAGTACAGGCACACCCATTAGTAGATTGGATTAAATCAGAATCTCGACCAGGGTTTAGTTATGTACGAGTGAGTATGTACCAATCTATTGCTGGTTCAGAATTTCAGCAAATTTGGGATGAAATGAGGAGAAAAGTACTCAACGTTCAGCCTCAATTACCTAAAGAAGCAAGCACTATATTAGTTAATGATGATTTTGGTGATGTATTTGGAATTTATTATGCGCTTACTGCAGATGAAGGTTATTCAGATGAAGAATTAGAAGATTTTGCTCAATATGTTAAACAACACTTAGTAACCGTAGAAGATGTTGCTAAAGTAACCCTGTTTGGAATACAAGATAGGGTTGTTAATGTTTATATTTCTGAACAAAAATTAAGCAATGCAGGTATCACACCTGCAGATATTCAAGAAGCTATAACTTCGCAAAACAAGTTAGTCAACTCTGGAAGATTACAGACAGGAAGTTTTGAAATAAGAGTTGATGCTGTCGGTACTTTTCAATCTCTTGGAGAAATTGAAAACTTAATTATCACAGGAAAACAAGGAAACCAAATTCGTCTCCAAGACCTTGCAACAGTAGAAAAAGGATTTGTTGATCCTCCAAGTAGAAAAATGCGAATGAATGGCAACCCTGCCATTGGAATTGGAATAGCAACAAGAGTTGGTGGTAACTCTGTAAAAATGGGTGAGAAAATTTCTAAAAAACTTGAAGAACTTAAACTTTTACTTCCTGTTGGTATAGAAATCAATGGTGTTTATCATGAAGATCAAGTAGCAGTAGCAGCAAATAATAATTTTCTTATAAATTTAGCTGTTTCAGTTGCAATCGTTGTTTTTATTATTTTATTAGCCATGGGGTCTCGTGCTGCAATATTAATCGGATCCAGTTTAATTTTTACTATTGCTGGTACATTAATGCTTATGATGCCTGCAAATATAGAATTGCATCGCACCTCTTTAGCTGCCATAATTATTGCTATGGGTATGCTAGTAGATAACGCTATTGTGGTAACTAGTAATGCTCAAATTGCCATACAACGTGGTACAAGGCGTAAAAAAGCACTTATTGATGGTGCTACAATTCCTCAGTGGGGTTTATTAGGAGCTACGATTATTGCTACTATTTCTTTTTTACCGCTTTATCTCGCACCAAATAATACTGCAGAAATCATTAAACCTCTGTTTGTTGTACTTGCTATATCTTTAACGCTTAGTTGGCTATTTGCTTTGATTCAAACAACCGTATTTGGTGATTTTATTTTAAAAGAAGCAGATGGAAGTGAAGGGAAAGACCCTTACGACACTCCTTTTTATCATAAACTAACCACATTTATTGAAGTAGTAGTAGAAAAACGATGGATAACCTTAGGTGTCGTTATTGCGTTATTTGCATCAAGTGTTTATTTTTTTAAATTTGTAAAACAAGATTTCTTTCCTGCAATTGATAAAAAAGAGTTTAAAGTAGATTACTTTTTACCACAAGGAACCGATATAAATACACTAGAAGCAGATGTAAAAAAAATGGAAAAGTTTCTTCTTGCTCGAGAAGATGTTAATAATGTTTCCGTAAGTTTAGGTTCACCTCCTTTACGATATTACCTTGCTACAATTTCATGGAGTCCACGTCCACATTATGCAAATTTAGTAATCGAAACGTCTAGCTACAAAGCTGCGGATTCCATAATGAAAATTTTTAAAAATCATGTAAACACCAATTATCCCGATGCTCTAGCGGTTTTTAATAAATTTAAAGTTTCGCCATATCCCGATGCGGTAATAGAAGCCACCTTTGATGGTCCTGATGAAAAAATTCTACGTGACTTAGCAAATCAAGCAAAGGTAATAATGCAAGCAGAACCTCTTGTTGAAAATGTCAGAGATAGTTGGGGAGAAAGAACCTTTAAAATTGAACCCGTATATTCTCAAAATAAAGGACGTATTTCAAACGTTACACGATCTGAAATGGCTACAGCCATCCAACGAGTAACCGACGGGCAACAAATAGGAGCTTTTCGTGAAAAAGAGTATGTTTTACCTGTTTTATTAAAAGACGTAAATAGAGATAGTTATGATTATAGTAACTTTGGAAGTATTCCTATTATGACCTCTCTTGGAAACATTGTTCCTTTAGAACAAGTTACAGATAGAATTAGTTTAGGCTGGGAAGAGAGAGTAATTGGAAAATACAATAGATCTTTAAGTATTGCTGCGCAATGTGAACTTACGCCAGGAGTTGGAAACAAAGAAGCTGAAGCAAAATTAATGCCTCTAATAGAAAATATTCCACTACCTCCAGGATATACCCTTTGGTGGGATGGTATTTACGAAGACCAAACAGATTCAACTATCGCTATTATGTCAAACATGGGGCTTACTGTACTTTTAATTGTTGCCATTTTAATGTTTCTATTCGGTGATTTCAAAAAAACACTTATTGTAATTTTAATGATTCCTTTGGTTATGATAGGCATTACTTTTTCATTTTTAGCTTCTGGCTTGATGTTTGGTTTCTTTGCTATTCTAGGTCTTTTAGGCTTAGTAGGGATGGTTATTAAAAATGCTATTGTATTATTTGATGAAGCAGAACAAGAAATGAAACTAAATGGAAAATCAAAATATCAATCAATTGTTATTGCTGCACGATCAAGATCAATTCCTGTTTCCATGGCTGCAGGAACTACTATTCTTGGAATGATTCCTCTATTACCAGATCCTATGTTTGGTGGAATGGCAGTTACAATAATGGGAGGGTTATTTATTGCAACAATTCTTACAATTATTGTTTTACCTGCTTTTTATGCCATTTTCTTTAATTTAAAAAAGGAACCTTTAGATTAATAATTTTCCATCTCATGAAAAAAATTAAAATATTATCCACTTTATTTTTATTTATATTTATTTGTGGGAATTATACAATTGCTGCTCAAGAAGCGGCAGCAGAATTTACATGGCCTAAAGAGTTAGAAACCAATAACAAATCAGTAATTACCCTATACCAGCCCCAATTAGAATCTTTTGAGGGCAACCTTTTAGAAGGCAGAATGGCAGTTACTGTAAAACTTGCTGAAAAAAATCTAATCTTTGGCGCCTTATGGTTTAAAGCTACCATGTCAACAGATAAAGAGAATCGAACCGTTTTATTAGAAAAAATGGAAATCTTAAAAACCTATTTCCCAGATATTGTAGATAAAAATATGGGAGATGAGTTTTCAAAATTATTAGCTGTCGAAATAGAATCTTGGGATATGGAAATGTCTCTAGACAGATTAACTGCTTCTTTGCAGGAAATAGAAACTCTTAAAGAATTATCCGATCAGATCAATAATGATGCTCCAAAGGTCTATTTCAGAAATACTCCAACGGTTCTTGTAATGATTGATGGGGATCCTATTCTTAAAAAAGATGAAAAAGCTGGTTTAGAATACGTTGTAAACACCAATTTTTTCATAGCAAAGGAACTAAAAAAAGAAACCTACTATATAAACGGAGGTGCGTTTTGGTATTCTTCCGATAATATATTAAAAGGTTGGGAAGAAACTAAAAAAATACCTTCAGCAATTAGTAAATTTGCAAAAGATAATTTAAAAAATACGGAAGATAATTCTACTTCTCAAAAAAAATCAGAAGCACCCAAATTAATAATTGAAACAAAACCTGCCGAATTAATAATTGTAGACGGTGAGCCTGATTATAAATCTATTGACGAGTCAAATTTACTATATATTACCAACTCTGAAAATGATATTCTTATGGATATCCATTCACAATATCATTATATCTTAATAGCCGGTAGGTGGTATTATTCAAAGTCATTAGAGAATGGAGATTGGAAATTTAGAGAACCTAAAGATCTTCCAAAAGAATTTGAAAAAATTCCGGTAGGTTCCGAAATGGAAACAGTAAGAGCTAGCATCCCTGGTACTCCCGAAGCACAAACAGCACTACTCGAACAATCCATACCTCAAACAGCTACAATAGATAGAAAAACCGCTAAGGTTGAAGTGAAATATGATGGAGATCCTGAATTTGAAAAAATTAAAGGTACAGATATGTCCTATGCTAAAAATACAGACAAATCTGTATTATTGATTGATAATAAATATTATTGTGTAGATGATGCTGTTTGGTTTGTGTCAAGCAAGGCAACTGGTCCTTGGAAAGTTACTGATACAAAACCTGAAAAAGTAGATCAGATTCCGCCGGAATCACCTGTATATAACGTTAAATATACTTATGTATATGATTCTACTCCAGAAGAAGTTCATGTTGGTTATTTACCTGGATACACCAACTCTTATGTTTATGATGGTACCGTAGTGTATGGAACAGGGTATTATTACAATCCATGGTATCGTAATTACTATTATCCTAGACCTCTTACTTGGGGTTTTGGAGTACATTGGAATCCATATGGAGGATGGGGATTCTCCTTTGGTGTTGGTGTTGGCTGGATGGGATGGGGCTTTCACCCATACGGAATGGGTATGTGGGGAGCCGCAGGTTACAGAATGGGATACCGACATGGGTACAGAAATGGCTATAATAACGGACGTAATAATGGTTATAATCGTGGAGATAGAAATAGAAATAATCGCGGTAATTTAACAGGAAATGGTAATTTAAAAAATAAAAATATATATAGCAATCGAAAATCAGGTGTAAAGGATACACGCAATAATAGGACTTCGAAAAACGTAAATAATAAAGCTCGAACTTCCGGAAAAGCTAACAACCTATATTCCGACAAAAAGGGAAATATTTACCAACGCAATCAAAGTGGTGGTTTTGAGAATAAAACAAATAAGAGGCGGTCTTCTGTTGGTCAAAAACAACAAGGAACTCAACAAAAAAGGCAAAGTACAAATAATAGATCTTCTCAACAATATCAAAACCTAAATAGATCTCATCAAAATAGAAGTACAGGAACGCGAAATTACAATCATTCACGCTCAAGTGCCGGCATGCGAAGTGGAGGCATGAGAGGTGGAGGTGGTAGAAGAAGGTAAATACTTCATCACTTACAAAACTTTAAGAACAATTTTGGAATACAATATGGATTACCATATCTTTTATTTGCAATATTGTGAAGTATTAATCCTATACTACCTGTACTCATCCTGATGTTTACAAAACGTAACACAAAGTTGGTCCGTTTTTCAACTTGGCTAAAAACACATGATTAAGCACTAATAATTCCTGTTAAAATGAGTCGAAGTGCATCGCGATTAGTAATAATTCTACGGTCGTTTTCTTGCCATACTAAAACAACCTTTGATAATTCTTTATGTAAAGTTTCCATCACGTAATGAAAAGTGTGTGATCCCGATTTATAAACTAACGGTTTATGGCAATAGTCTAATAAGGAATTAACTTTTTTATTTTTAGCGAGATCTTTTGCAAAATCTAATGAATTGAGTACGTACAATGGTTGATCATTATTATTGGTTATAATAATCCATTTTTTTGATGAATTATTTATCTTTTTAACAAGAGATTCAAACTCGTTTGTGTTTAATTCAGAAAACTGCACTTCAACATTTTTAGTGTTTATTTGAATAACGCTTGTAGATTCAATAACACTTCCTATATTTTCTATAGCGACTTTGTCAAGTTCTAAAAAATTAATAATTCCTTTACTTTCAATTTTACTAATATTTGTTTCCTCCTCCTT
>Ga0164313_10004902_pt1 | contig 11858 bp, 10 predicted proteins | sample GuaBasSedimGuay4_FD_113735 | JGI IMG/M metagenome (GOLD analysis project Ga0164313, IMG submission 113735) | Subseafloor sediment microbial communities from Guaymas Basin, Gulf of California, Mexico - Guay4, Core 4569-4, 0-3 cm | ecosystem: Environmental > Aquatic > Marine > Hydrothermal vents... | reverse complement strand
TGACCCAGGAAATGGAACGAGATTCCCGTGTATTTCTGATTGGAGAAGATATCGGAGAATACGGCGGCGCATTCCAGGTTACCTACGGTATGCTGGAAAAATTTGGGCCGGAACGCATTTTAGATACGCCCATTACTGAGTTGGCATTAACTGGCGCTGCCACTGGTGCAGCCCTGATCGGAATGCGTCCTATCGCGGAAATCATGTTTATGGATTTCACAACCCTGGCGTCTGAACAGTTAGTTAACCAGGCTGCCAAACTGCGGTTTATGTTTGGCGGACAATCGACTGTACCATTGGTTCTCAGAACTCCAGCCGGCTCTGGTACCGGCGCTGCGGAACATCATTCCCAGAGTTTTGAAAATTGGTTTGTGCATGTGCCCGGTTTGAAGGTTGTCATGCCCACTACCCCTTATGATGTCAAAGGGCTGTTGATTTCTGCTATCCGGGACGATAACCCGATTGTGTTTATTGAACATAAATTGCTTTATAAAACCAAGGGTGATGTACCGGAAGAACTTTATGAAATTCCGCTGGGAAAGGCAGATATCAAACGAGCGGGCAAAGACCTCTCTATTATTGCAACCGGAATAATGGTCCAAAAATCTCTACAAGCCGCGGAAGAATTGGCTAAAGAAGGTATTGATATTGAGGTTGTTGATCCAAGAACTTTGCGTCCCCTGGATACCGAAACGATCGTCAATTCTGTGAAGAAGACCGGGAAGGTACTGATTGTGCATGAGGCCGTGAAGACGGGTGGATTTGGAGGCGAACTGGCAGGGATAATTGCGGAAAGTGAAGCTTTTGGATATTTGGAAGCGCCCATTCTCCGCCTTGCCGGCCAAGAAATGCCGATTCCATACAACCGCAATCTGGAATTAAAAGCCGTCCCGCAAGTTGAGGATATTATTGAAAAAGCCAGGGAACTGGCAACATTAAAGGTGTAATATGGCCATAGAAATGATCATGCCCAAAGTGGACATGGACCAGGAAACTGGTACGGTCGTTGAGTGGTTAAAAACTGATGGGCAGCAGGTGGAAGAAGGTGAAACTATCCTGGTAATTGAAACAGATAAAATTGCCATTGATGTTGAGTCACCAGGAACCGGTATCCTGAACGGTATTTCAGCCAAGCTTGGTGACGTTATCCCCATAGGTACTGTGATTGCCTACATCCTGGAAGAAGGGGAATCCCTTCCGAAAGAGGCAACAGCACCCGCTCCAGCGCCGGAAGAAGAATCGGCACCCGTTGAAGCTGCATCCGTGGAGGAGATCCCGGCGACACCCGTAGCTAGGAAAATGGCTGCAGCCAGCGGATTAAACCTGGCTGATATAACCCCTACCGGCAAAGGTGGGAAGGTTATCAAAGATGATGTTCAAGCTGCTCTGGCCCCGGCTTCTGCACCCGTGGAACCGGGCGAACTAATTGCCACACCGGCAGCGCGCAGAACGGCCCGATTAAAAGGTGTGAATCTAACCCTTGTACGGGGAAGTGGTCCCGGAGGGAGAATTCAAGCTGTGGATGTGGAAACATTCCGGGGAGCCCAAACAAAAGCAGGATTGCCTGTGGAAAGCTCTGTTCAAAGTGGCGAAAGCATACCATTAATTGGCATGCGGCGCACGATTGCAGAACGTCTGACCGCGAGTTATCAATCCATCCCCCATATTCAATTTACTGCCCGGGTCGATATGAGCAAATTTAATACAGCCCGGAAAGATTTTAATGAACTGGCAATAAAGCGTGGTGATGAAAAAGTTTCTGTAACTGCCGTGCTGGTTAAATTGGTTGCTATGGTGATAGAGGATCATCCCTGGCTGAATAGTTCGCTGGTGGATGGTTCTATAATTCTTCACCGGGACATCAATATTGGTTTGGCAGTAGCGCTGGAAGAAGGATTGATTGTTCCGGTGGTAAAAAACGCCGATCAAAAAAGTCTCAGCAAAATTGCAGCCGAAACTATTGACCTGGTTACCCGGGCGCGAGGAAAAACCCTTGCTGGCGCGGATGTAAAAGGTGGCACCTTCACTATTACCAACCTCGGGCCGTTTGGCGTGGAGCAATTTAATGCTATTATCAATCCACCGGAAGCAGGAATTCTTGCCATTGGTGCTACAACACCAGAAGTTGTCGCTTTGGAAGGTGGAGCAATCGCCGTCAGGCCGATTATGCGGTTTACATTATCTGCTGATCACCGGATCGTTGATGGTGCTGTGGCAGCTCGTTTTATAACTGATCTAAAAACAATTTTAGAGAATCCAATCCTGATGAATTATTAACTGGGAGAGATTATGCCGGAAATTTCAGTAACTATAAAACACGAGGTGGGTCTTCATGCCCGTCCCGCATCAATGTTTGTAAAGACAGCCGCTAAATTTACGAGTGATGTTGAAGTGACCCATGGCGAAGTCACGGCCAACGCAAAGAGTATTTTGGCCATATTGACCCTGGGCGCACATAAAAATGCGGAAATTATCATTAAAGCTGAAGGCGATGATGCAAAAGAGGTACTAAAAGCGCTAAAAGAACTTGTGCTCGATAATTTTGGTGAACACGAATGAAAACCATAGCTGGAATTCCAGCATCCTATGGTGTTGCAATTGGCCCGGCATTTATATTTGAACGGGTTGAAATGATCATTGAACCCTGCAATATCCAGGATCCGGAAGCGGAATTGAAGCGGTATGCTGAAGCTCGGGAAACTACCCAGGGACAACTGGACGAAGCTTATGCGAAGGCCAAGGAAGAGCTGGGGGTTGAAGCTGCTGAAATTTTTAGCGCCCAGAAGCTTATGTTGGAAGACCCGGAGTTGCTGTCAACAGTAAAATCCCGTGTGGAATCAGATCTGATCAATGTTGAAACAGCGTTATTCGAGACCGCGGAGAGTTATGCCCAGCAGCTGGAGGCTATTGATGATGAATATCTCAGTGCCAGGGCATTGGATATCAGGGATGTGTCATTCCGCTGTTTGAGGAATTTACTGGGTTTAGTGGATTCGCCCGCAGAAGGCTTGAATACCCCTTCTATTATTGTCTCCCATGATTTAACCCCTTCGGATACTGTACTTTTGAATAAAGAGTATGTGCTGGGATTCTGTACCGCAGAAGGTGGATCAACATCCCATACTGCCATTCTGGCCAGAGGACTGGGTATCCCGGCCGTAGTGGGAGCAGGCCAAGAAATAGAAGAAATCAATACAGGAGATGACCTTGTTATTGATGGAGATGCCGGAAAAATCATCATTGATCCGGATAAAAAAGCGCTCAAGGATTTCAAGGCCAGACAGGTAAAATTTCTAAAAGTCCAGGCAGAAGCAGAAGCCATCAGCCATGAGCCAGCGATTACTACTGATGGACACCAGGTGGAAGTGGTTGCAAATATAGGCAATGTGGATGGCATTCAACCGGCCCTGGATGCAGGTGCGGAGGGTGTTGGTTTGCTGCGGTCAGAATTTCTTTACCTGGAGCGCAAAAGTTTACCCACCGAAGAAGAACAATATCAAAGTTACAAAACCATCGCAGATGCTTTTGGCGATAAGCCGGTAATATTACGTTCACTTGATGTTGGGGGCGATAAGGATATCCCTTATATTAATATGCCGCCCGAAACTAACCCTTTCCTGGGCGTTCGGGCTATTCGTCTTTGTTTGACCAGGCCCGAATTATTTAAACCCCAGCTTCGGGCTGCCCTTCGAGCGGGTTATGGGAATAATTTAAAATTGATGTTCCCGATGGTCGCTACAGTGGAAGATGTTAAACAAGTCAAGTTAGTTTTGGAAGAATGTAAGAAAGAATTAAGAGCAGAAGGCCATGAAGTAGCGGAAAAAATGGATATCGGAATTATGATTGAAATTCCGTCCGCGGCGATTATGGCAGATCAATTAGCCGAAGTGGTGGATTTCTTCTCTATAGGGACAAATGATCTCAGTCAATATACTATGGCCGCGGATCGAACCAATGCCCATGTTGCTCCATTGGCTTCAGGGTTCCAACCAGCTGTCTTCCGTTTGATTAAAACTGTCATCGATGCTGCTCACGCCAAAGGGAAATGGGTTGGACTGTGTGGAGAAATGGCTGGCGAACTACTCGCCATCCCGATTCTGTTGGGTCTTGGATTGGACGAGTTTAGCATGAATCCCCCAGCTATTCCATTTGCGAAAAGGCTAATTCGCTCTATATCGTTTGAGCATGCCCAACACGTAGCGGAAGTCGCCCTAAACCTGGTGGGAGATCAAGAAATCCGGGATTATATTCAAGAGGCTGTTCCGGAAGTAAACAGGGAATAATTATTGAATGAAAGTTTTACCTGAATGTTACGGCTGTCTACTTAAGCAGGCGGTCACTGCTGTGACAACCAATGACATTGATCTGGAAACTCAGATGCAGGCCCTGCAAAATGTGCTGCTTACCCTGGCGAATATTGACGACAATCTTACCCCGTCAGAAATTGCTGGTGAAACCAACCGGGTAATTAGAGAAACAGTAGGGATTAAAGACCTGTATCAAGAAGACAAAAAAACAAGTCACAGCAAGGCTTTGAGTTATCTGGACGATCTCAGAATTTTAGCTACCCAAAATAGTGATATCCTCGAGCAGGGGCTAAAAATTAGCGCCGCAGGCAACATTATTGATGTTATTCATACTTCCAATTACGACCTGTGGGAAGAAGTAGAAAAATCTGTTCAACAGCATCTCCAGGGGGAAGGATTGGAGTCTTTCAGAAATAGAATTTCAGAATCATCCTCAATTTTGTATCTGGCTGATAATGTGGGGGAGACAATTTTTGACCGGGTTTTTATTGAAACCCTGAATATACCTGTGATCTATGCTGTTAAAAGTGGACCGGTATTAAACGATGCAACGCTTGAAGACGCCCTGGCTGCCGGGATAGATCAGGTTGCAGAGGTTGTGGAAACAGGATCTTGGGCGCCGGGCACAGTTCTCCACCAATGTTCAGATGAATTCCAACAACTTTTCGAACAATCTACTCTGGTTATTTCAAAAGGCCAGGCGAATTACGAAACCATGGACGAACAAGGGGAGAAAGTGTTTTTCCTGTTACGGATTAAATGCCCGGTACTGAGCCGGAAAATTGGCGCACCCTTCGGCAGCCTGGTATTAAAACAGGGCGATCCGTTAAACTGACCCCTACAATTCGAACACAGCGCCTCTTTCTGGATAAACTACATCCATAATTCCCCCTGCTTTTAACTTTTCCATCAATGGCTCGGCTCCGCGCGGTTCACCGTGAACGAGGAATACTTTTTTGAGGCTTTTCCCGGCGGCCTGAGCGTAATCCAGAAGCAGCTGCTGGCCGGCATGGGCTGAAAAACCATTAATAGTGACCACTTCCGCTCGCCGATGATAAACTTCGCCAAAGATTTTGATTTGTTTTTCACCATCTGCTAACCTGCGGCCCAGGGTATGCGGTGCTTGCCAGGACACTATCAGGATAGTATTGCGGGAATCCTCAACATGGTTTTTAAGATGGTGGAGAATACGTCCGGTTTCCGCCATACCGGAAGCGGAGATTACTACAAATGGCGGCTTGGTGAAATTAATCGCCTTGGATTCCTCAACCGAGAGGGTGTATTTTAATCCCTCAAAATCCAGGGCTGCATGGTGTTTATCCCCGGAAATAAAATCCCGGGTTTCTTTGTCAAAACACTCCGGATGCTCTCTGAAAACCTGGGAGGCGCGAATAGCCAGGGGACTGTCCACAAAGACTGGGATGGAGGGGATATCCCCCGCCTCAACCATTTGGTGCAAATAGTACACTAATTCCTGGGTGCGACCCACAGCAAATGCGGGAATAATAATCCTTCCGTTGCGGGCAATAGTTCGTTGAAGCACTTCACGAAATTCAATAAAAGTTGAGTCCAGGTCGCGTTTTTCCTTGTCACCATAAGTGGATTCCATGATCAGGAAATCTGCGTTGTCGGGAAGAATTGGATCTTTGATCAGCTGTAGTCCAGGTCTGCCGATATCTCCGGAGAACCATAACCGGGATGTTTTTCCATTTTCTGTAATGTCCAGAACAACTGCTGCGGAACCCAGGATATGGCCGGCGTCCACCAGGTGGGCTTTCACTCCGGGCACTGGTTCAAAGCTCTCTTTATACCTGACACAATTAAAAAGGGGTGCTACACGACCCGCATCATCCTTGGTGTATAGAGGTTCAATCAGGGGTTTGCCTTGTTTTAAGAGTTTCTTATTGAGATACTCAGCATCCTTTTCGTGAATATATCCAGAATCCAACAGCATGATATTATCCAGATGAGCCGTTGCGTTCGTTGTATAAATTGGACCGCTATAACCCTGTTTTACCAGGTTGGGAAGGTTCCCGCTGTGATCGATATGGGCATGGGAAAGGATCACGGCATCAATTTCTGTTGGAAGAAAGGGGAAGGTGCGATTGCGCTGATAGGTCTCTTTTCGGCGGCCCTGGAATAGACCGCAATCCAGTAATAGTTTGTGATTATTAACTTCCACCAGATGCATCGATCCGGTAACCGTTCTGGCGGCTCCGTAAAAATGAATCTTCATTTAGCGCTCCTTGATATTTAAGCCTATGTCAATATAGACAATATATCATCGCCAAATCTTTCCAGACGCCAGGGAACATCTTTCAATACCCTGGCTAATTCCTCGCTGTTTTTAGGATTAGCGGATACTACCGCATAAAGCAATTCCCGGGGCAGAACCACCGCGGAATTAACTTTCATTTTCTTGGCAGCTTGTTTACGCCAACCCCGCAAGGCTTTTTCCCTGGCTAGATAAGTGTCGTCAACCCTGGCTTTCTGAGGAGGGTATTCCGGTTTTGATATCAAACCAGCTTGAATAGCGCTGATCAGTCCTTTGGTATGTCGGTGAAAAGCATTTTTCCCCGGGATATTCAATTTAGTCAGCTGGGAAGCAGACGTGGGTGAGTGTACTGCCAGTTGATACAAGCTTTGTGCGCTGAGAATTTTAAAAACAGGCAGGTCTTTTTTACGGGCAACCTCGTCTCTATATTCACATAACTTGGCAAGCACAGCTGCTTTTTGAGGAGGGAGCTTTCTGGCGCCATTTATTCGCCAAAATAGGGCGATTTTTTCCTGATTGGATTGACGCTGAACATGGCAGGCACGGAAAAAGTCCTCCTCTGCGACAGGAGTGAGATCTTGTTTTTCTAATTCAGCTGCCAGGGCATGGCGTATGTCTATTAGGTAATGGGTATCCATTTGAGCGTACTGCAGCATTTCGTTTGAGAGAGGCCGTTTGCCCCAGTTAGCGCGTTGAAATTTTTTATTTAATTGAATACCAACAAATTCCTTCATCAGGGCATCCAGTCCCAGCTTTTCCCTCCCCAATATTTGAGCTGCCAGCATAGTATCAAATAAATTCTGGAATTTAAATTGATAAGCATCGTGCATGATTAAGATGTCATATTCCGAGGCATGAAATATTTTTTCGATGGCAGGATCAAAAAAGATTTCTCCCAGCGGGCTAAGATCTTTCAACGGCAGCGGATCAATAATGTAATCCCTTTTTGCGGTTGAGATCTGAATCAGGCAAACTTGCTCTTGATAAGCAAACAGACTATTCGCTTCAGTATCAATCGCCAGGACAGCTTCTTTTTTAAGGCGGCTTGAAAGATCTTCAAAAGCCGCTTGCTGGTTTATGAAACGAGGAGGATCAATGGGATGCGTTTGAGAAGACATAGAGACTTATTATAGAATAAACGTTGAATGTTGGCATGTTAAACATTCAAAATTTGAACCTTTAACAGGCTTTGGATAGGTATTAATGGGATAAATAGGGATATTTTGCTTATTTGTTTACTATCTTCTCAAAAACCAAGGCATTATCTCCCCCCCGGTAGTATTTTTTCCACACCTCAACTTGTTGATATCCGTGTTTTTCATAAAGATCGATAGCTGGCTGATTGGACTGGCGGACGCAAAGCCGAATGCGGGGTAAAGACACCAGGCTTTCGCACTTTATTAATAAATTGGATCCTACTCCCGATTTTCTGAATTTTGGCAGCACAGCCAGGGTGGCAATCCAGGCTGTTTCTTCAGAGCGCCGTAAATCCGCGGCAACAAATCCAACCAGCTCTTGTTCGTTCACAGCTTTGAGCCGAATAACCTGGGGAATTGTCAGCACGCCGAGAATGTCCAGGATCGGCCAGGCATCCAGTTGAAAACACAGTTTTTCCAATTGATGGAGCTCTTTTATATCACGCCAGGTAGCGGGAATAATGGAGATACCGCTGCCTGGGAAATTTGTTGGTTTATTCATTTGTAGTCCGGCAGGAGATTCTCTAATACTTAGAGAGCCTTTTCGTAAAAACGGTAGGTTTTATATACTTCACCACCCATAGCTATTATGGGACGATTCATCTTGTCATTATTGTCCAATATCCAGCTCATTTCAGCCATCTTCATGCCTCTCTTGATGGCTCCCTGGGCGGATTTGTAATAGAACAGGGCGTCAATGCCCAGGTTCCGGTATTCAGGAATGACTCCCAGCACCAATACCCTGACCCAACTGACTTTTTTATTTACTTTCCAATGCCAAACCAGCTTCGCCATGGTCCACCATTCCGGAGTGGTGGGTTTTGGATAGGCCGCATGAAGGGCCTGGTTTAAATCCGGAAGAGTGATGCTGAAGCCGACAGTTTTCCCGTCTTTTTCAGCGATATAAACCAACTCGGGATCGAGTATGGATTCAAGCTCATCTGCCAGCTGGTCAAATTCAGCATCGGTCATGGGAATAAAACCCCAGTTTTTGGACCAGGCCTCGTTATACAGCAATTTTACTTTGCTGACTTCCTCGGCATACTTTTTCATATTTATTTGACGAATGGTGATTTGTTTGCGCTCGAGAATGCGAGTGGTAAGCTTTTCGAGACGCTCGCCAATGACTGTCATAAAATCTTTTACGGCCAATTCATAAGCCCATAAATCCCGGGCATACTGGTAGCCCGCTTTCTCTACAAAATCCACATAGTAAGCGGGGTTGTATGTCATCAGGATTCGCGGCAAATCATCAAATCCATCCACCAACAAGCCGCACTCATCATTTGTGTTCCATTGCGCAGGTCCACGAAGAGCGGTATGCCCGCGTTCTTTAGCCCATTTTTCTGCTGTATTTAACAGCGCTTCCGCGGCTTCAAAGTCGTCCAGGACTTCAAAAAACCCAAAGAACCCAATATTTTCGTTTTGATATTCATTATGGCGGTGATTAGTAAAAGCGGCGATTGTGCCGACAATTTCGTCCCCGCGCAGCGCCATATACAACTGCGCTTCTGCATGTGCAAAGAAAGGATTTTTATCAGGGTCAGTAAAATGCAGGCGCTCAGAAAATATGGGCGGTACCCAATAAGGATCATCTTTATAGACCTTCCAGGGGAAGCTTAAGAAAGCTTTTCTCTCTTCCAGGGTCTCAACGGATTTGATCATGATGGGATTCATGCGGGTTTCCTTTGCTTTTGATACAGGGTATAAAAGGCTTTTAGAAAAATGCATTCTGATTATACTAGATAGTCCCCCTATGGTATTATTTTAGGGTGATAACCGAGCCCTTATTCTTTGGGATCCTTCCCGTGTATTCAATCATTCTGTCTACCTGTGCCGCACTGGGCCTGTTCCTGTCCTGGTGGCTTGCCAAAGACGAGAGCCACTTCCTACTGGATGCTGGCCTTGGTATTATTTTTATCAGCTTGCTGGGCGCTAGAATCGGATTTGTTTTCCGGAATTTGACCTATTTCCTGACACATGCTATAGAGATACCTCAGTTCTGGTTGGGGGGTCTAAGTTGGCCGGGGGCATTAATCGGTGCCGTTTTGGCACTGGTGGGCGTTCATTTAATTTGGAAAGAACCCCTGGGAGAATTGGCTGATGGTTATTTGCCATTATTAGGCCTTATTGCAACGGGAATCTGGTTGGCTGGCTGGGGAACGGGAACCGGGTATGGACCTCAAACCAAGGCCTGGTTCGGAATCTTGGTGCAGGATAGTTTTGGTTTGATATCAAAACGCTGGCCGATGCCCATTTTGGGTGCCTTTTTGAGCACGCTTTGGATTACTGGTGTGATCCTTTTCCCTCTCAAGCGAACCCGAAAACCCGGATTTAGGTCCATGCTAGGTATAGTTGGTTTAGTGAGTATTAATGGCCTAATCTCTTTTTTCCGGGTCAATCCGGCACCAGTCCTGTGGGGTTTAAGATGGGAGAGCTGGATTTCCCTGGTGATTGTGGTCCTGGTTGTGATTATTTATCTAGTGGTAAGGAAAATAGAAAAGAATGAAAACTCTAATCCTTAATGGTTCCAAAGCGATCAATTCCTTAACCGCATTTATTCAAAAAACTATTCATAATGCCGGCTATAACAAGGTTGTACTGGGTGTATCCGGCGGCGTGGACTCAGCGCTGAGCGCATTTCTGTCTGTAAAAGCGCTAGGCGCGGACAATGTATTGTTATTAAGACTGCCGTACAGGACTTCCTCTCCGGAGTCTCTTGCGCATGCTCAATTGGTGATAGAAAAATTGGGCACGCCGTCCAGAACGATTGAAATTTCAGCAGCCGTCGATGCTATTCTGGAACAATTTCCAGCCGCGGAACCAGTCAGGCGGGGGAACGTGATGGCCAGGGTGCGAATGATCAATATTTATGATCAATCCGCAGCGGTCCCGGGTTTGGTGGTGGGTACAGGAAATAAAACTGAATCCCTGCTGGGATATTCCACAATTCACGGGGATGGTGCCTTTGATTTTAACCCGCTGGCAGATTTATACAAAGTCCAGGTCCGGCAGCTTTCGGGGGAACTGGGTGTGCCAGAAGTTATCATTAAAAAAGCCCCCTCAGCTGACCTCTGGGAAGGCCAAACCGACGAAGAGGAACTGGGCTATACCTATGATGAGATGGACAAGCTATTTTATTTATTGATCGAAGAGAAATTAACCCCGGAAGCTTGTGTAGAACAAGGATTTGACCAGGATTTTGTGGACAGTCTCATTAAGCGGATAAAAAAATATCGTTATAAAAGCATTCTTCCCAAGTCAGGATCTGTCGGGCAGTTCCCGCTAGTGGATCTTGAGGGGCTTCCTTTTTATTCTTCCTGAACAAGAAATTTCGCCTGAGTCACTCTTCCTGACAGGTCGCTTGATTTAGATTTTCATCCCATGTTGTTGTCTGAGGGTTTCCAGGCATCTGCTGATTTCCAGCTGTTGATCTTTCTCTGACCACCCCAGGACCTCGCCAATTACCCCTGTAAGTTCAGTAATAGACTCGACGCATACCTGGCCTACCCAAGCGGTCTTTGTTCGCCTGAGTAGGAAATCATCCAAATGGGTGACCATCTCGTTTTTTACTAAATAAATCACCTCTTGTTTTGAAAAGCCAGCCAGGTGTTCAAGGGGCGTTTCGGCTGTGCCTGCAAATGAAGAAGCTATTTCTTTTGCCTGGGTGCCATAGCGCGCAAAAAGCTGCGGGACCCGGTCTTGTTTAATCCCGGTTTCCCGGGCGGTATTTTGAATCCATTCCTGAAGACTGCCCTCGTCCTGTGGGTAGGCTTTCCCGCCGCCAATTGCTAATTGGGCTGTGCTGGCTTGCCGGGTTTGATTAAATCGCTGGAGAACCTGATCTGTGACCTGTTCTGAGAAAGCTCTATAACTGGTCCATTTTCCACCCACAAGATTTAAAACCGGCCAGGGATTATTCCCTTCCAGAATATCAATGGAATGGTTCCGGCTAATTTGCCCTGTGCTTCCTTCGGCAACTGGCAGGGGTCGCACCCCTGAAAACTGAAAGATTATTTGATCCCGGGTGACATTAATATCTGGGAATATTTGGGGAACCATCGCGAGGATGTAGTCAAT
>Ga0164313_10004901_pt1 | contig 11859 bp, 15 predicted proteins | sample GuaBasSedimGuay4_FD_113735 | JGI IMG/M metagenome (GOLD analysis project Ga0164313, IMG submission 113735) | Subseafloor sediment microbial communities from Guaymas Basin, Gulf of California, Mexico - Guay4, Core 4569-4, 0-3 cm | ecosystem: Environmental > Aquatic > Marine > Hydrothermal vents... | reverse complement strand
GGATGTCTTGTTCATTGGGCATTTAGGATACCTCCTGTTGGTTAATATATAATTATAACGTCATCGATAATCAGTTGATGCAATTATGTTTCTAGTAATTTCAAGCGCTCTAGTAACGCCTCTTGCTTGCCAAACTTTGCATGTAGCATGTCATAGCAGTATAGATCCTTACTTCCTTTAAAACCTGCGAGGAGGTAATGCACATAGACAGGCTCAGTAATCGCACCACGGTGAAGCCTCTTAATGGCTTGCCACCATATCTCAGCATCAGGAGTAATATCGAACCATACAATGACATTGCCGCCAGTCTGAAGATTGAGACCGTGACCCATGCTAGCGGGATGACCATAGCCGATCTCAATTTTGCCGTCTTTCCAATCGCGTATATTCTTTGCACTCTTTAACTCCTTAGCTTTTGGATAGAGCTTCTTGATAACCGCCTTCGAAGAGAGGTAACAGTAGAGAATGAGCGTGTTCCCGTCTGCTTCTTCAACGATGGACTGTAGCTGTGCCTGCTTCTTAGTGTGAATTGGCAACCATTCTCTACCTGACGTAGGATCACCTGGGTCTGTATACTTATAGACACCACCTGAGCATATCTGGAGTTGTTTGAATAATGATACTCCAGAGTTTGCCGCGATAATATCTTCATCGCCAATCGTGATAACCAAGTCCTTTTGCATTCGCTTATGTAGCTGTTCAGCTTTCTTACCGATCTTAACATAGTGTGGTACCTCTATCAATGGAGGCATGTCCGCATATTCATGCGCGTCCGGCTGCAGTATGTAAGGAGCTATACGGTGCTCTATCTTTTCTTCAAACCCTGGGAAGGCTATGTATTCAAACTTCTTGAATGGCTTCGTGTAGAAGTACGTATCTCTGTACGTGCTAAAACTATCTGTGTTGAACACGTCAGTGCCGCCTACGATCCACAGCTGACTGAACAACTGTAGATAGTGCTTCGGCAAGATCGTACCCGTCATGCAGACTTTTTGTTCGATCTTCCAGTAACGTTTAAGGATTCTACGTATCGACTTAAATCTAGAAGACGTCGCACTCTTGTACTTTGTAGACTCGTCAATAACGATCTGTCTCGTGCGACGCAAGACGCCTCTCTGAGTATCTTCGATCTTAATGAGCATTTCAGGCGTAGTGAGCAGGACATCCAACTCACCATTCGCAAACGCTTCACAAGCTGCCTCGAAGGTGCTTCCATGACCGTGTCCATAGTCCAACGCCATTGTTCGTTCGAGTTCATCTGTCCACGCGTCGTATATAACCAAAGACGGCGCCACGATAAGCGCAGCCACCTTTTCACGTGGTGTAATCTCCAGCCAACGTATAATCGCATAAGTCTTTCCTGCCCCTGGCCGACAAGCCAGCATAAGTGAGTGGCCTTGCCGCAGTTTAGTTATCCCGCGGATCTGCCATCGATAAGGTTTCATTCTGGTTCAAGTAAGCTAAGCACAGCATCTATTTCAGCTTCATCATCCAGGATAGATACCCACTGCCCTTTGTTTGACAAGTAGTTGTGCTGAGCAGTCTGTGCGGGTCTAGCAGGTAAACCTTTACGTTTAACTTCCACATGTATGCACTCACGCTTGCTATTGATTATCAGTTGATCCGGGTTGTTGCGCTGTCCTGGTATCTGATCAAGCTTGTAACAGATGTAGCCACGCTGCTTTGCACGCTTGACAAGTTCTGCTTCAATTCTAGCTTCGAGTTTGCTCACTGTTCACCTCCTTCAGAATCCATAGCACCTGCATAGTAAACATCATCTTTAGTTACTACATTCTCATCATAAAATTTTTGCTCTTCAGCAGTAAGTGTTCCACCCCACCCTGATGCACAAGCTAACACTTCTATGTTTGCAGCTTCTACCGCCTTAATAGCAGCCTGTCTCGGTGGGCTATCAAATCCACTAGGTAATTCTGAATCAATAGGAACTAGTATTTTACAATCCCAAACTTTAAATTTCTTATTCATTTCCTGTATCTATCCCCGACCCAACCTTCTGCATCTAGTGGTAGGGTCTTACACCAGCTAGGAGCCTTAGACATAATTGTCTGCAATAGTTTCAGCGCACGCTTACCGGATGAAGCTTTCACCTCAGCCCCAGTTTCATCATGCACATGAATAAATAGTGGTAAGCCAGATCGTTCCGCAGTTAGCATCTTCTCGCACAGTAACTCTCGCGCAGTTGCCTGTGTGACATTTTCCACCAACTTACCACCGTATGTGGAAGTCCATTCAAATCTATAGGTCGTAGCGTTCATGCTCTTATAGAAGATGGACTCAATTTCTTTTGTCTTGTCCCAAGGTGCAGGTATCCTTTTCAGGTATGCAAACGGATAGAACAAGTACTTGCCATTCGGCAATTCAATTCTCAGCGCTTTAAATGGTTTCTGAACTGTTCTAATAGATAGTAGCCCACAATGTTCGACTTGCCCCGTCTTAAGAGCACGTATGCAGGTGTTGTTGAGTCCATACCAGAAGCTCTTAATATTGGGGTGCTTTTCTCTATAAGCCTTAATAGCTTTTTCTGCAAGAGCCTGCGAGATTTCAATTCCCCAGCTTTCGCATGTAGCCTTAAACGTGTTCGCTGACATCGAGTACCCTGCTCCAAGTATAATCGCCTTTCCAAGGGCTCGCTGATCCTTCGTAACGTCCTCAGCAGGGATCCCGTACACGTATGCTGCCATCGATACATATTGGTCTTCTCCTTTTCTAAATGCACTAAGTGCTGTTAATTCATTTGCTAGCCAGGCCAGTACACGTGCTTCAATGCCACTGAAGTCCATCACTGCGAATATGTAACCTATCTTGGCACGTAACCCTGATCTAATCAATGATGCGAACACCGTCATGATGTCGCTTATCTTGGCTAACCGTAAATACTTATCACGCAGAGAGCCTTTACTTTTCAAGATTGCGATCGCTTTCATAATCTCATCCATGCTTAACTTCGGTCTTGGCAAGTTATGTGGTTGTACTAACGAAGCACCAAACCGTCCAGTAGTCGCAGAGTGATACATGAACATACCACGAATACGATCATCTGTCATTGATGCAAGTAGCATCGCTTCAAACTTCGCCGTAGAGGACCTGGCACCTTGCAACCTGAGTTCAGCAATTTGCCGGCAAACTGGATCATCAAAGTCATCGAGTGCTGCCTCAAGATAGTCCCGTGCCAACGTAGGTACTCCGAGGTACTTACTGATACGAGCCGTCTGTGTCGTCTTCGTGATCGTACCCTCTGATAACTCTGTGATCTTTTCATTACATGCCTCCAAGTGCAAGTCTTTAATATTGATGATAGTCTTCGCCATATCAAGGTCGACAGGTGTACCACGACGATTCAAGCGTACGTTCATTTCCCAGATAGCTTGCTCTTCAGGAGGTAGCTCTCCGAGTAAGTCACCGATCCAGCGTTCAGCTTCAACGTCACGCTTACAGTATTTGTATAGCTTCGCAAAGTCTTCTGGCTTAGTCTCTGGTGTCCATCGTAAATCAGGGTTCGCAGCTGATGGCTTCCTAGGACGTGACAGCTTCAGCATGATCCTGTGACCAAGCTCATCCTTAGGGTATGGTGAGTCTAATGCTGTCGCACAACCGTCAAGTGATCCCGGCAAAGCATAGTACCTGGATACCGCCGCTGTGTCACTCCAGTATGTTTCGTCAGGTGGTGCAGGCCAACCCATCTTCTTGTAGAGTACATGATACCAGATAACCATCTCGAACTCTGCATTGAATGCTTTCCACGTGTATCGTTCAGGATGTTCAAAGCACTTAGGCATGGGATCGCCAGGCAGCCATTGCTTCGGCTTCTTCATAAGTGTAGTCTGATAGTAGAAGCACAGTACTTCCGTGCTAGGATCTGATGCGTATCTGTGTGCACCAGCTTTCTTGATGTCTATGACACTGAATGTTTCAAAGTCTAGATTGTTGTTCATGCTCTCAACCCCGTCTTATATAGTATACGATCCATGATCGCTTTCTTACGCGGGTGGTGCATACCTTTCTCTGCAGCAAAGTCCGCAGCCTTTTGATCTGACCATCCTTTACGTGCTATGCCGCCATATACAGTATCATAGTTCACGCCAAAGAATGCTGCCGTATCAACCGAGGACATACAGTGTGCCACTCCATCGTACGTAAAATTTAGTAAGCGAATGTCTTCGCCATTAGTTCTCTTACCCATTGTAACCTCCAAATAATAAAAACCTATTTGCGACAGTCAGGGAGGCTATAACCTGAGGAGAACCGGGAATGGTATACCCGTCTGTCTAAAATTATGCCGTCCATGGCGATGGGTCATTTACTCGAAGTCTTCTTCGTTGTACTCAACTTCATAACCTTCTTCATCCACATAACACATGACACCGTCTTCGTTTTCATAAATTTCAACGCCTTCGTCATCTGCTTCTTCTTCACCGGCTTCTTCTTCGCCAGCTTCTTCTTCAGCAGCTTCTTCTGCCTCAGGGTCTGCATCAGGATCACCTTCGTATTCTTCATACTCGGCTTCTTCAGCATCACCGAACTCATCAGACGCTTTACGACCTGCACCAGTCAGAGGTTCACCATCAGTCAAGAACTGTACGTTGTTCAAGCTGAAGCTGATGCCTTTGTTACCGTTGAAGTCATACGCAAACGCCGTGATAGATGCACGACATACACAACCAGGATAGATCATACTAGGATCGATCACGTCTTGCAGAGTAGCATCAACCACACCAGGTTTAAACACTGACTTGGCCTGCACAACTAAACAGTTCGCAGTACCTTCGTACTCATGGTAGTTATCAGTGACATCATCACCATCGCGGATAGGCATACGAATGCCGGCCACTTTACCTTTGTACTCGTCATGTACGACCTGGTCAATAGCACCTTGAATCAGTTCCATGTCAGAGCTGTCTTTGTCAAAGTACATAGTACAACTGTACTCATCACCGCCGCGATCATTCTGCTTCGGTTTAAACAAGCTAGGGAATGCAATTACAAACGACGGGGTAATAATCCGTGTTTCCATTTCCACATGCTTCTTAACAGCAGCTTTCTTGGCTGGTGCTTTCTTAGCCGCGACCTTCTTCTTAGGAGCAGCCTTCTTAACTGCAACTTTCTTTTTAGGTGCAACTTTCTTCTTTACTGCTTTCTTCTTAATAGCCATGTTTATATATCTCCTCGATATACTAAGTTAAAACATCCCTGTTAGAGTGTCCTTCAATTAACCGCGTGGATCAGGAACGTCGTAACCTTCCTTACGCAGTACATTGCGGTAGTAGCCGATCGACTTGTACGTGATATTACTATCAGGGTACTCAACACGAACAGCATCTACGATGTCGTCAGTAGCCATGCCGCGCATAATGCAATTCTTAGCACAGTTACCAATGTTCTTCTTCTCGCGATACGGTTCGTAGAGGTACTTACCTTTACCAGCCGCAACTTTCTTCTTCACTGGTGCTTTCTTCTTCACCAGCTTTTTAACAGGTGCTTTCTTTACCAGCTTTTTAACTGGTGCTTTCTTTGCAACTGCTTTCTTCTTCAGAACTTTCTTCTTTACTAACTTCTTCTTTGCTAAAGCCATGATGGCCTCCTAGTTGGTTGAATGAATAAATATGAACTCTACTGCGAATTCATAAGTATATATTAACGTCCTTGTTCTCAGATGTATACAGTTATTTTGCTATTTATCTGCAAACTCAGATTTAGCAGGATTATATTCAATCCGACCATCATCCTCTGATACAACTTTAACTCCTCCTGGGTTATTCACGATGTACTCAGCGATAAGATCCGCTGGCTTTTCATCATAATACGTTTTCAGAACTGCAGTCATGTCACCGATACCGCAGGGCTTCTGTGTATACACTTCATCATGGGGTAGATCCAGATCCTTAACTAACCTGGCGAATGACTTGTCATCCTTCCACGCTCGTCGTCCTGATGATTGAACAAGCTTCAGACCTTTGATCTTCTTGCCTTTGTTTAACTTTAACTTAGCAGCAGCTTCTACTTCACCGAGCCAGTTCCGAATCGAGTCAGCGTGTTCGATAACCAGTGCGATCTGTTTGTTAGTCATCGTTGACGGTACCATCGGTGCGAACTCTTCATCAGCAAACTCTGCACCAGCTAGTGATTGTATCTGCTGTGCTTTGGTATCACAACCAGAAGCCAGTGGACAGAACGTACACCAGTCGCCAGCCTTCTTTATGATCTTCTTGTTAGCTTCAGACATGACGTGTGTTACTGACACGCCTATCTCATTGACTTCACGTGCTGGAGCAATCCATTCACGCACTGGTCCATCTTTATGTGCTGCTCTCGGCTGTATGATAACCAAGCGCACATCAGATTTGATACCAAGATCATCGATGACACCTTTCGCATACAGAAGCATTTGTTTGTTCTTCTCTACTTCGACCAGTCTACGACCATACTTGAAATCCACGACAGTAGGTATCTGTGTATCTTCTGTATGAAAGCACAAGAAGTCTGCTGATCCGAAGCAAGACCAATGCTGTGGTACTGTTCCAGGTATAAGATGATTCAGATCGATCTTACCTTCAACTTCAAACCCGACACTATCACCATACTCTTCGTACATGGCTTCGACTGCTTCTGTGTATATCTCAACACCTGCACGCATCTCGTCGTCTGGTATGTCAGCAAGTTCGATGTCACCGAGCAATACCTTTTCACCATATGAGTGAGCTAGCGTACCTTCTATTGCCGCAGCACTTGACTTGCTCTGTGGTAGGTTCTCTGACTCTATCACTGATGCAGGACAGTTCAGCCATCGATTAGCAGACGACGGTGACCACATAGCATGGACACCTCCTGATTCATCGACACGCTCTACCTTGCGGACAGCAGGCTTTGTCACTATCCGCGGTGATACTTTCTTAACTCCCATATTCTTCTCCTATGGAATTGATTGATCGCCAGGATTCAGAAGCTTGACAGCATCTGAAGCATAGCTAGGATAATCACTCACAGATAATTCCGCAAGTGTACAACTATTATAACGCCCGAGTATCCTAGATGTAAACTGTTTACCCCTAGTATCGATCAGCGCTTCAGTTAATTCTCTGAGCTCGTAAAGCGACCATTGTTGCTGTCCTGACAAGCGAGCACGTGCGTTCCGATCTTTAACAACTTTCGGTTCAAAGCCTTCAGGTATTTGTAAGTCTCCCAGTATGGGATTGGTCTGTGTTTCAATATACAGTTTGATAAGCTCTTGCATAGAATCATTAAGCAAGAGTATGCTTCGCTCCAGGCTTTCTAACCTGTCATTGGTTCTGTCATTCATAGCTACGGTCCTAGCTGTTGTTAAGCGTCTTTAAAATCTTTATGTGCGTTGTTGATTAATCCTGACTCGTTCAATTCTTTCTTTATATCATCGAAAGCCCGCATCAAGTTTGCTTTTCTAAATGTTGGGGTTGAAGCTGTCCATTGTTTCTTCTTATCAGGATCAAAGAAGTATATCTTCTTCTTAATGCTGCGACCCCCGATTATCATGTTGTAGTTTGTATCACTGAATACAGGCCACTTACGTATCTCTCTTAACATGTGTGGTACTTGATGGTACACTTCTACTTCATCCATACCGTTACTGAGTGCACATAGTTTAGCAGCATCCAGTAGCATGCTTTCTGTATAGCCCATAGGGGAGCTTTCTAAGTATTCAGGAATAGCATTCAACATGTTCTTAGCCAACCCTTGTGATGACTGTATCATTACATGCTTGATCGATGTTTCAGGAGGTGCCACGTATGGATTGAACTTACTTATATCCATCATCATGAAATGCTGTAGTATACTTCCAAGGTATTCAGAGTCTCTTGCCAGCTTATTAAGTTTAGTAAAGTATTCAGCACTCACCTTCATATCAATGTGGTCAGGCATGTACGGGAACGTACGTCTGTCTGTGTGGTCAATGGGTAGTGCATCGACTTGGTTAGAATGAAACCACAGTCTGTAATACATAGGTTCATTGATAAGCTTAGGTTGCCCTTTAGGGTTCAGTGTTTGACTCGTTGATGACATCAAATCTTTCACCGCATTACGAATCTTGTTACTAGGCTTGTCCATCTCTTCAATCGTTAAATGCAATGTCTGCAGTAGTGGCTCATTGAATCCGCTGTTGTCAAACAGTTCATGCGGCTTCACGTTTATCGCCAAGTTACGTCTAGTAGAGCTTCCGTCTGAATTCACACCATTATATACGTTATGTATAAACGTTGCCGCTGTACCACGACCAGCTCCTTGCACAGTATATATGTGCAGTCCAGCTGTTGGCGGCTTCTCCCAGGGTTTCTGAAAGCCATGAGCAAACGCACTCATCTGCCAGTCGTACGCATAGTCGTCAGGATATAGTCTACGCATTAGATTAAGGAAGTCACTTATATCTCTGTCTGTATTGGCCACAGTACCAAATCCTTTATATGGATTATACAGTAGATCACCGTCACGCACTAATAGCTTACCTGAGGTTTCCATTCTAGGTTCCCAACCAAGTCCTTTAAACGACATACCTTTCATTATACCTTCTTCAGGTATTTCATATTTCCAAGCTTCGACACCGTCTAAGTCTTGCTTCTTATAAATTCCTGGTCTATCTGATACATGTGGATTCTTTACAGTGTAGTTTATTCGTACTGCTTCAGCACTCATGTATTGATCTGACTCTCTGTCATAGAATTTGTTAGCCGCACTATTGAATAGCAAGTTTGCTTTGACATCAAACAATGTATACTTCTGCCCGATCAAAGCCTTCTTAGCTACTGGCGGCAGATCATATACTATACTCTTTTTTCCAGGTATTGCCTCGTCTTTGAAATCCGATACTGCATCATCATGCTGACATTCCTGCAATGCTACTGGATCCAGGATCTCCTGCGACTGTAACTCGCCAACGAACTCACGCCATCGTCGTCGATCACATGAAGCGTGCATACATTTGAAAGCAGGCATACCGTTCTCAGCCTGGAAGATACTTGTCGAACTGTCACAGCTGTGTGATGAGTGCTCACCTTCCCACGGACATATAATATGTATCATACGGTCTGTGCGTTCACGAACCATGCCGGCTTCTTCTACCGCAGTCTCTACAGTCATGAACAGCTTCTTCTGAAAGTCTGATGCTTCTGTATACGAAAACTTCGCATACTCTTCATCTTGTACATCGAATCCGTAGATCAGTTCTTGCCAGTCAAGCTTAGTACCTGTCTTCAAGAATACACGCTTTGCTTTGTACCCCATTTTAGGTGGTATGAAGTCAGGATCAGCTGTGTACACGATTTGCCCTACACGGTACAGTGCGGGATCTACCATCAGGTATGAGTATCTCTTTTTAAGTTCATTCAGGAATAAACCAATCTCACGAGTGGGGACTGGGTCTTTCAATTCAAACGATAGTCGCATCCTTGGACCAACACCTTCTGGATTACCGTAGCCTGCCGTCAAGTGAACTAACGCACCAAGCTCTATATCTGCAATCGCTGTGAATTCAGATGCCAGCATATCGTACGTCATCTGTATGGTTTCTTTTACTGGTGTTCCTGGTTCCCAGCCCGCTATGATAGGGCCGTCAATATCCAGTGTAAGGAATCTTATATTATGTGCCGCATCAATGTGATGCTTGTCACGCTGTCCGACAGTGCCTGGCTTCCAGGACTTCTTAGGCATTCCAAATATAATACAACTGTGGGGTTTCTTCTGCATCCATACCAGGAGCTGTCTGTATGCTTCAAGATCTGGTACGTGATAGAATTCGTAAGTGTAGTTCTTACCAATATATGATTTGTCTTTGGTCCACACACCGCTCTTTATTATATACTTCTTATTAAGCCGTGCTTTATCTGTTGTTAGTACACACAACAGTTCATCTTCAGGGTATTCATTTCTTTTACATGGGGTCATACCATCTTCCTCTCATTAGTGAACCTCCCAAAGCCTAAGAAGCCCAGGCTTTGCAGCCCAGGCCAACACTAAGGAGGTTGATTACACCATTACCGTCGCAATGATTCAGTCATTTTAAACTGTTTCAATTTCGTTGTAAACACCGGAAAACACATCCGAATATTCTGATACTGTTACATAAACGATTCAAATCCGTCACGGCTAATTATCCCAGGTTCATCCATGTACATGAAGTCTGCCTTGTAAGACTCTTCACCGTATCTGAGTGTTGCCTCAGGCCCGTCGTCCCGATCATAAAAGAATCCAGTAACTTCAAGCTGCTCACACATGTCTTTAAATGCTGATCGCTCATCATCACCTGGATCGAACCAGTACATGACCTTCTTGCTGTCCTGTGATTCAACACGTATTATGACCGCGCTCATATCGTAACGCCAGCAGTCTTATCGAACACACGTACACATGGTGGCTTTGCTAGCTTTGCTAACATTACCAACTTTTCTTTCATCTCATCGTAGGTCATGTCTTCACGATGTATACGCTCACCCACGTCGTACTGTATTTCAAAGATGAATTCATGACTCTTCATCTCTTCGTTATCGATGGCCAGGAACTTATCAATCTTCTTTTGATTAATCATTCTTCTCACCGCCAGCGTTTGTATTGTATATCCGACAGTAAGCAGCACATACATTATATAGATCAAGACCTGCTTTCATGTCTTCAGCTATCATGGTCTTATTGATGTCTGGCGATACATGTCCATACTCACGTTCATCGTTAATCATAGGTGATATACCTAACACTTCAAACGCCTGATTGAATGCACCGATCACGCTCACCATCTCTTCGACCTTGGTAAGCATCTCATACCGTGCCTGGTGTATGCTACCACCTTCGACAGCGTTTCCTGGTTCCATTGTTATGGCCTGCATCAACATCTTGGCAAGTATCTCACCACGTTGTTCTGGGTACTTCTTCAACACCCCAATCACTTCTTCATGTTTGCCGGTAGCTGCAAGCATGATAAGTTTCTCATCCTTTATTATCTGATCCACGTTCATTGCTTTCTCCTGTGCGATCTGCACAATAGTCTATTATTACTTTAAAGTCTGACTCTTCATGTGATATAACCATCGCATACTGTGAGTCATCCTCCTGTACTTCATCTTCACCGTAACCGATACCTTCATCGATACAGTTTTCATTCATTAACTGTCGTGCGTAATCCAGGGCCAGACCGAAGTCACTAAATGCCCCAACGCACGACAGCACGGCATACCTGTCCTGACTAGAAGTCATTACAACATATATAACCTTGCCGTCGCCGAAGTTCATCGCATTACTGGTATTACTGGCATGTCATCAAATGACGTACTCAGTGCACCGCCGCTATTGCCTTCATCATCTGACATAGGTATTATGTAAGATCCGTCAGTGAATTCAATCACGAGTGGTCTGTCATCCCACATCGCATCTTCACATTCTTTTGCTGTCATGTACCGTGTTTTAGCGATCGTCTTGCCGACTAGCTCTTTACGAATACGTGCTTCCCATTTAGCTGTTGTCATTGCCGTCTCTCCAAGCCATTATAGTATGTAAGCATACTGTCTCAAAGTGCATCGTATCTTCAGGACTAAGATCACCTGATCCAATCTCTGTATATGCTGATGCTACCTGTTCCCAGAATACTTCCATAGCTCGAGCACATATACGTTCAGCTCTTGCTCTTGCCGCTTCTTCCGGTGTTTCAAATGTACCAGTATCTTTCATGAACTCATAAAGCTTCTCTTCCAGTTCATGAATATCTGCACGTAACCAGTCAAAGTTTTCCAGGACTAACTGAAACATTGCAACCTCATGTGGCTTATCCGTATCTTTCGGACATGTCCACATAGGTACAATCTCAATGTATCCCCAGAAGTTATTAGT
>Ga0164313_10004900_pt1 | contig 11861 bp, 17 predicted proteins | sample GuaBasSedimGuay4_FD_113735 | JGI IMG/M metagenome (GOLD analysis project Ga0164313, IMG submission 113735) | Subseafloor sediment microbial communities from Guaymas Basin, Gulf of California, Mexico - Guay4, Core 4569-4, 0-3 cm | ecosystem: Environmental > Aquatic > Marine > Hydrothermal vents... | reverse complement strand
TGTTGTATTGGTGATGGTTCTGTATAGCCTTGTTTGCTAACGGCTTTTAATAAGGCATTGGATAAGCCTAAGGAAATAAATGACATATAAATGATTGTGCAAATGACATTCTTATTTATAGCGTCATTTTTTATTATGCTGCAAAACTAAGTCTATTTTACGCCAAGTCCTTAATTTTTGTTTGACTTTGTTATAAAAAAGAGCAAATTTGGTTTAACATCGTATGATAGCGGCTGTAATTTAGCGTGAGTGAATTTTGGTTTTTGCTAGTTGGGGATTACTCCTTGCAGCGTGAACCCAGTAAGAAAAACCTGATGTTGATTATAAAGCTGAGGCTATTACGATTAAAGCATCTTTTAATTTAAAATGAGTCTAAATTTATAGATGGAAAAATAATTGTATCTTTATTATTACTTTATAAGTAACAAGATTATTTAAAAAAAATAGTTATGAGAAATTTATTTATTTTACTTACACTTTCAACAATACTAATCTCTTGTAGTAGTGATGATGTTGATTCTACTGAACCTATAGTAAATTCTAAAAGTATAACTGATTGCGAAATAATAATTCAACCAGAAACTCAAATCGCAATTTGTTTAGATGGAACTGGTGTTGCTCTACCAAACGAAATTATCACATTTGCATCATCATTATATGCCAAAAACAACAATCCTTCAGATACTCAATTCTTTTGGTCTATAGAATCTGGAAGTATGGATATTTTGTCTGTTGTTACAACCGTCGATGGTCCAATCGCAAAATCAATTACTACAATTAGATTCAATTCTGACTATTCAGGAAATGGAGTTATAGAAGTTAGAGCAGAAAATATTACTGGAAGTAATGGGCGTGCTTTACTTAATGTTGAATTGGAATAGAATTAAATACATAGCGCACAAAAAACTGTAGTGTAAAACAATTAATATTTCATCTGCTTTATACTTTAGCACAAAAGAGGATAAAGAGTTTTGATATTAAAGTCAACTACACTACAATAATAAACCCTTATAATCAGTTGATTATAAGGGTTTTTAGTGGCGGAGAATGAGGCCCCGACACCTTGTTTTGTATACCTTATAAACATTGAGTTTGAAGCCTATTAATAATTTAGGGTAACTTATAGGGTAACTCAACTACTAATTTTAATGAACTTTGCTATTCAAAGATATTATATTTTTTATAATAAAATTTGTATGTCATAGTCTTTCTTAATAAATATAATATTTATAGTAAACACCTATTAAATGAAACTACAAGAAAATACAATGTTGGAAGTATTCAACTTAAGATTGAACATGGTTACTCTTAACAAATTAAGAGTGATATCAAAAGATACTGAATACGATGAGAATAAATCTCAAGTTATTAGGGATTTAATCCATAAGGAATATACACAAAAGTGTGTATTAACCACTCCAGATGGTTCTTTAGCTGTCAAGTGAAATAAGGTATGTACACTTACAGAATCCTTGATTTTAGTATGTTTTACATCATTTACATCTGTGTGGTGTTCAAACAGCGGGGGGCTCCCCCCGTAAACTTTCTTATATATACCCCCTATGTGGTTTAATACCCTTGGTCGATGTGGCGTTCAAAAAAAATATTTTTACCAAAATCCGAGATTCATAATACAAGACATCATATCCTAAAAAATATTTTTATATTTTTTTATGAATTTGTTCTACGGACTTCTCAACCATAACAATTAACAGAAATTACAGATTATTGAATCCATCGCAACACTACTATGATTCCACTGGTCAGATTCTTTCCTAAACACAATGAATTTCGTTGATTTAAGGCATTAACACGAATTATAAAGCTTTAGGAAAGTTTGTTTTAAAATAATTTTAAGTTCCCTTTATTTATATTTTAATCCAACATGAAATATTTGAGATTAATTGTAACTTTATAGAAATTATAAAAAGGGATAAAACATTTGAGAGCAGTATTCTACATATCAACTATCATCCTTTTATTTTCTTGCCAATCAAAGACTAAATCAAATTCTAAAAATCAAGAACATATTAAAAACCAAATTGAAGTTCCTAAAAGTAGAACTTCTCTGTGGAAAATTGGACAAGACTCAATTTTAGAGAAAAACAATCCTAAGAATCTTGATTTAACCAAACATCAATTATTCATAGATACAACTCGAAATTCTGAATTTTATAAAGCTTATTATAGTTGGAATCCACGTAAATTTGATAAAGAAGCAACTGAATATTATATAAAAGAAATCACGAAAAAATATAAACCTAAAAGAATTTCGATTGGCGATTTCTCTGATACGTGGATTACGTTAGAAAAGTTAAATAATGAATTTGTTATTTATGACAAATGTGATGGTATTTCTACTAGATACTTTATTGATGAAAATTCCGTGAATTTATATAGTATTGAGGCAGATTCTGACATTATACACAACTTAGTAAAGCTTACAGACAACGAAATAATAATTGAATTAAGAACAATTCCTCAAAAATCGAAATCTGAAAAAGGAACATTGTCCATAAAAAAAACAAAATATAGGTTTGTTTATTTACTAACTCGTAATTATGGAGATTGGGAATCAAAATCACTTGTAACTCCATTGGAAAATATTAACAACTTTAATTTAGTAGTTAATAACTGTGTGAAAACAAAACGAATGGAATTCAACGGATTTGACAAAATAAACTTTGACGAGTATTAAAAAAATAACATCCATATAAAATATATCTATTCAATAAAAACCTATGAAAAAGCTTTTAATATTATTATGTCTTATAATTTACTCTTCCTCTTCATTTGGTCAAAGCCAAATTCAATATGAAAAGGGAAAACTCTTTTCAGAGAATCAATTAGGAATAGATGTTTTTTATTTTGTACACCAAACGTTTGCAGACGCATTTTATATGACAGATTTATATAAGCAGCTCACTAATGATGAGATGTATTCAATTTTAAATAATGCATATTATTCAGTTACCAAAGATGAAAAAGTGCTAGTAATAATAGAACAACAGAATGGACCAGATGCTCGTTTGGCATTCAATTTTATAGGGGATACTGAAAAACTTGGTGACATCTTGGTTCTTGCAACTAACTTTAATAATAAGAGTCGTGTTTTTGAAGAAGAAGTCGACTCAAATGAATCAATTTACAGATGGTATAAAATTGAAAAAGGGAAATTGGTTTATCGAAAAGATTTATACTCAAAAAAAGCAGAAAAAGAAAACCGAAAAAAGAATTCATATTCTTTAATAGGAATGTATCTCTTCGATGATAATTTTGAGAATGATAAAAAAGTAAAACCTCTCATTGACAAATTACTAGCCTCTGACGAAGATGACCTAGAGAAACTATATGGTTATTTATACCTAGGAGAATATTGGCTACTGAATAATGATTTGAAAAAAGCAGAAGAATCAGTTCAAAAACTGAAAGAACTATTAAGTACTAGTGAGTCGATTCCAAAGAACTATTCTTTGATTGCAAATATGGCAACTACTGAATTAGAGATGATGAAAAGATTTTATAAATAGAGCTTATAAAGACCGTTATTGATGAGAACATTAAATATTTTTATTCTACTCTTTTTTTTAATAACAACAAAAAATATAGCTCAAGAAAGAGAATATATAGTAACAAATGATAATGATACTATTTATGGCAAAGTAATTAGAGGAACAAATTATTTAAACCCATCAATAGTAAAATTTAAAATTAAGGATGAAGAAGGAAATAAAAGTTTAATAAATCCAGCTGAAGTCAAAATTATAAGGTCAATCAAAGGTGTAGATGGTGACTGTTTAATTGTAACAATTTATGATATATGGTATTTAAAAGAAATTATAGATGGTAAAATAAAAGTATATCAATTAATTGATGGTATTCTTTTTTTTACCTCAAAAAATGAATCAGATATTGAATCAGTTGATTTTGGTGGTTTTTATTCTAGAAAGAAGGGTCACTCTCAAATAAGACCATTAATTGAAGATAACCCAATAATTTTAAAAGAATTTGATTCTTTGAAGGGAAGTCAAAAAAACATTCTATATATAATTAAAAAATATAATGAATCTGAAAAATAAAATTATTGCCAACACAGAGTATAAAAACAATAACGGTTAAATTTACCAAAGTAAAAATCAGTATAAAGAATTAACTTTATAAATAAACAGAAAATGAGAAATTTAAAAATTACATTATTTATAATCGGAATGTTAATAGTAACCACTCAAACAATTCGTCATTTATACGTACGTGTTTACTATGACATACCTTCCGTTCTTGACAAATACGATGATGATGAGATTGATGAAAAGATAAAATATTCAAGTTCTTTAGATACATTACTATTTCATTTTGATAAAGCATATAACGAGGTTATACAATTTGAAAAAAATAAAACTGAAGAAGAGTTAGAAGAAGTAAATAAATATTTAGATGAACCGTATAATTCAAAATCTAAATATAAGAACGCAATTCAAGATTGGGAGCAAAAAGAAGAACAAATTCACGAAGTGATTGTTTTTTGGATAGTTGGTCTTATATTAGTTTTATTAGGCTCTTTGTTATATCATAAAAAAGGAAAGTGGTTAGGACTCTCAATAATAATAGTGGGATTTATAGAAATGATTTGGTGGTCAAGTCCAAGTATCTCTACAAGTGGTTCTCAATTAGAGTTTTTGAAGTTTTTGAATACTAAATTAATTTTATCATTAATTACAATTACAATATTAATCGTATTATGGCAGATTGATAAAAGAAGAGCTGATAAGAAAACTATTAATAAATAAACTAAGCCCAGCACCGTATAACGTTTATAACGGCTGAATTTCCTAATCGGAAATCCAACCTTTCTTTGTAGCTTTGGTCTTAACTGAATAAAGGATGTTATTCAGTTACAAATCGAAGCACAAACCCGATACCAAACATTATAAAAATGAATAATGACAGAAGAGGATATACTGCAAAAAGTTTATAAGAAAGAATATCTTGAAGGAAATTATGAGAAATCAGAAACTCCAGACTTCATAATTACCGACCCAACAAATAAAATTAGATTTGGTGTTGAAATTACAACTCTTTACAACAGTCAAGCAAGTGCTATAATGAGGCATGATAATTTCAATGATAATTTTATTGATAATAATAAACCAGATTCTCTAAGAAACAAAAAGAAAAAAATGCCAAAGTATCTTAGGCAACTAAAAGTAGCTAAGGTTGAGGGTGACAGTAAATTTGTTCATAAAGAACACGTTATTTGGTTCATTTCCAATACAAGTGATTTTTTTGATTTTTTTGAAAATATCATTAAAAAGAAAAATGATTCCTATGATACACTAGATAATTTAGAATTTGTCAATTTAATTGCAATGGATGAAGATAATTTTGTGAAGCATAATAAAATAGAGCCTGGAGCCATATATGGGTATTTGAGAAAGCATAGTCTTTTTGAGACTATTATCAGTTCTAATTTTCAAGAAATATTCCTTATTTCTGAGTTCCATTCGGGACTTTATAATATACCATTAAAATGGTATGTTTTCAAAAATGAATATGAGCTTTTTAAAAAGTTTTGGAATGAAAAGATTAATATTTCACAAAACCAGAGAGATAACATCGATTTGATGCTAAAAAACTTTTGTGTATGTCTTATACATTTAGGATTTAAGGGTGTTTATTTTTTTTATGATAAGAGTGGGAATAAGTATATTGTATTTGGAAACACCTATTGGAAAATAAATCTTAAGAAAAAGACAATTAATGAGAAATATTTTATTGGTAAAGGATTAGAAAAGAAAACTGAAATGAGGGCAATCCTTACAAATCATGAGAAATACGATAATATTTTTGGTCAATATATGAACTATCGTAATACTATTGTTCCAAAATTTGAAAATGATGTTTTCATTCATCTTTCTTAATTATATAATAATATCAGTAAAAACTCTTGGTGTGAATTAAAAACCAATATCATTTAGAAGAAAAAATATGCCTTTTTATAAATCAATCCTATATTCCATATTATTTTTAGTTATATTAGAACTGGTGGGGTTTTGGATAGTGTTAGTCCCAAATGACAACACTTTTTTTACTATAAGATATTCACATATTGTTAATTCTGTAATACAACTTTTTTTAGTAGTCAGTTTCTTCATATTAATTAAAAGAAAGGACCTATATAAATTAAATAAAACGCATTATAAATATTATGTTATTGCAATCTTAGCTGGTCTTCTATTCCCATTCATTCAGCCATTTTTAAAGATTTTTTATTATTTTAAAATACCACCTTCTGACATCTTTCATCTTGATTTTGATATTATAAAATTAAAATCATTAAGTATAATTGCATCAATTGGGATAGTGCCAATAACAGAAGAGCTTTTTTTTAGAAATTTTATTCAAAGCGAACTACAGTTAAAATACAGACCTATTATATCGATTTTAATTGCTTCTATTTGCTTTTCATTAATACATGTGCCAGTAGTTTCTTTATTTTATGACTATATCGATTTCAGTTTAAGCCAATCTTATATAGCAATTTTTGGTGGAATCATTTCTGGAATATTATATTATAAATCTAAGTCTGTAGGACCATCAATAGTATTTCATGTTATTTGGAATTTTATAGTACATATATTATTTTAATAAAATAGAATGCGTATAAAGCCTAATATTAATAAATTTAAGAATAAAAAACCTAATGAATAATATGGATAAAGGTATAAGGGCAACAAATTATTTGATAGACTTTTCAATCATAATAATTCTGTGGATTGGGATTACTATAGTATTTCGAAATTCAAATACCGAAGTATCCGATTTCTATTTTTTAATGTTTCTTTATTATTTAATTCTTGAATTATTTTTCAGACAAACAATCGGGAAAATGATAACTAAAACTATTGTTGTGAAAAAGGATGGTAAGCGGGCAAATTTTTTAAATATTTTGATAAGAAGTTTTTTGAGATTAATACCAATAGACAACATATCTTATCTTTTTGGGACTGAAAGAGGATTTCATGATGTGCTCTCATCAACTAAACTGATTAAAAAATAAAAATGGATTTAGTTACTATCAAAACTTTTGACAATTCTATAGATTCCCATTTATGTAAATCAATGCTTGAAAGTGAAGGAATAAAATGCTATTTGTTTGATGAAAATATGGTATCTCTAAATTTACTTTTAAATATTACAGTTGGCGGAATAAAATTAAAGATAAACGAAACTGATTTTGAGAAAGCAGATAAGTTACTAAAGGATTTAGAAGGCCTTCCATCTCTAGATGAAGATAATGAGATTTTAGAATGCCCTAATTGCAATTCCACATATTTGATTTCCGATTACAAATCAATAAAAGGAATAAAAGGAATATTGTCATTCATAACTTCAATAATCTTCATGGTTTTCCCATTATATTTTAAAAGGGTTTATAAATGTAAAGAATGTGGAACGGAATTTAATACAAAAACATATTTGAATGAATAAACTAAAATCTAAACTTATAGGAATTGGAAGTTTAATGTTGATTTTGTCTTGTAAAACATATACAATTCCAACTGACAGTTTTCGAGAACAAATGATGAAAGCTAAATCTAGGAATATGACAGAGGTGGAAATAAATAATCCACTATTTTTTAGAAATATAATTTATCCATCTAATAACATTGGCAGACTAATTGTTACGGATAAGAATGGAGATAAAATCTATTTGGACAACTCCCCTTCTATTGAAATGAGAGTTACTCATCATAATGGGAAAAAATATCATTTTTATTTTGATACTGTTATTTTGGAAAACGACACTCTAAAGGGGGGGCGTTCTCGATTCTCTCAAAATCTGACTCGTGAAATTCCAATGGACAGTATTGTTAGAATTGAAGTTCAAGATGGCGGAAAGAACTTTAACTATCAAAACTAAACTAATAAAAAATGTGCTGCAATATTTGAGAAAGAGCTACGACATATTAATTATAATCTTTGTAATTTTAGTTGTATCAGCAATTTTCTTAACACTTTATGGACTGAATTATATTCAGAAGAAATATGATGGGAATCCCGAAGAATACATTGAATTCGTTTCTCAATCCAAATCAGAAGTTAAACCTAATCGGAATTTAGTTGAGTTTCTTGAAAACCCAATTGACCTAAATGAATATAAAGTATCTAAAGGGCAATCATTAAGTAGTGTAACAAACGGACTTGATTACCATTATAAACCCGAAATAAGCAATTCCATTTACTACCATTACACAGCCTTTCCAAACGATACGCTATGGAATGAAATTGCACCTATCGACATGGTGGTTTTTAAATATGGAAAAAATAAACATACTTGGGGTGACGAAACTGAAATTCTGATTGAATTTACTGTTTCTGGAAAAGATAGTGATTTGAAAAAAGCAAATCTAGTTGGACTGACCAAAGCGGGAATTGAATCTGATTTTGGCTCAGACTACAAAGTTTTTGACAATCGAATTGTCTACTCAAATAAAAATAAAGCACTGATTATTGAATTAGAAAACTCAAAAGTAAAATGGTTTAAATATATCAAATTAAGTACTGAAAACATTGACAGTCTATTAACCGAAAAAATAATTAAAAACGGTGTACATCAACGTCTATATTAATTGCCTTGGAATTTCCTAAATGAAAATTCACTTGAATTAATTTACCAATAAAAACTATTACCACCAAATATGATAAAAATAATTATTCTAATACTTCTTTTACCACTATTTTCCATTGGGCAAGAAACTCAAATAAAGCAACCTTGGGAAATTGGATGTGACACAATAATGACTCAGAAAAAAATGAATATTTGCAGCTATCAATCATATAAAATAGCTGATAGTATATTGACAAGTAACTACCGTTCGTTGATTTCTTATCTAGATAGCAGATATATAGAGGCAGAACACAATGTTGAATCACCTACTGACACAATTCAACTTGATTATTTAAAATTACTAAGGAATCAAATTCAATCTATAAAAGCTTCTCAAAAGGATTTTTATAAATTTTTAGAAAGCACAACAGACATTATTCACTTTCAGTATGAAGGTGGGTCTATGCGTCCTCTTGTAGTCAATAAATATGCTCTTGACTTAACAGTAAAACAAATTGAGACTATGAATAATCTTTCTGATGATATTAAAAGGTGAAAACTAAATGGCAATACAAGATAAAATAACCCAGATTTGGGTAAAAACTACTGGGAAGAAAATAAATCCTAAAGAATACAAATGGTTGATAGGGCCTATTGGTAATACTGATATAATCAAAGATAAGTTTATCTTCAAATTAGCTGAAAAAGAAAATTTAAATATTCATAGAAACATTCCGAATTCTGGACTACTTGAGGGAATGGAGCAAATCGGGATTTCTGAAGAGGAAAAGTTATTATTAAATAATAAGGTATCTGATTTTTATGAAAATACGTCTAATTATGACATTGAAATTTGGTCAGAATGGAAAGGTTTTTTCAAACCATTTGGCAAAGTTTTATCTATCCTTTTTAGCAAGAGACTTCAACAGCTTAATTTGCCTCTGAATTCCATGGATACTGCCAAAGGAATGAGAAGTGAAATTATTAAACTTAAGAAAAAAGATACAAATGAAACCAAATGGACAATTTGGTATCGAATTATTAAAAGAACAAATAATGTAATCTATTCGGGAATTTATACCAATTGTCAAAATCCAAATTATGACAAGCCTCTTTTAAAAGTTATTTTTCCTCTACCCAATGGCAACGCTACTGTAGTGATGACAAAGAGAATTGAAAATGATGGTTCTTTAATACTTAGTTCTGATGGTAAAAAGTTTGGAGATAATGGGTTTTACTTTACCCTAACAAACAACAAAGGTGAATATTGGGCACGATTTGTGAAATCGATGCATGAATGGATTCACGTTTATGAGGATGATGAAAATATTTTAAGAGCTGACCACAATCTAAATTTCTATGGAATTAGATTTTTAAATTTACATTATAAAATGACAAAAAAACGTCAGCTAATTATATAGAGAGAAATGAAATATTTATTATTAATACTAGCTTTAAGTTTTAGTTCATATTCACAAGAATTACCAACTGAACCTACGAATGGATTTGCTTTTCCATTAGGAAGTAAATTTACTATAAAAATGTATCCTAAAGATTCTCTTAACTTTGATTATTCGATAATTAAATATGAGTCTTTTGAGGAGATAATCGACACTTGGGAAAATGACAAGCTTTTTAAAGAACAAGGTGAAAAAGGGACAATAGAATTTTATTTCTGCTTAGGAACAAGTGGAGAAACAGAAGCCGAAAAAGAGAAAAACATGAAAGTGCTTCTTCTAATGAAAAACCGAACTGAATATTCACTTAGCTATAATTCTGACATACAAACTGAAGAAGATGGAGAATTTGAAAAAACATCCAATATCGGAACTCATTCTGGAGCTAAAGGAACAGAAATGTGGCCATATATGATACATCAAATCGCATTGAATGAGTTTCGAATATCAAAATATTAAAGTAATGCTAACATAGAGAGTAATCAATCTTTAAAGAATAAAATGGATAAAGTGCAATCAAGAATTATCGGAATTGGGATTCTAATCCTACTGTTAATCTTATCTTCTTGTAGGACTAAAAATAAAAAAGAATTAAGTGATAAAACATTTCCAGTAATTATTGAGAGATATTATTCCAATAAGCTTAAACAAACTGACACAACTACATTGACAATTCGAGAAAATGACACTTTGAATTTACACTTGTTTGGACTTCATTATGAAGGAAATGCCGAAATCAATATGGGTCATGCTTTTGAAATAAGCCCAAGGGATGAATCTCAAATTTTTATTAATAAAATACCAGCAAAACTATTTACTAAAAAACAATATTTTCATAAACATCAAAATCTAATAGTAAAAAAATATTATTACGATATCAAAAATCAAATGGATGAAGAAGGGTTTTTCTTTATAGCTAATAATAGAATTATTGCATTTAATTCAACCGCTTGGAATTTATATAACTTTTACAATTACGAAAATTCAGAAATAAATAAATTCTTAAAAAAAGACACCACTAATTTTTTTAATCATTGGAATATTAAATAACCACATTGAAATGAAAATACTCACTATTTTAATTGCCCTTTTACCTTTAACAACATTTTGTCAAGAAATTGAGCATATCTGTCCGCCAAACACAGAATTAAAAGTAGATACATTTCCAGAATATACAGTCTACCAGTGTATCGCAAACGATGTTCAAGAAGGGACAAGTAAAGCATATAATAATGAAGGAATACTCAAATTTGAAAATCATTGGAAAAAAGGAAAGGCTGTTGGAATATGGAAGGAATGGGACAAAGAAGGAAACTTATGGTCGACTACAGTATATGAGAACGGAGCAAAAAACGGATTAGAAATCTTTTACTACAATAATGGCAATAAAAAAGTAGAAACAACATTTAAAAATGGAATAAAACATGGTGTCATCAACCAATGGAATGAATTTGAAGTCCATCTTGTCACAGGTAATTTTAAAATGGGTCTTGAAGATGGACTATGGTTTATTCGTAAAAACAAAACTAAAATAGTTGCAACTCAGTTTCAAAAAGGAAAACAACTCTTTGAGCAAGAACAAGATTGGACTGATAAAGATTTGCCAAAGGTGATTTATTAATTTCTTAGATAAATAAATACAATTTTGAATAAAGTATCCGTTTAATTATTAGGTTCACTCACTGAAAAGCAGTTTTCACTCATTCTAGCTTTTATAGAACTAAAGACTTCAATAGTTTCGAAGAAAATAAATAAATTATGAAAAAGGTAATTCTAGTTTTAATTTTCACTTTTAT
>Ga0164313_10004899_pt1 | contig 11862 bp, 10 predicted proteins | sample GuaBasSedimGuay4_FD_113735 | JGI IMG/M metagenome (GOLD analysis project Ga0164313, IMG submission 113735) | Subseafloor sediment microbial communities from Guaymas Basin, Gulf of California, Mexico - Guay4, Core 4569-4, 0-3 cm | ecosystem: Environmental > Aquatic > Marine > Hydrothermal vents... | reverse complement strand
GGACACCAGGCCGCGCTCGGCCCAGCGGAAACTCTTGCGATACCACGGTCCGATCAGGTGCATCAGGCCGGGATAAAAATTGTCACTGTACTGGTAACGCGTCTCGGCGGTCAGAAAATGTCCACCGGCGTAATTGTCCAGCTGGTGCACACGCTTGCTGCGACCACCCGCCAGGAAGATCAGCGTACCGATGCCAAAACCGGCCAGCAACACCGACACCACCCAGATCATGTCCAGTCCGCCCTTGTGGTAAGGCACTCCGCCCAGGTTATGGGTCAATACCGGCAGGCCGATGGCTGCCTGTGCAGCAGCCACCCAGTCAAGCACCAGGCCGGGGAAGTAACCGGTCACGAACACCACGCTCGACAGGATCATCATGGGCCAGATCATGCTCGCGGGTGCCTCTTTGACATCGACATGCTCCAGCCGCAGCTGGCCAAGAAAGGTATTGTGTATCAACTTGTAGACACTGAGTATGGTGCCGAGCGTGCCGATCACGGCACCGAGAAACAACAAGGGACTGCCGTCGATGATCAGCGCGCGGTAGATCAGCCACTTGGAGACAAAACCGTTCATCGGCGGCAGTCCGGCCAGGCCGATAATACCAATGAGCATGGCGAGAAAGGACAGCGGCATGCGCGCCACCAGCCCACCCAGCTTGTTGAGATCCGCCGTACCGGTACGATGTATCACCGCCGTGACCACCATAAACAACACCGCCTGGTAGGTCGCATGATTGAACACATGCATCAGGCCACCGGCCGAGCCGAGGTCATCCGCGATCATCAAACCCAGCAGCATGTAGCCACCCTGCCCGATACCGTGCCAGGCAAGCAGGCGCCGCGCATCATGCTGGCGCAAGGCGGTGAAGGTCGCAAAAATCAACGTGAACACGGCAATCCAGGCAAGCAGATCGCGTGCACTGAAAAACGGCAACAGCAGCTGCAGATCCGCCAGCCGCATCACACCAACCAACTGTACCAGTACCACGATAATGGCAAACAGTCCCATGCGCGAGGAAATCGCACCCAGGAAGGCCGCAGCAGGACCGGGGGTTTCCGCATAGGCCTTGGCCTGCCAGAGATGCCAGGGAAGCAGCGCCATCTTGACGCCAAAACCGGCCGTAAACAGAATTACCAGCGCCCACAGGCTGGCACTATCCATTGCCGGTAGCGCATCTTTAAACGCCTGGAATTCAAAACTGCCGGTGTGTGCAAACACCAGCGCAATCGCACCCAACACCGCCATGGCACCGGCAAAGGCATAGGTCAGATAGCGCATGGCATAACGCATTGCCGTGGTGCCGCCCAGCGCCATGATGAGGAAACTCGCCCAGCTGACCAGTTCCCAGCCGATAAACAGGCTGAGCAGATCGCCGCTGGCCAGCAGCACCAGCATACTAAACACATTCAGCGCCAGTGCCGTATGGAAGACCCGCAAGCTGCCACCGGCCTCACGGTAGCGCTGTCCCCATTCACCACTCGCAAACCAGCTGGCAAGCCATGCGGCACCAAGGGTAATCAGGGCAAAGTACCAGGAAAGTGCATCGAAACCCCAGTGCATTCCCTGGCCAAGCACCTGGAAGCTCACCGCGGACTCGATGCCCTGTACCTCACCATAACCAAGTCCGGACATCCGCAGCAGCGCCACACCCTGGAGTGAGTAAAGGATGGTGGCACTCCAGCCGGTGAGCGGGCGATTACCCAGCATGAACACGGCGAACACCGTCAACCCGGACAACAGCAGCAACTGGTCAAGCAGTGTCATGGCAGGGCCTCGGGATTGACCGTTGCAACATACTGCCCTGCATCAGCGGCCTGCAGGGCAATGGCCTCCACTTGCGCGGCCAGTGGTGTCATCAAGAACACGCTGGCCAGCAGGCCGGCACCCAGCAGGCTGGCGGTCGCCAGGTCCGCGCCCCGTGGTGCGGCCGGGGGTACCTGCCCGGGCCGGGCATAATAAAAACGGCTGGCAACCCGGAACAGGTAATTGGCTTCCAGCGCGGCACCCGCCAGAATGACGCCGGCAGCCAGGTAATACAGGGTCTGCGCCTGTTCAGAAAGACTCACCAGTACCAGCAATTTGGCCCAGAAGCCGGGCAACGGCGGCACCCCGATCAGCGACAATGCCAGTAACACAAACAGGCCCGCACCCAGCGGTGAAACCCTGGCGGCGCCCGCCAGTTGCCGGGTACCGCCGCCCCACTGTGCGGCCAGCAGAAACAGCGCCGGCTTGACGATCATGTGATGCAGCGCCACCGCCAGTCCGGCGAACACACCGGCCGGCCCCGGAATGGAAAAGGCGATAAACATGACACCCAGTTGACCGATGGAAGAGAACGCCAGCATGCGGCGCAGGTCCCGCGCCCGCCAGGCGGCCAATTCACCGCTCACCACACCCAGAATGCCAAGCACCAGCATCACCATGTGTGCCTCGGGCTGCTGGAACACCAGGATGAGCAGTCGCACAATGATCACCAGCGCCAGCTTGGAGACGATACCGGCCAATAATGCAGATACCTGGCCCGATGCCGTTGCATAGACTTCCGGCACCCAGGCATTGACCGGAAACAGCTCGGCCTTGACGCCAAAACCGACCAGCAGCAGCACAAACGCGACCAGCCCCTGAATATTGTTCAGCTTTTCCGGTGCCAGTTGCGCCAGCTGCGCCAGGTTCAGCGTGCCCGTCGCCTGGTACACCAGGGCGATGCCTGCCAGCGCCAGCGCAGCACCGACGCTGCTGATAATCAGATAACGTAGCGTTGCAGCAAACGCAGCAGGCGTCCCCCGGCTGGCGATCAAGCCGTAGCACACCACGGCAACCAGCTCATAGAACACGTAGATATTAAACAGGTCACCAGACAGGGCCAGACCGCTGCCGGCGCCCGCCAGCAGCAGGGCCAGCGTCGACTGCCGCAGGCGATCCTCACCACCACCCGGCCACAGCAACAGCGTACCCATCGTAACCGCCAGCGCCAGTAACAGCGCCAGCTGATCAACATATATGGTAATACCCAGTGGCGGACGGAAACCGCCCAGCTCGATGGCGACCGGACCATTACCCAGATCACCCCACAACAGGATGCCGATCGCGCTGGTCAGCAGCAACACTGCAGGGCCCGCCCAGCGTCCGGCCAGGTGTGAGACACGATTAATGACCGGCAACAGGAATGCCGTCAGCAGGGGCAGTGCAACCAGCAGGACGACATGGTTCACGAGCGGCCATCCTCGTGCGCATAAACCGGCGCCGGCGCTTCACTGCTGGTCGGCATGTCGATGCCGGCCGCGTCCGCAATGTCCTGCTCCATGCGTTGCCGAATCTCGCGAATATCCAGCGTACCGTAGGCCCGGTGCACACGCAGCGCCAGACTCAGCGTCAATGCCAGGATACCCACACCGATTACAATGGCCGTCAGCACCAGTGCCTGGGGGACCGGGTCGGCCATGACGGCTGGAAAGGCACCCTTGACAAAAATCGGTGCTGCAGCACCTTCCCGATACGTTGCCAGTAACAGCAACAGATTGGCACCGGCCTCCAGTAACACAATGCCGAAAATAACGCGGACCAGGTGTGCGGACAGCACGATGCCGGCGATGCCGATCAGTATTAAACCAACCGCCGCGACATAGAAGATGAGGGTCGCATCCAGCATCAGTCCGTCGCCTCGGTGGCAGCCAATTGTGCCAGCAGACCTGCGAGTTCAGACCCTACTTTCAGGCCAACCGCCAGATACAGCAGTGGCAATGTACCGGCCGAAAACAGCGTCCCCAACTCACCCTTGCCCAGCAACGGTGTCAGAAAAGCACCGCCACCCAACATGGCCAGCAGACCAATAAGAATAAACGCGGCCCCCGCCAGACCCTCAATCAGGCTGACGGCATGATGATCGAGCGTGGTTCCCGGCCGTGCCAGCACCGGGATAAAAAAGGCCGCCGCCAGTACCACCCCGCCCTGGAAACCGCCCCCGGGTGTCAGGTGCCCATGCAAAATAATGTACAAGCCAACCACCAGCAACAGCGGAAAGAACAGATCGGCACCCGCCTGCAGGATGAACCCGGCATCCGGATCGCGCGGTGCATCCGCACGTGGCTTGCCCAGTACCAGCCCGGCCGCAGTGGCGGCCGTAAACAGAATAGTCAGTTCCAGCAAGGTATCGAAACCGCGAAAGGCCAGCACCACGGCCGTGACAATGTTGCCGGCACCCACCTGCTGTGCCGCACTGGCATTGATCGCATCACCGGCCAGCGGCGTTACCACCAGATCCATTTGCTGATAGATAGCCGCCATCAGGACGGCCAGCCCGGTCAGGAACAGTGCGGAAGTCAACCGGCGCATCTAGTCCTTCCAGAGCCCAAGACGGCGTAACGCCAGTGCCAACATCAGACTACTGAGGCCGGCGCCAATTGCCGCTTCGGTCATGGCAACATCCGGCGCCCGCAGGATCACGAACAATACCGACATGCCGAGCGACACCACCGACAACGCGGCCAATGCTGCCATAAAATTCTTCAGCAGCAATACGGCCACTGCCGACACCAGCATTACGACAACGATCAGCAACACCAGCCACTCCATCAGGCGTCGCCCTGCTGCTTATCTGCGGACCAGGGCTTGATGCCCGTCATACGTGCCGCACGTGCGATGGTCGAGGAACCCACGGGATTGGTGAACAGCACGAAACCCGCAATCACCAGCAACTTCGGCCACCAGTCCGGATGATGCAGGCCAATTCCCAGCAGCAGTGCCATGGCACCCAGAGTCGCGGCCTTGGTGCCGGCTTGCAGACGGTTGTAGACATCCGGCATGCGCAGCAACCCCAGACTGCCAATGGCCATGAAGGCACTGCCAATCACCAGCAAGATGTCTGCGAGCACTTCCATTCAGCCCTTATTCCCCTCGATGGCACGGGCAATGGCCACGGTGCCGACAAAGGCCAGCGTGCCGTAGACCAGCGCGACATCCAGATAGACCGGATTATCAAACACGGCCGCCAGGCCGACGAGACCCGCCGTGGTAATCACCGCCAGCGTATCGGCAGCCACCACGCGATCCAGTGTTGTCGGTCCGCGCAGCAGGCGAATGACACTGAACCCGATCGCCACGGCGAGCAGCAACACGGCAAGCAACTGCAATGCTGTCAGGGTCACAGCAAAAACCTGCTCAGGTGTTTTTCGAAACGCGCGGCAATCTGCTCGGTTGCCTGCTCTGTCGTCATACCTTCCGGGCAATACACCCAGTGAATTTGCAGGCGATCGCCAATGACATCCACGGTCAGCGTACCGGGGGTCAGGGTAATCGTATTGGCCAGCAATAACTTTCCCAGTGGTGATTTCAGATGGGTCCTGACCTCAACCATTACCGGACGAATCGGCAGCGACGGCGACAACACCCGGCGAGCCAGATCGAAATTTGCCAGTACCAGTGCGACAGTAAAGCTCGCCAGGTAGGAAAGAATATGCAGCGGCGCCAGCCAGCTGAACCTGAAACCGGTGAAAATAGTGAAGCGGGCACCAAAGAGCGCGGTCACCAGGATAGCAACCACGCCACCGGTAATGATTTCCTGCGCATCGAATGACCCCGTCAACAGCAGCCACAATGTCATGGAGACACCTGCCACCAACGCATAATGCTGCCAGCTGAGAACACCCTGCCGCACTGCGTTATCTGCTTCGAACTCCGACGAGACCATGTTGTTTTATTGCGTATCCGGTAAATGTGCGCCGCGGCAATATAGCATCAACGCATCAACTTGGCGATGTTCCGTGCACGCATCAGGTATTCTGAATATAATGTGACTTCCCCTATTCGGAGGCCAGTCATATGGCAAGCAACGACGCTCAGTCAGATCCAGACAAAGGAGGCAATCTTCATAAATATGTGGGGTATCTTTCCGCTGCAGCACCCATCGTGATGTTGTTGCTGGTGCTCTACCTCGGCAATGAGTTCAGGGTGCTGGAGGACGAGCTGCGGTACATGCCTCCGGCGACCCGACACTCACTGACCTCTGGTGCCGCGGAAATCGGTATCATTGATGGGCAAACCGTCTATGTACCTGCGTATTCCCATATCTACTCCAGGGGCGGCGAACCCCATCTCCTGGAGGTTACCCTCAGCATCAGAAACACTGATCCCGAACGTGGTATCCGCCTGAGAGAGGTGCGCTACTTCGACACCCAGGGTACGCTGGTAAAGAACTACCTGGACGGTATACTGGAACTCGGTCCGCTCGAGACGGTGGAATTTCTGGTTGAGAAACAGGACACGCAGGGCGGGTCCGGGGCCAATTTCATCATCATCTGGGATGCAAGCAAACCGGTCTATGAGCCAATTATCGAAGCGGTGATGATTGGCCTGACGAAGGAACACAGTATTTCCTTCATTTCTCCGTCGCGGACACTTGCCGAGCGCACCGAATAACAATTAATTTTTGCCCGCCAGCCGTTCCTGCGTCTAGAGAGTATCAATGAAATCATCACCACTTGAGCATGATTCAGCACATTCCCTTCGTTCCCACCTGGTGCGGACGGGTCTCGCAGTCGTATTGCTGACGATTGCATTTTACGCCCTCGCTGCGGAACCGGCCATCACGGCAGCATCTCCGGACTGGCTGCAATTGAGCCTTGGCCTGTTCGGTGGACTGGCTCTGTTTCTCGGCGGACTGCAAATGTTGTCCGAGGGCTTGAAAAAAGCCGCTGGCCAAGCATTGACCATGGTGCTGGCAAAGCTCACAACCAATCGCTTTATGGGTGCTGCGACCGGCGCTTTCATTACCGGCATCCTCAATTCCTCGACGGTAACCACCTTGCTGGTCGTGGGCTTCATCAGTGGCGGCATGATGACCCTTACCCAGTCGGTCGGGGTAATCATGGGCGCCAACATCGGTAGCACGGTGACGGCCCAGTTGCTGGCTTTTGACCTGGCAGCCTATTCCCTCGGCCCGGTCGCTATCGGTTTTTTCATGCTGTTCACCGCCAAACGGGAGAAGGTGAAATACTACGGCATGATGATCATGGGCATCGGCCTGGTGTTCTACGGCATGGGACTGATGAGTGATGCGATGGTCCCCCTGCGCAGCTACCCGCCCTTCCTGGAAATACTGGAAAGTCTGGAGCGACCGCTGGCGGGAATTCTTGCCGGGGCGTTATTCACTGCCATCGTGCAGTCCTCTGCTGCCACGGTCGGCATCGCCATCGCGATGGCGAGTGAAGGCTTGCTGGCTTTGCCCGCGGGTATCGCACTGGCGCTCGGCGCCAACATCGGCACGGCCGCGACCACCGCGCTGATGGGCATCCTCAGCGCCAAGTCCACGGAGGCCGTACGTGCCTCTGTCGTGCATGTCGCTTTCAATATCGTAGGTACCCTGATCTGGCTTCCGCTCATATGGCTGCTGGTCGACATGGCGGTCTGGATGTCTCCGTCCAGCCCTGAACTGGACGGGGTAGCCCGGGCGGCAGCGGATGTCCCGCGCCAGATCGCCAATGCCAATACGCTGTTCAATGTAATCAACACCCTGTTGTTTATCGGCTTCACCGGCTGGTTCGCAAAACTGGCGGAGCGCCTGGTAGCGGAGCGCATGCCTCCGGCGGGCGTCATTATTGAACCCGAGTTTCTGGAAGAAGCAGCGCTGGCCGCACCGTCCATAGCCCTGCAGCAGGTACGGCTGGAACTGGGGCGGGTTGGGGCAATTACGCTCGGCATGCTGCAAGATATTTTGCCTGCCCTGAAAGATAAGGACATAAAGCGGCTCGAGGACATTGCCCGTCGTGACGATGAGGTCGACATCCTGGAGGCGGAGATACTTAATTACCTGGGGAAGCTTCGCAGGGGGACGCTAACGGAACAGGAAGGTTTGGATTTCCAGTCGCTGATGACGGCAACGGACAATATGGAGAATCTGGCAGGCGTTATCGAAACCGATATCATTGCTTTGGCCCGCAAGGCGGCCGAATTGCAATCCGTGTCGGGAGATGAAACGCGAAGAATGTTGCGGGAGCTTCACGCTGCCGTGGTCAACTCCGTGGAGTTCGCCGTACAGGCAGTCCGTGATAACGACCAGCAGGCGGCTGAGTCGGTGCTGATGATGAAAGATACCCTTCGGGAACTGTCAGAACAGTTGTTACAACGGAAGGCGACGCGACTCACGGTGGACGATCCAGATTACCTCAATCTGGTGCGGCTGGAGATGTCGTTCGTTGACCAGATGCGGCGAATCTACACGTTGGCTAAACGCATCGCCAAGGTCGTTCTGCCGCCAGTGCTCGCTCAACGCGATTGAACTTGTGTGACAGACTCAAATGCCGGTTACATGGCAGATGTGAACGTCCGCTATCGTTGGATGTTGATTTGCGTGTCCCAATTATGGCACTGAGCCCAAAGGGAGTTATATATACATATCCCTGATAAACTCACTTGGATGTGGTGGATTATGCATAGCCATTGGTGATAATCCACATAATTTACGATGTATGCGTTACAAACCGGGGCATCCAGATGCGGCTTGTGCGACACTTTTCTTTTGCGATTATCTACGGCACGATCGGCAGCGTTGTCATCCTGATCGGTGGCTATACCTATATATTGGATGCGCGCCTGGACCTCAAGGTCTGGCACCAGACCGTGCTGGATGCCGAATACACCGCCGGCAATATTGATGTCGTTGATTTTGAGGACTACCTGCAGCTTGAAGAGCGCCTGTTTGACCAGCTCAGGGAACAGATCTACGACCGCATAGACCCCGGGGACCGTCGCCGGATCATCCGGTATTCTGCCGGCAGCATGATGGACCCGGAGAGTTTCCCAAGGAACTGGAACCGGACTTTCGAGCTGGCGCCCGATGAACCTGTGGGTGGGGTGCTCCTGTTGCATGGCCTCTCGGACTCACCGTACAGTTTGAGGTCGCTGGGTGAGCTGTTGTACCAGCGTGGCTACCATGTTGTGGGGCTGCGCATTCCCGGACATGGCACGGCACCCTCCGGCCTGCTCGATGCACAATGGGAAGACTGGGCCGCTGCGGTGCGGATTGCCGCAAAACATGTGGCCGAAAAAGCTGGCCCGGATCGGCCCTTGTTTGTATTTGGATACTCCAACGGTGCAGCGCTGTCGGTCGAATATGCACTTGCGTCACTGGAGATGGATAATCTTCCGGTACCCAATGGCCTGGTACTGTTGTCGCCAGCCATTGGCGTTTCCAGCGTTGCCGCGTTTGCAAGCTGGCAAGCTGGCCTCGGTCGAGTGATCGGGCTCGACAAGCTGGCCTGGAACTCGATTGAACTGGAGTTTGACCCGTACAAGTACGGTTCATTTGCCGTTAATGCGGGGGACCAGATTTATCAACTTACCGGGCGAATCGGGCGGGGCCTTGAATCATTGAAGAATGCCGGCCGCAATGATGAGTTTCCCGAAGTACTGGCATTCATGTCCGTGGTGGACGCCACGGTGCCGCCGTCAACCCTGATTCGTGTCCTGTTTGACCGTCTTGGCAACCAGGGGCATCAACTGGTCCTGTTCGATGTGGACCGGCGAGCCGAGACCCAGGCCTTGCTCGCACATGATCCGCAGCAACGGCTGGAAGATCTGATCGGTGAGACGAACAAGACCTACGACCTGACACTGGTAACCAACAAGTATCTAAATTCTCATTCCGTTGAAGCACTGTTCCGGCAGGCGGGTGACAGCAACATCACTCATGATCCCCTGCAACTGGAATGGCCAACGGGTGTTTTCTCCCTTTCCCACGTAGCCCTGCCCATTCCCCCGGATGATCCGTTCTACGGTGGCCCGGCCACGGAGAGCAAGGATTATCCCTGGATTACCCTCGGCAATGTCTCTATTCGCGGCGAACGCAACCTGCTGTTGTTTCCCGACAGCTATTTCATGCGGCTGCGCTACAACCCGTTTCATGACTATCTGACTGAACGGGTTCTCGGGTTTCTGCAGTGACTTCAGGATTCTTTCCCACAGCGGTGGAATCGGCTATTGTTTACGCCCTGACCATCAGCAGCCACTGGCATGTTAAATAAAATCACTCCAGCCAGGCTGGTCATATTAGCCATCTGTTTCATCCTGCTTTCCGGGTGCGCCTCCAGCGCTCGCTCACCGCGATTGAACAGGTCAAAGAAACTTTATACCGAAGGTCGTCTTGAGGGCGGACAGGACAAACGTCGGTAACGCAGCAATCGCTATAACCATAAGCAGGTGATGTGCCTGCAGCGGTTCCGTTCCAAATATCGTATTTACAAAGGGCAGGTAGATGACGGCGATCGACAGCAGCGCAGACGACCCTACCGCCACCAGCAGGTATTTGTTGGTGAAAGGGTTTTTATGGAAGATGGTCTTGAATGTGCGCGCATCAAAGATGTGCCAGAGCTGGGCGAAGATGAGGGTGCTAAAGGCCAGTGTCTGCGCATAGGCAAGCGTCGCGCCCCGGCCCAGCGCGAAGTCAAACATAAAGTAGCTGAGCCAGCCCAGGGCCAGTCCACGGATCACAATGCGCGCACCCAGATTTTCGACGAAAAAGCTCTCATCACGCGCCCGCGGTTTACGCGCCATGATGTCTCCCTCTGGCGGTTCGACACCGAGTGCCAGGGCCGGGATACCGTCACTGACAAGGTTGATCCACAAAATCATCAGTGCCGAGATCGGCAACAGTGGATCGTCTCCCATCAGCAGAAAGGCGAACAGAATGACCGACACCTCCGCGACATTCGCGGTCAGTGCCTGACGTATGAATTTCCTGATATTGTCATAAATTCGCCTTCCCTCTCTCACTGCAGACACAATGGTCGAGAAGTTGTCGTCGAGCAGTATCAGTGATGCGGAATCCTTGGCAACCGCCGTGCCTGCAATGCCCATGGCGATGCCAATATCGGCGCTACGCAGAGCGGGGGCGTCGTTCACACCGTCACCGGTCATGGCCACCACCTGGTTATTGGCTTGCAGGGCCTTGACGATGCGCAACTTGTGCTCGGGCGAGACCCGTGCGAAAACGGCGGCATGCGGGACCAGTTCCCGGAGTTCGTCATCCGAGGTATTGTCCAGCTCGGAACCGGTGACGACCAGATCTTCGCTGCTGTGCATAATGCCGATTTCCTCGGCAATCGCCCGGGCAGTCACCGCGTGATCCCCCGTGATCATGACCGTTCGGACCCCGGCACTCCAGCACTGGGCAATGGCATCGACAACCTCCGGTCGCGGCGGATCCATAATGCCGTGTACACCCAGCAGCACGAAGTTCTCCTCATGCTGTTCAGGCCCAAGATCCAGGTGCTCCGGGTCCACACGCCGGTAGGCAATCGCGAGTGTACGCAGTGCACGCCCACCAAAATCCTCGATCGCGGCCTCGACATGCGCACGCGTCTCATCCGTAATCGGCAGCTCGTCACCGTGACTACGCAGTGTTTGTGTACGTGCAAGCATCACGTCAGGCGCACCCTTTGCGACCAGCACATGTTCACCGTCGGGTAATTTGACAATCACGCTCATCATCTTGCGGGTAGAGTCGAAAGGAAAGCGCTGCACCACCTCGTAACCCTCTTCTTCCATGCGCTCGCGGGTAATGCCGGCCTTGGTGGCGGCGACCACCAGTGCGCCTTCGGTGGGATTCCCCTGCACCGAGTACTGCCCGTCCTTTTCGACCAGCGTGGCGTCATTACAGATGGCGGATATCATCAGGGTGTCCTTGAGATCCTTGTCTGCCTCGGGATCTATTTCAATACCCTCGGCATTCAGGAAGGTGCCGATCGGTTCAAAACCCTGCCCGGTGATCTCCCAGCGCTTGTCCGCTGCCCACAGCGCCATCACCTGCATCTGGTTCTGGGTGAGCGTACCGGTCTTGTCCGAGCAGATCACCGAGGTCGATCCCAG
>Ga0164313_10004897_pt1 | contig 11863 bp, 9 predicted proteins | sample GuaBasSedimGuay4_FD_113735 | JGI IMG/M metagenome (GOLD analysis project Ga0164313, IMG submission 113735) | Subseafloor sediment microbial communities from Guaymas Basin, Gulf of California, Mexico - Guay4, Core 4569-4, 0-3 cm | ecosystem: Environmental > Aquatic > Marine > Hydrothermal vents >... | reverse complement strand
TTATTAAAAGAACTATTTCCTTTTCGGGCGGCAAATATAAACCATAATTAAACTATGCAAAAGGTTTTGATGCTGAATATGCAATAAATTAATAATGGATAGCTATGTTTATAAAAACACCCGATAGATCCTAATTTATAAAAGTACCCTATTCCAGAATTTGTTGAGTAATTTAATAAAAACTGCCTCTTTATTAATTATTTTCAGGATTTTGTACATTTATAAAACAATTTAAGCAACCACCTGATGATTTTAACGTAATTATTTAATAGTAAACTATTAACATCCAAAACCAAAACCAATGAAAACCAAATTCTATTTTTACTCCCTCGCTATTTTTCTTTTAATTTCAAGTACGTTAATTGCTTCTGATGGTGCTAAAGAAATGATCGATGGCCCGACGGCTGTATGCCAGGACATTACGATTGAGCTGAACGAGAACGGACTTGTTTCGATAAACCCAGCTGATGTTGACGGAGGATCGTTTGCAGATGGAAGTATAGACTCGATTATCGTGATACCAAATAATTTTAACTGTGACGATATAGGTCAACAACAGGTTACTTTAACTGTTTGGGATAACCTAGGCGTATCTGCAAGTTGTACATCAATAGTATCTGTTAATGATAATATAACCCCTTCAATTACTTGTACTGCCAATATTGTTGTAAATACCGATTTCGGTTGTGACGCATTTGTTTCAGTTGATGTACCTGTTGTTTCTGATAATTGTGGAATTGAATTTTTGCTAAATGACTACAATGGAACAGATGATGCTTCGGGTATCTACCCCGTAGGCGTAACAACGATAGCGTGGACCATCACCGATTTAGCAGGAAATATAAACGTGTGTGTACAAGAAATTATGGTGGTTGATACTGAAGTTCCCAACGCTATGTGTGCAGATATAGACTTATCACTTGACATTGTTGGAAATGCATTTATTACACCATCAGACATAGATGCCGGTTCCGCTGATAATTGCGGAATTTTTTCAATGACTGTTGAACCCAATAGTTTTACATCTGCTGATTTGGGTGAGAATGTTGTTGTGCTAATTGTAACCGATGAATCAGATAATTCGAGTACATGTTCATCTGTTGTAACCGTAACCGATTTAATTCCACCCACTGCTATTTGTATTGATACCACAGTTTATCTTGATGCTTTAGGTCAAGTTCAAATCGATACTACGTTTGTTGATAATGGTTCATTTGATAATGGTGAAATAGTCTCAATAACTGTAAGCCCGGATGCATTTGATTGTTCAGTTATCGGAGTCAATATGGTTACTTTAATGGTGACAGACCAAGGAGGGTTGATCGGCACATGCACTTCAGCACTAACAGTAATTGATTCCATTTCACCGGTTGCAATTTGTCAACCTTTTGCGGTTAACCTTGATTTAAACGGAAATGTTGCTATTCTACCCTCAGATATTGATGCCGGCTCTGTAGACAATTGTGAAATAGCATCGATGACTGTTGTTCCTAATAGTTTTACATCTGCTGACTTAGGTGATAATGTTGTTGTACTTATCGTTATCGATGAGTCTGGTAATTCCAGTACATGTTCAGCGGTTGTAACTGTAACCGATGATGGTATAATCCACTGGCTTTGCACCGATCTGACAGTATACCTGGACCAGAATGGATACGGCAGTATTAATCCTTACGATATATTCGGACTGGATTCTTCGTCCTATTACCTGGTTGATACGGTTTATGCTTCACAAACCGAGTTTGGTTGTGATGATTTAGGCGAAAATCAAGTAATTGCTACAGTTATCGATACTTCTGGCCTATCTGATCAGTGTGTTTCTACTGTTACTGTTATACTAGATATGGGAGGTTACCTTACTTGTCCTGCGGATATTGTTGTAGAGGCAGACACGAGTAGCCCTGGTAGCTGTGAAACTTTTGTAAGCAATCCGGAACCCGACTTTGGTTTTGTGTGTGGTGTTTATGAAGTATTTAACGATTATACAGGCACAAATGATGCTTCAGGAATTTACATGCCCGGAATTACCACAGTTACCTGGACGATATCTAACAACGGGGTTCCTGTTTTCACTTGTGAGCAGACAATTGAAGTTATTGATTCTGTTGGTTCCTATTTAATTTGTGCCGAAGATGTAGTTGTTGATGCAATACCGGGTGATGAATGTAACACTCCGGTTACTGTTCCTGCTCCCGAATGGATGGTCTCCTGCGGAATTGGTGTATTGACAAACGATTACAACGGAACCGACGATGCTTCAGATATTTATACACTAGGAACAACAATGGTTAACTGGACATTAAACATTAATGGAAATCCTGCATTTACTTGTTCACAGATTGTTGGGGTTATTCCACTAGATGTTGTTTTTGTATGTCCGTCAGACATAATTCAGAGCAATGACCCGGGGATTTGTGAAGCCGTTGTGAATGTTCCTTTACCTGAGGTTAGTAATGTTTGTGGCGGATATGAAATAAGCAATAATTATACAGAAACAAACGATGCCTCGGGGACATACCCGGTAGGTGAAACGATGGTTAGTTGGATTTTGGACATCAACCAGATGCCAACATTTACATGTAATCAAATTATTACCGTTTTAGATATTGAAGTACCCATTACCGTTTGTAACGACCTTACGGTTACACTCGATTCAAGTAATAACGTAACAATATTTCCGGATGATGTTGATTCAGGATCTTCCGATAATTGTGGAATATTCTCTATGACTTTATTGCCCAATAGTTTTACTTCTGCAGATTTAGGAGATAATACTGTTGTTTTAACCGTATTTGATGAGTCTGGCAATTCAAGTTCATGTACAGCAGTTGTAACCGTTGACCAGATAGATGCTGTCGCTGAACAAGCGCTTGTTGATTTCTCCTACTACCCCAATCCGAACAATGGTAGTTTTATCCTTACAAACCAGGGAGCCAATGGCGAATACCTGTTGGAATTGATCGAACTTTCGGGTAAAACGGTTTACTCCGAAAAACTGGAATTATCGGCCAATACCACCAAAACGGTTAAAACCAATCAATTAAATAAGGGGGTTTACCTGGTAAAATTGACCGATACCAAAGAGAATTTTTCACGGACATTGCGTATGATTGTTAATTAATTACCCTTACAAATAGCAGTTAGGGCTTCACTCAAAGTGAAGCCCTGACTATTTCACATTTGGGTTTTTTATTCGCACAAATAAATCAATCTTTGCCTTTTTAAAATTCAATTTAATGAGTGCACTCCTTTATTATTTAATTCTCAAGCCGATTTCTTTACTGCCTTTTTGGGTGTTGTACGGATTTTCAGATTTTATATATCTATTTATCTATAGAATATTTGGATACCGAATTAGTGTGGTTAAAACCAATCTTACCAATTCTTTTCCCGATAAAAACCCGAAAGAAATAAAGGAAATACAGGAAAAGTTTTATCACCACTTGTGTGATCTGATCGTAGAATCGATCAAATTATTCAGTATTTCTAAAAAAGAAGCTGAAAAACGGTTGGTTTTTACCAACCCGGAACTAACAGATGCCTATTTTGAGAAAGGACAAAACCTGAATATTATCGGTGCGCATTATGGCAATTGGGAATATATTGCAACCATAGCCAATTTAAGGGTTTTACATCAACTTGCCGGAATATACACACCGTTAAGCAACAAATTTTTTGAAAAAAAAATGATACAGTCGCGCGGTAAATATGGGATGTTACTTATTCCAACCTCCGAAGTTAAAGCATTTTATAAGAACCAACCGGCTATCCCTACCATGATGATTTATGGCTCAGATCAATCGCCAAGATCGAGCACAAAATCTTACTGGACCCGGTTTTTAAACCAGGACACAGCTGTTTCGTTTGGTGCCGAAAAATATTCAAAAGAGTTTAATTATCCGATTTTTTATGGTGCAATAAAAAAAGTAAAAAGAGGGTTTTATGAAGTGTCTTTAATACTTATTGAAGCGAATCCACGTGAAACCCAACCAGGGGATATCACCGAAAAGCATGTTCGAATATTGGAAAATCAAATTCTGGAGCAACCTGAATATTGGTTGTGGACACACAAGCGCTGGAAACGTGAAAAACCTAATGATGTGGTTATTGCACCCTTATCAGGTCATTAAAGTACATCTACCAGTTCTATATCGAATATAATTACCGAGTTTGGGGGGATAGAACCACTGCTGCCAGATGAGCCATAACCCAGGCTCGAAGGGATTAATAATACTCCTTTGCCTCCCTCCTTAAACAATTGAATGCCTTCGGTCCAGCCTGAAATTACCTGTTGTAAATTGAACGTTATGCCAGCGGCACTTTCATCAAATGTATTTCCATTTGTAAAATAACCTTTGTATTTCACTTTTACATCTGAATTTGCATTCGGACGTGTTCCTGTCCCTTCTTTTTCAATTACATAATACAATCCGCTACTAGTAGAAGATGCGTTTAAATTATGGTCCGAAATGTACTTTTCAATCTCCTGCCTGTTTTGAGTTTCAATATCTTCAAATTCATCTTTATTACACGACATCATTAATAAAATACTCAATCCAAATAAAAAAATCTTGCCCATCTTATGTTTTTTTTGCGAAAATAAAAAATGTAATGGATTTGCTTTATCCAAATTTTATTAAAGTTACGATTCCTAAGTAGAAGAGTCTGTCCATAAATCCGGAGTCTGCTTCAGAATGTTCATTTTCAAGGCTTGCGTCCCGATGGGTGTTGGGATAAAATAAATGTTGAGTTTACTGGTGTAAATGATTAATTATTTTAAGGGAATAACCCGCCTACCGGCCAGGCAGACGAAGAAAATGAACATTATGGACAGACTCTAAGTGGTTTTTACCTATCTTTATTTACTTATGGAAGACCGGATTAAAATTGCAGGTAACTATTATTTCGGAGGATTGCGAAACGCCTCATTTTTATTGATGGCTGCGGCTCTTTATATCTGGGCTACTCCCCTGTTTATGCATCAACAAAATACGTTGTTAAAAACGTTTTTGGTTGGGTTTGCTGCCATGTTAATCGGGTTGTTGGTTCGTTTTACCCGGTATGGATATCAATTCGATTTCACTAAAATGAAATTTCGGGAGTATTTATCTGTTCTGGGAATTGAAACTGGAAGTTGGGTTTCGTTGCAGGGATTAAGTTCGATTATAATCAGCGTAAAAGACCGAAGTGTTTTAAAAACCCCTGGAATTGTTGCCCCTGCTAACACCTCAGATGAACCGGTTTATGTTATTGCTATGTATGCGGGTACTATGCCCAGAATAATAATTCCATTAGAAGATAAAGAAGAAGCCACAAAACTGAGTCAAGTTTTAGCCGAACGACTCAAACTTGAAATCAGGAAAGCATAAAACACCCGGAATATTCTCTTTATATTAAAAGCAAATACAATCCTGCTGCAACTGCTGCGCCTGCAACAGGACCAATAACAGGTATCCATGAATAACCCCAATTACTATTTCCTTTATTGGGCATTGGCACGAGGGCGTGAATTATTCGTGGACCTAAATCACGTGCCGGATTAATTGCATAGCCGGTTGTCCCCCCAAGGCTCATTCCTATGGCTACTACCAGAAAAGCAACAGGCAACGCTCCAATGGAACCTAAACCTACTTTTAAATCACCAATTATATCGGTACTTACCGTCGGTTCAGCAAAATAGAGCACAACAAAAACCAAGACAAAAGTGCCGATAAGTTCGTTAATGAAATTTATTGGGTAGTTTTTTATCGCCGGACCCGTACAAAAGGTACCCAGTTTTTCTGATTCACCGGGAGTGGCTTTATAATGCGAATAAAAATTAATCCAAACTGTAAAAGCTCCCAACATTGCTCCAATAAACTGCGCTAAAATATAAGTTGGAACGAGGCTCCATGAAAATTTTCCTGCCAGCGCCAATCCTATGGTTACAGCCGGATTTATATGTGCCCCGCTAACGGGGCCGGCCACTATCACGGCCATAAAAACGGCAAAACCCCAGCCAAATGTTATCAATACCCAACCACCTCCCTGGGCATAGGTTTTGTTTAAAGTAGCATTGGCACTAACGCCATCTCCCAATAGAATAAGGATAAACGTTCCTAATATTTCGGCGATAAATGGAGTCATAGTTTCGGAATTAATTTTGGGACAATAATAATTGAAAAAAGCATTAAAAATCAAAAAAAATGAATGGGTTTTTTATGACACACCTCTAAATCCCCTCTCAAGAGGGGACTTTCGATTCCGTTCTATTTAAAATTCATAGTTTACCGATAAAACAAATCACAAATAATAATCAGCTTAATAAATAGCCTGCCGCCAATGCATTATAAACCTTCATTTGCTCCTCGATCCATTTTTTATCACGTCCCAATTCCATTGCCATTATTTCAGCAACCGTTTTAGTCATTGCCAAACTGGTCCGCGCATCCAAAAATAATGCGCGGGTCCTTCTGGCTAAAAAATCTTCGACCGTTCTCGCCATTTCGCTTCGTGCAGCCCAAACAATCTCGGCTTTAATATAAGGTAGGTTAGGATGAATCCGTTCTTTCAATTCAGGATTCTTCGAAACAATTACCTGGATTTTATTCGTATCGGAACCATAAACATATAGGTGGTCTTTAAAATTCACATTTTTACGAAAACCATGAATGGGAAGCGTGCTAGTTATACAAGGCCTTTCAGGCAATCCGGCCAATAAAATGGCTTTATTCACACAATCTTCGCCCATCTGCCGATATGTAGTCCACTTACCCCCAATAATGGTAATTAACCCTGATAATGAAATCACAATTTTATGACTTCTGGATATTTCTTTCGTCTCCTTATCATCTTCTGGTGCTGCCAATGGACGCAAACCGGCAAATACACTTAAAACGTCTTTCCGCTTGGGCGATTTCGTTAAATAATCAGCAGCCGTTTCAAGTATAAATTCAATCTCCTCTTCGAGTGCGCGGGGCTCGTCCGTTGGTTCTTCCATCAATGTATCAGTAGTCCCCACCACCACTTTGTTATGCCAAGGTATGGCAAATAATACCCTTCCATCGGAAGTATTAGGGATCATAATCGAAGCATCGCCTTTAATAAATTCGCGGTTCAATACAATGTGAATTCCCTGGCTTGGAACCACCATTTTTTTTCGCTTCGGATCATCCATTTTTAAAATAGAATCTACAAAAACCCCCGTGGCATTTACAACTGTTTTTGCTTTTACAACATGTGATTTCCCGGTTTCTACATCGTAACATTGCAGACCTGTTACGAGTCCCTCTTCATCCTTTATCAACCCGGTTACTCCGCAATAATTAATAGCATAGCCACCGTGATCAAAGACAGTTTGCGCCAGGTTAATGGCTAAACGCGAATCATCAAATTTGCCGTCATGATAAATTACCCCTCCCCGGAGGTCTTCTTCTACCAAATTGGGAATGATATCCATCACCTCTTCTTTCGAAATATGCTCCGATGGTCCCAAACCTAATTTGCCTGCCATCATATCGTACATTTTTAAGCCGATGGTATAAAACGGACCGCCCCACCACTTGTAGTTCGGAATTACAAATTTTTGGTTCTGCACCAGGTGTGGCACATTTTGCATCATTAATCCACGTTCTTTCAATGCTTCGAGTACCAACGAAATATCTCCCTGTGCCAGGTACCGTACTCCTCCATGAACCAATTTTGTACTTCGCGACGATGTACCTTTGGCAAAATCGTGCTTTTCGAGTAGCAGGGTTTTAAATCCTCGCGATGCGGCATCAACAGCTGTGCCCAATCCTGTTGCTCCGCCACCAATAACAACAATATCCCAAAATATTTCGGTGTTAGTTAGATTTTTTATTGCGACTTCCCTATTCATCTTCCGGCTCTTCCCAATTTAGCGTCCGCGAAACGGCCTTGTTCCACAATTTCAAATGCTTGTTCACCTCTGCTTTTGCCATGCCCGGAGTAAAATTTCTGTCCTTGTGCCATTTTTTATTGAGCATTTTCTCATTCCATAATCCGCAGCCAATACCCGCCAGATAAGCCGCTCCCAAAGCTGTAGTTTCTAAATTAGTGGGCCGTATTACCTCAATCCCTGAAATATCCGCCTGAAACTGCACCAATAAGTTATTGGCTACAGCACCACCATCAACCCTAAGCTCGGTAATCTTGCTGCCGGTATCTTTTCCCATGGTTTCCAATACATCATTTACCTGGAAACAAATACTCTCTAGAGCTGCTCTGGTAAGATTGCCTTTTGTGGTTCCACGGGTTATTCCGAAAATTGCTCCCCTGGCATACTGGTCCCAATGTGGGGCGCCCAATCCGGTTAATGCCGGCACAAAATAAACCCCTCCATTGTCTTTGGCTGCTTTTGCCAGTTTTTCACTATCCGAAGCTTCTTCAAAAAACTCCAGTTCATCACGTATCCATTGAATAACCGCACCGCCTATAAAAACACTCCCTTCGAGCGCGTAAGTGGTTTCATCGCCAATTTTCCAGGCGATTGTGGTCAATAAGTTATTTTTTGATTTTACCGGTTTATTTCCGGTATTCAGCATTAAAAAACAACCGGTTCCATAGGTGTTTTTAGCCATTCCGGGTTTTGTACACATCTGACCAAACAAAGCTGATTGTTGGTCGCCGGCTATTCCTGAAATGGGAATTTCAGCTCCAAATAGATTTTTATCCGTTACACCAACAACACCGCTCGAAGCGGTAACTTCAGGCAGTAAAGATTTCGGAATATCAAGCAATTTTAACAACTCCTCATCCCATTCCAGGGTATTGATGTTAAATAAAAGAGTTCGGCTAGCGTTGCTTACATCAGTTGCATGTGTTTTTCCGCCGGTTAAATTCCAGATGAGCCAGGTATCGATGGTCCCAAAAGCGAGTTTACCCGATTCCGCCATTGCCCTGGCCCCTTTAACATTTTCCAGTATCCATTTTAATTTAGTCCCTGAAAAGTAAGCATCTAAAACCAATCCTGTTTTCTTTGCAATCTTCTTAACCCAACCTTTCTTTTTTAATTGGTCGCAATAACCTGCAGTTCTTCTGTCTTGCCATACAATTGCATTGTAAATGGGTTCGCCTGTTTTCCGATTCCAAACTACAGTGGTTTCCCGCTGATTGGTTATTCCAATTCCGGCGATATCCCCTGCATTTATCCCATGATTTTTAATCACATCTTTCGTAACTTTTAATTGCGATTTCCAGATTTCATTTGCATCATGCTCCACCCAACCGGGTTGGGGAAATATTTGCTTAAACTCTTTTTGTGCAGTACCAACCGGATTTGCATTTTGGTCGTAAAGTATCGAACGTGAACTGGTGGTTCCCTGGTCGAGGGCGAGAATGTATTTTATCATTTTTTAAAATTAATTTAAATATTTGGATTTTTAATAATTCCCGGCTGCTTTAGCTGCCGGATAGTAATTGTAATCAAAACATTCTGGCTTTAGCCTCATTTTTTTTAATTTGTTTGGGCTAATGCCCTTAATTTTCAGATAAATTATACAACTGTTGCTTATAAGCAACGGGAATTGAGATGAGATTAATTGCTATCTGTTTTACTAAATTATTCGTAACTTCCGCCTTGCTAATTTAAAATTAAAAAAAAATGGATTTAACATTAAAAATTGATGAATTACAAGCCGATGAACTTTCGGTAAAAGACTTTAGGGAAAATTATTTAAAAAAACAGGTACCCTGTGTAATAAAAGGTTTTTCAAAGCTTTTCCCTGCCGGAGAAAAGTGGACATTGGATTATTTTAAAGATTATCTGGGTGATTTTGAAGTTGGTGTTTTTGACAATTCAGTTAAAACTAATACAGCTTATGTTAATCCGGATTTAAAAATGCCCTTTTCTGAATTTATCGATATTATAAAAAAGGATGAGGAGACACCCTATCGATTATTTTTATTCGATATGTTTAAAGAATTTCCTGAATTAAAAAAAGATTTTAATAATCCCGAAATAGTCAAAGGGGTTTTAGGACATCTGGGGTTCGCTTTTTTCGGCGGAAAGAATACAGAAGTCCGTTTCCATTACGATATTGATGCATCGAGTGTGTTAATGACACAGTTTATCGGAAAAAAGCGGGTAATTTTAATCGCTCCTGAATACGAAGACCTGATTTATAAAGTCCCTTATAATTCATTTTCATTAGTCGACCTTGATAACCCCGATTATGAAAAATTTCCAGGATTAAAATATGTTAAAGGATACGATTTTGTACTAGATGCAGGCGATTCCCTGTTTATGCCTAGCCGCTACTGGCACTATAACACTTACCTCGAAGGGGGAATGGCGGTTGCCTACCGCGCCATGGCAAATACAGCAACCGACCTTTACCATGGATTAATGAATACTTCAGTTCGGATTTTGCTTGATAAATCGATGAACAACCTAAGAAAGGATAAATGGATGGAAACCAAAACCCGAATGGCGATGGATAATGCGGACAAGAAAATCAAAGAACTTGAAAAGCAAGTTGGCTAAGGGATAAACTAGTTGCGAGTTGCGGGTTGTGGTTTGCAACTTTGATTTATTCTATATTTTCACAAAAATATCAATAAAAGAGATATTTCTTTATAAAAGTTTTTCGTATCTTTATGAAAAGATAATAAAGAAATATTTCTTTAAATGAATGATCGAAAAAACAATACAACAGGTTTACCCGTACCTACAATCCGTAGGTTGCCGTTGTACTTGTCTTTCTTAAAATCTAATAAGAACAAAAAAAGGGCATTTATTTCAGCTCCCGAAATAGCAAGGGAATTGCATATTGACTCAACCCAGATAACCAAAGATTTTTCATTTATTAATGTATCCGGCAAGACAAAAGTCGGCTACAAAACCAGCGATATAATCAAGATTATCGAAAAATTTTTGGGATATCATGAGCCAAAAAAGGCATTTTTGGTTGGGTTGGGTAACCTTGGAATGGCATTGATAAAATACAATGCGTTTAGCAAAGAAGGCTTAAAAATTACTATAGCGTTTGATATTGATACCGAAAAAGCAGGGATTGAAATAAATAATATTAAGGTATTTAACATTAACGAATTCGAAGAAAATTTCAGTAAAGCACCTGTTGAAATTGGGATAATTACGGTTCCGTCTGACCATGCTCAAAAAGTTGCGGATTTAATGATTAAGTGCGGCATAAAAGCAATCTGGAATTTTTCTGCAACCCCTATTTCTGTTCCGGACAATATAATAGTAGAAAATACGTCAATCGACTCGGGGCTTGCCATGATAACATGGAAATTGAATAAAAACAAGCCCCTGATATATAAAAATAGAATACTTTGATTAGTAACCTTAAAAAAACAACCCATGAAACTACTTGAAAAAATATTACTCGCAGCAGATTTTAGCCAGTCGACCGATAACGTTGTAGAAAACGCCATAGGTTTAGCTAAAACATTTCAATCGAAGATTGTCCCTATTCATGTACTGCCCGATGACATCAGTAATGAAAAAGCAAGGCTACTCCTTAACGATGCAGCAATAAAACAGCTGGAATTAATTAATGAAAAGATTAAAAGCGAAGGCGTTAATACCGATAACCCAATTCTGGAATTCGGTAACCACTTTGATAAGATTATTAAAACAGCAGATAACATAAATGCTAATGTGATAGTTATTGGAGCCGGCGAAAAAACAGAAAGTGATGCATTTCAGTTGGGTACAACTGCCGAAAAAATAATCAGGAAAAGTATTAAACCGGTATGGGTTGTGAAAAATAACAGCCCGCTGAATATAAAAAGTATACTTTGTCCGGTTGATTTTTCCACGGAATCGAAACGCTCATTAAAAAATGCAATAATAATGGCGCGCCGGTTCAATGCCGAACTGATTATTTTTAGTGTTTAT
>Ga0164313_10004896_pt1 | contig 11864 bp, 22 predicted proteins | sample GuaBasSedimGuay4_FD_113735 | JGI IMG/M metagenome (GOLD analysis project Ga0164313, IMG submission 113735) | Subseafloor sediment microbial communities from Guaymas Basin, Gulf of California, Mexico - Guay4, Core 4569-4, 0-3 cm | ecosystem: Environmental > Aquatic > Marine > Hydrothermal vents... | reverse complement strand
GCTTATACGGACGCACTACATCTGTGTTTGTGATATCAAAAAGTGTATAAACTGTTATTGTTTGCATTATGTATATACTTATTGACTAAGATCCTACAGCCATAAAAAAACACTCCGAAGAGTGTTTTTAAATTTAGTTAATAGATAAACTATTATGCTAGGATGAAAGTCTTAGCTGTAACTGAAGCACTACTTAAATCAACACCAGCAGTATTATCATCACCGTTAGCTACGTGACCTGTTACTTCACCTAATGCTTGAATGTCAGCTTGCATACGAGCTAAATCACCATCTGCCGCTGTACCATCAAAGTTAACTTGATCAGTAAAAATACCTTCAACTGCAATTGAAACAACACCAGCGACAATTGGACCCATTGCAATTACAGTAGTAGTCTTTTGAATTACTGCCATTAATGCGTTTACTGCGCCGTCAGCTTCCCAACCAATTTGATATTCTGCCGCCGGTGTGCCCGGTACAAAAGGGGGAATGTTTGTTCCTGAAACTGTAAACCATGTGATCTGCTTACCTATTTGTTCCCATTGTTGCGCCGCCGCTAGGGGATTTCTTTTTATTACGCCTGCCATGTTATATGACTCCTTATATATTTGTCTCTCGACTTACATTTATTTATCTAAATCCTGATTTTATTGCTCTATTATTATTTCTTTTTAATGTGCGGCTCTGTTTGCGGCACTAAAAGTATGCCTGGGTACTAACTTAATTAAATTACCATTGTAGTTAATAACATAACCCTCACCGCCTGGTTGTCCATTAATGCTTTGTTTAACATTGGATGCCTGTGAATCAAATTCTTTTACTAAAAAATTCTTCATTTTCATAATATCTACTATAACTTTCCATAACGCATTTAATGTTTTTTGATGTTTTTTAACATGGTTAGATACTCTTTGTAATTTACCATTAGTTAATTTAGTAGTATTAACCCATTGTTCAAAGTCCAATCCTAAATCATCCAGACCTGTATCTACTTTATTATTAATATATCTATATAACATATTAGGAAAATCAGCAATACCTTTTAAATTATTAGGGTTTAGTAATTCTTCAAAGGATTTATTATATTTCTTAGCAAATGAAGCCAACTTTTCAATTTCGGATGTATCTATTTGAACTTGTTCTTTTACTTTAACGGGTGGAATAACAAATACTGTATTTCCTTGCATCTGTTTAGCCGCATCCTCAGTGGATTTATATTGATCACCAATGTATTGATGAACTACCACACCAGTTTTACTTGCTCCAATGCGTTTACCAATTTTGGAATCCGGATTAATATCGTATTGTACAACATTTGGTTTAATTGTATATGTACCGTTTGTAATAACCGGTGTATCATAATACATTAGATCCCCTTTTAAAAACCCCCTAAAATCAATGGGTGTGGCTTTTTCATACTCATTAAATATACCCATCATATTATTAATAAACTGTTCACGAGATGCGTCCATTACTGGTTTGCGATTTGTAAATATATGTTGTAATTCTTTAGCTGATTTAGCTTTGCCATCATAACCCTTAGAGTTGAAACCAGACTTATCAGTTAATATAAATTGTCCTTGTTCATCTCTGCCAAATACAATAGCTGGACTTCCATCAAATTTTAGACTAGTGTTATTATAACCTTCTCCATTGGCAAATTTGCGTAAAATATCAATTGATTTTAGTAAGCCTTTTGGACCCTCAAACATAATTAAATCTTCTAAATGATTAATATGAGCACTTGATTCCAGACCTTCATTAATAAGAACACTGTATTCTTGCATTACTACTCTATTTCGTAAACGAGCTAAGAAATAGATATCCGAATCATCTGACTGAGGAATTGATACATTTTCATGAGTTTCACTGCGTTCTTCATCATCTAATGTTTTAGTTAACTTTCTGAATATATCTAATTCTTGCATTATATAGTTCCGTCTGCTATTTCAATCATTGATTTCGGTTCTTCACCATCCGCAGATACATCTTTTATTAAAATAGGAGTCGGGTTTTCTTGTTTAATCTTACGCTTGGTATTGGCATCAGTAACTGATGCCAATTTAGTGAGTCTTGTTGGATTGGAGTCCGGGATAATGTCATAACGGAAAAACTGATTAATCTGGCCCTTAAAAGAGAAATAAAAAGCTTCCATTGGATTACCTCTACTGTCCATTATATTAATTCGAACAAAATTCGCCCTAATTCTATCTGGTTCATCATCCAGTACTGCCTCTTTTTCAAGTTCAATACATTGATTAACTAATTTTAACATCCTAGTCTGAATTTTTATGTTATTGTCAAATTGTGTTTCATCGTTTTTAATTTCGTCGCGTGTTAATAATGATATTTCTTTAATCAATGTTCTAATAGATGGATCTTCAGGATTAATTCCAAATATACCTTTGATCATGCCATTTAGATCATCTACTAATGTCATTGCTTGTAAATTTGTATTATCTTGATTACGGTATCTCTGAGCGTTATCTTTCCAGCCACGATTAATTAACATTGCTGTTTGTTTAACCATTCGTAATCCTTGCTGTTGGACTTTTTTAGATTGTGAATCTAAGCTGAAACCTTCTCTGTCTGGAACTCCCATTCCAGCATTTGCAACTCTAAGAGCAAAATTAGCGGCTTTTGTGGCACCTTGTTTAATTTTATTCCAGTTTACTTCATATATTATTTCTTTTGCTTTCATTTATCCTACCTAAACTTCTACGAAACTTTCCTGAATCTTTACTCTTTATACTATTTAATAGTTTACGAGTGAGATCATCTGCTTCTTTTTCTGAGTATGTTTCAGATATTAAATCTAAAAGATTTACTGCACTAGCTATAATATTAGTAGCCCTGGACTCTATTATATACCTGGAGTCACGTTCCCTGTGCATTGTCTCTAGTTCTTCTAATAGACTTAATGTTTTCTTTTGCATGATATTCTCATTTGCTGTATTTATGGCTAATGTTGATTAATTTTTCCTAATAATCCTTTTAGCTTATCTGACTTAATTGTTTCCGACTCTGCTGGTATATTATGCTCATCAACTGTTGATTTAGTTTTAATACTACGCATTATATTACTTGCTGAAGAATCTGATGTTGCTTCTTCAGAATCTAAGTTAGCATCCAAAATCCGTAGAGTATCTACATTAAACTCAAGATCAATCTTCTGTCCAACACCGGCACTTGATCTTGTTTTCATTAACTGTAATTGATATCTACCACGTTCTTTCATAGCACGACTTGTAAAAATACCAAATACATTATCTGCTGTATTAATTTTAGAGATACCACCTGATATCATACTATGATCAAACTCAATTTCTTCAACTGCGCTTCGATTCAATTGTGATGCTGTTACACATATAATATTTAACTCTTTTGACAAATTACGAATTTCTTCCGATACGTACTTATCTTTGATGAACAAATCACTAGGGGATACTTTAGTACTAACTGGCATTAATAAGTCTAAGTAATCAATACATAAGAAATCTATCTTAATACCTGTTTGTACTTGTAATTCCTTTATATAAGCACGTATATCATTAATGTTGCTTTGTGCTGGCATGTACTTAACACGGAATTGTCCAAAGGTCTTGGACTTCATTTTAACTCTTAAGTCAACTTCATCTATGTTTTTGAAAACTTCATTGGTTGCTATATCAGTAATCATACTATCAATACGCATACTACAGAGTTCTTCATTTAATTCAAGTGTTAAGAATATTCCATTTAATCCCTGGGTTAACCAATTCACAGCTAGATTCTGCATGAATAATGATTTACCCGATCCAGATCCACCAGCAAATATTTGTAACTCGCCTCTATTAAATCCACCAAATAGTTTTTTATCTAAGTTCGCCCAGCCTGTTGATACTTGTCCGTTATTATTCTTAATAGCTAATAGTCTAGCTTTTGGATCAGCAAAATAATCAATACCCATATCCTTAGTTAAAGATATTTGTACTGCTTTTTTAATTAAACTTTCTATAGGTCCTAAATCACCTTTTTCAAGCAGTTCAACACCCTGAATCAGAGCTCTTTCTATTTCTTTACTTTTTGTAAATTCCTCAAACTCATCCAAAAACCAATCAATGTTTGTACTTATTACATCGTTAGGAACCATCTCCATTGAAATACCTGTAATAGCATTTACCTGTTGAAGATTCGGAATAGTATTATACGTCATTACGTATTCACTAATAAATTCGGCAACTGGCCGCAATTTAATGGTAAAATTATCACAATTAAATATGTTCTGTACACGAATAAAACTTTCACTGTCCTGTAACATAATTTCTAGTAGTAATTTTTGTATATCATACCCATATTCTTTCATTCAGTACTTAATCTCCGCCTTAATTTATTTAATGCTAATATATTTTTTATTTTGTTATGTTCTTTTGCATGTAATATACTTAATAATGTTCCTACTTTACCATATCTTTGTACAGCCTCATTAACATCCTTAATTCCAGGTGCCCAATTTGGTATACTAAGTGAGAATCCTGCTTCTATTGCTTTTGATGCTAAAACTAAACCTGCTTTGTCTTGGTCCGGAACAATTATTATTTCTTTTTCTATTTCTATTTGTTTTAGCATTAATGTTTGTGTTTCACTAAATTCATTATGCATTACTGCCAAACTGCGAATACTAATAGCATCCAATACACCTTCTGTTACAATAGCATATAACCAATCCTTTTCTTGCATATCTAACCCAAATATATATCCAGGTTGTTGGTTCTCATTTTTATATTTTAACTTATTCTTATCCAAGTAACGTGAAGTCCAACCAACGACTCGATTATTGTACATATAAGGTATTATTATTCTGTTTTTATTTCTGCCAATGCCCTTAGGTGTTATAAAGAATGGATAATCTTTTACTTCTAAACCTCTATTATGTAAATAATCAACGAAATATTTATCATCTACAGTTAATGCCGTTGAACCATCTGGTAAATTATGTTCCGTAAATTTAGTAATTGCTTTTGGTTTATATATTGTTTTTGCTATTTCGCCCAATGTGCGATTTTTGAAACTATCCATATTTAATTTTTGGATTGTGTCTTCGTCGACCCCTAACCATAATAATAGTTTTTTGGCATTTTTTGAAAGTAATTGTCCATTGGTATGCCCGGCTGTGAAGCCACAATTAAAGCAATGGAAACCCCAATTATCTTGATCTACCTTAATACCACCTCGATTTCGTGTGTCGCGAGACTCACCCCGGTGTACGCAACATGGAGCATTGCCTACATACCATCCATTAGGAGCCAGGTGTATTTTTCTGCCATTGCGCCATATACTAATAATATCAAACATAACGTGTACTTTTAAAAGTTAACATTTTTACATTATAACATTATTTACATATTAAAACAATTATTATGATGTATTATCTGTATTTTACTTCTATAATGCGGCCAGTTGTATTTTCTTTGAAGTTGATGCGTATATATGGATGGTAACCATGTAAGTTAGTAATTATTGTTCCATTCATTAATGAATATGTACTCGATGTGATATCATACCATTGGTTATCAGTATCTGTTCCACCTTGAAATATTATTGAGCCTGAAAACTCACTTGCTATCAATTGAAATGTATGTAATTCTTGAGCGTTGGTATTAATAATACTACTATTGTATTCATCAGTTAACCCACTACTAGCAGGAATGGTTACTATATTACTACTAACAAAGGACGGCATAATACTATCAAATATTTCTATGTTGCCTCTTCCGCCGGCGTTGTCATCCACATACGCCGGTTCAAAATCTACATCTTGAAAGTCCTCAGGATTAACCGGGTCAACTGGACCAAGCGGGTTACTAAGTCCAGAGCAATTCTGAACCGGCGGATAAACTGGCTGAATATTAGCACCATCATCAGGATCAATAGGAGGGGCTGGTTCAATAGGTGTCCAAGCAAATGGTACATATTCTTGCTCTATGCTGAACCCTTTCATTCCAGGGGTAATACTATCTAACTCTTGTTCTGTTAATACTACTCTTGCTTGGCCTTTACCTTTATTAACTATTTCTAAGGGCTTTTCAATTAATAATGTTTCTCCGTCGGATGATATCATTCTAAATGTGAATTCTATTCCTACTACATCAACTGGTTTTTGATCTTGATTAACAAACTCAAATAAAATTCTATTGTCTGTACCTCTATGGGCTTTTAAGTTTCTTGTGTACGGCATAATATATCTCCTATTGAACACATCCCCGCAAACTGTTAAAAGAACAGCTTGATGAACTTGATGGTATAAATAAATCTGTGTTGAATAACTCATACACAATATTTATCTTAAAGGAAGTGTTATGATCAAGTATATTATAATAGCAATGTTGTTTTCTAATATTGCTATTGCTGAACAATCTGAAATTTCAATAATGGAATACGCAGAATATGTACCGTACATTATGAAAAAGTTAGACAATAAATTTATTATTATCAATAGAGGCAGTCAACAATTAGTATTAGTGGAAAATAGACAACCAGTGCTTACTATGAAGGTAATTGTGGGTAAAAGGGGATGGGAAACTCCCCTTAAAGAAACAAGTATAGTTAGTATTATTACTAATCCAAGTTGGCATGTTCCAAAATCTATTAATTCTGAGATTAAACGCAAGATAGATAGAGACCCAGTGAAATCACGCAAACAAGGATATATTATAAGCACTAACAGTGACGGAACTGTAAAATATACACAACTTTCCGGACCATTTAATGTTCTAGGTAAGGTTAAATTCAGACTCAGTAATATTGGGAATATTTACATGCATGATACCTCAGCTAAATATTTATTCAATGAAGGAAACCGTAAATTAAGTCATGTATGTATTAGATTGGAGAAGCCTATGGAACTATTAAAACACATATCGGATATAGATTATAAACCTAGTAAATATCCTAAACAGTATAAAGTAGAATCTGTACCTGTTTATATTGTAGACTGGAAGTATTAGTGAACAACTTATTAGTTCAATTAGAAGAGAAATATCCATTCTTAACTGTTTGTAAATATGCGGATGAGGAATTTATTGGTATAATACAAAATACGGATGCTAGTATAACAAGTATATATGATTTTGGTTTATTACCAACAACTGAGTTAAAAGAGTTATTCTTAAAATTAGGTGACACCTGGTGGTGGGAGTCCAATAGATGTATCCCTATTAATTTATTTTTGAAAAGTGAATGGACAATTTTCAGACCATATACCAGAACATTTACTAATAAGACATTAGAAGTTCTTAGTGGGCCTGTCACTAGTTTAAATAATATATCCCAAACAAAACGTAAACGCAAGTCAATCACATTAGTTAGACGCATTGAATAATTAATAAGTCTCATTTACTATATTCATATGTATTACTATTAATTGTGCGTATGCGATGCTGTGAGACTTTTTGTAATAGTATTCCCCGTTCTTAGGTTTATCCCATATAGTTTTTTCTATTTCTTTCCATTCTTTACCTAATAAGTGTTTTTTAGAAGGTCGAATAGCAGAAATAAACATAGCCATTCTTATAATACTATCTGGCTTCATGTTTTTTAATTGTTCGTAATAATTACTTATATGCACTATCTCATTTACAAAGTTAGGATCTAACAATTTTTCCCAAGGAGGCTTATCTGCTAATAATTTTTCATAATGCTCATTGTCATGAATGTGCTTATACACGTGCATATTCAAAAAATCCAATTTAAAATAACTTCGTTTATCTGCTTCTTTGTAATCAATAGATGCTATTCCGGTTACAGGATTAATTGGAATAGGTTGTATATAAACTCCACTATTATGTTTAGATTGCTTTCCATTAATATTCAATTGTGCTGGTATATGCTGTATTAAATTTAAAATGTCATCCCTGTTTGCTAAATCAATGTCAATATCCGCATGATAACTCATATAATTTACCACCCACCTAAAGTTAATATGTTTTTAGCGAACTCAACATCGCCTGTATTATCATTGAAACGTTTTTCCCAAATGTCAGCATTAATCATCTGCCATATTTCTTTATGATCATATTCTTCTAGTATTGATAAAAAGGACTGACCGCTATTAGACATATATAAAGTCCATGGGCTTATATTACCTTTATTAATTTCATTACATAATACATCCAATGATGCTTTCCTGAATAAATCATTGTATTTTATTTTATTACGCTCGCCATATTTAATAGCGAACTGTATTGTGCGTGTGAGGGCATCACTAACAGGCTCTTTAGCAATAAAGTATATTAAGAATTTAGTATATAAAGCATCAGTTGGCCAGTCATCTACTCTTATTTCATTTTTTATGAGAAAATCAGCAAATCGGGTAGGGGCAAAGACATTGTTATTAACACAATAATTACCAAAAGAGACAAATGCATTATAATAAGCACTTTTAATAAATTCCGCATAAGTCTTGTCTTTGGTACCAGGCCCTTGACAACGTCTATAAAATCGTTTGAATGTGTCATAGGCTATTTGTATCCGTGTTTCATCTTTTGTTCTCCATCTTCTTCGCGGCTCACACGCATGAGATTCTAATGTCCGTTCTCTAGCAAATGATTTTTTACAATATTCACAACTAAATTTACTTTTGTTTTCCGCAATCTTTGGCATATTGTGTGAGCTCTCGTTTTGTTACAGTTTTACTTAATAAATCTAAATCAACATCCTTCATTGTAGGATATATATCAGATAATAATTTTCTTATGTCAGAACCTTTACCTTTTGGTTTTGGCTTCTGTTTAATCCAATTATGATGTACCGTCCCTAGTCCGGGACTAATGGCTGTAAATAATAACCATTGTAATTTAGGATGTTTTGATAAAGGTTGTTCTAACATACCTTTATTGGCATGGTAATTTGTGCTTGCTATATAATAATGTTCAGTCTCAGGATCACTTTTTACAGATGATGCGTATCGTAACATTAAGAATGGACTGAATCCTTTCTTGAAATCATCATCTAAGTTATCATAAAAATCTCTGTCCTTATTATCAATAGCTGTTAATATTTTATTTAACGGAATTTGTTTGGCGGCCAATTGTAATCTCCTTTTTCAGGTATTTCAGCGTTTGCTTTTATTATACATTTAACATTGCGCGGTAATGTGGTTTCACATTCGTGTATTAGGTCTTCAACTAAAGAACCTGTAATATATGTATCTGTAGTTACAGCTAGTGATACTCCTCCTCCAAACCCAACCAAAGTAAATACTACGAACCATTTAAAATCTTTCATGCCATCACCATAAGTTATCATATTTAATAACTTCACAATTCCTAGATACATCTTTTATAAAATAAATGCAACGGGGTTTAGGTCCATCGTCGATCGGTACAGATAAATATTGACCGTTTTTTAATTTAGGAGCATACCAAGTTACATTATTGAAAACATCCAATATTTCAATTGGTAAGAACTCAGCACTGAAACTGGATAAACTATTGAAACAAAATACATTAAAGTCTCTATCATTCAATGAGGATAGTGCTAATGCTTCCAAATCACCTACTTCTTCTTCACCTATTACTACTTGCCAATCTAATGGCATTTTTATCTTTCTGTCACCTATACGCAATACTAACGCTGGACTGGTAAAACTTTCTAAAAATATTAATGGAATGAATTTAAAATCCGGATTTTGATTATCGCTGTTATCTAATATTGCAAATCTCATATCACCTATTTCTTCTGGTAATGCATTTAATTCGAGTTCTGTGTCATCTAATGTTTGAATTCTGATATTATTCTCCTTTTAGCTTATTATACACCATTTATTATTTTTGTCAACATTTCTGAATACTTTAATTGACAGAATGTGTAGATCTCTTCAGAGACATAAACATATACCTGTACTTCGTGCAACACGTCTAATCTATCTGTTCTTGGAATTACGTCACTCTGGACATAAACTCCACCGTAAGATTGCTCTACTACCCATATCATATCCTTATTTTCTAAAATATTATGTAGTATTTCTGCCGCACTTGAAGGTATTCTGTACTGAGCATCTAAATGGTGTGTGTAGAATGGATCTTCAGGTACTGTGAAACTTGCTATTTGCATTTGCTTACCTAAAGTGAACGATCCCTCTTTGTAATTTATATCACATGGATAAAACGATAAATTCATTTCATTTTCTTCTTCAACATCATAAAAGTTACAGACTTTGGATCAACTTTGACATATTTGTATTGAGCCATTTCAAGTAAAGAACCAAGTCCACCATTAATAACGGGTTTGATTTTTATCTTCTTAGGAGTGAACCCAATGATCTCTACTACTTGTAATTGTCTGTATTCGTGATGTGGTATTATTATAAAATCACCTATAACTATTTCTTCACCTAACATATCTAATATTGGATTTGTCATTTCTTTTTCTTTGTTAACATATAAAAAGTAACTAACTTAGGATCAACTACCATACAGGTATCTGGATATACTAATTTACTTGTTCCGACACCATCAACTTTTTCTACTCTAACCATTTTTGGTGTGAATTTGAGAACTTTATTTACTGAGAATGATTTCCATTTATCAGCCATTACTACTAAGTCATCAATGTTAATAGGTTGATTGAAAAAGTCCTTTCGTGCTATTTTATTGTCCACTGTATTTTAATCTCCAAAATGTAACTAATTTATTTTTCATGAATACAGAGAATGAGAATAGAGTAAGAAGATTAGCATAATCTTCTTCCTTCTTTATGTAAAGTCCATCTAATGAATTATCAACTGCCCATTGCACTTCCGGGCGTTTTAAAAAACTCTCTAATGCGTGTGCTTCATGTTCTTCAAGACTAGATAAAAGATCTTTGTTATGCTTAGATTCATCAGACCCAACATAACCACCGTCAAGCCTCATCTTACCAATTGTTATTCTAGTGTATTCAATTTCCTCAACACTCAATGGATGAACAGCACCATTGGCTACATCCATTCTCCAATCCATAAAGATAGGTTCTTGTTTTAATACTTTCCAATACCGTGGCGGTTTATCTACTTTTGTATACATTCATTATCCTTTTCAATTTGATCCTGATGCCGCTGATCGTAATATGATACTTGAAAGAACCATAACTTAAATAGTTCTAATGTAAATGTCCATCCTGGATGATCACAGTCTGTAAATTTGATGTCAACATCAATAGCAAATAACTTTGTCCATCCGTTTTTCCAGTCTGATTGAACTTCAATCATCTTATTTTCTTTTACTTGCCATGCTTTATTATAATCTATAAACATATATCACCTATATACTGTGTATTCCATCCAACCTAATAATGCTAAGAGTATTATCATTCCAATAATACTCCACCATGATCCTTCTTCTTTATCTTCATCCATATTTTAATTTCCAAAATGTATAATCTTTATCACTAAGGTTGACAAATATATCATATATAATCCATTCCTCAACATACTCTTGTCTCCTTACCCAATAATCATCTAACGCATGGGATAATCCCCAACGAGATTTTTCAGTAAGTGTTAACGCATCATCAATTAATGCTTTTCCAAACTTTGTAATAGTAGGGTAGGCAAATTGATTTTCTTCATAATAATAATTATCCTTTCCAAACTGTTCTGATTTTAAACTACTATCTGCTTGCCCAATGCATACCTTGTTCATTACCAACTCCGTTCTACTGCATTATTACCCGATACTATGTGTGAATGATTATCATAAAATCTACATTCCATTGCCAATGCATCGTTATAATTCATTGTTGCCATTTTATCTTCTCTACTTTATATAGGTTGTTATATACTTCTTTTAAGTTATTGTCTATTATACTACAAATTGCACTATTAATTAAAGTATTATGATCTAAAT
>Ga0164313_10004895_pt1 | contig 11864 bp, 9 predicted proteins | sample GuaBasSedimGuay4_FD_113735 | JGI IMG/M metagenome (GOLD analysis project Ga0164313, IMG submission 113735) | Subseafloor sediment microbial communities from Guaymas Basin, Gulf of California, Mexico - Guay4, Core 4569-4, 0-3 cm | ecosystem: Environmental > Aquatic > Marine > Hydrothermal vents >... | reverse complement strand
TCTGTTTTGATATCTGCTTGCGAAACAATAGAATTGATATTTGTGAGAAACATCACTCCATACCCTTCGGGAACATTTTCCGTAGTAAACGATCTTGACAATCCCAGTTGTCCGGCATCATTTACTGTATAATCAATCATCTCATACACTCGAACAGGACCGACGCCTTTTGCGTAGAGATCGTACATGAGTTCAGCATGACCGTTGCGTTTGCGGTGTCCGGCATATTTTGCTTGCGTCGACACCTCGCTTTGACCCTGAGTGATCCGCCATGGATTGTCAAAGACATTCTCAATAAATGCATCTCCAACTGATACCGGCTGAGGACCATGTGCCGTATTATAGACAGCACCCTCAAAATTGACATAGCCTTTCCAGGTCTTATATAGCGAGCAGTTTTGCGTGCTGTATGCCACCCACAAGTCATCATGCAGCGCGATTGTGATCATACGCGCCTGCTCATCGAGCACGGATCGCGAGATCCACGGATCGTAGGGTCTGTCCTGATCGGCATTGATGGATTCCTGAGAGGACCGACATGCCGTCATGATCAAAATCACAACAATGGAGAGAAGTAAATGTCTTTTCATTCAAGAGGTCTTAAGCTTGAGGACGGAAGTTACGAATACTGAATTACCCTGTGTAGTTCACGTACGTACAGGGGATAACAAGTCAGAGCAGATGACTAAGGATTCAAAATGGAGAATACGAATAATTGGATATGAGCTGAATTGGGACAAATGATATACACCCTATTTCCTTATGCTACGAATTTCATCGCTTGCTTTAGGACCTAATACAAGCCATGATGAGTTCAAATTCGTGTGATGAGTGGCAAAAAAACTCCCCACAAGGCATACACATCCCAGAGCAATTCAAAATTCCCCAAAGGGGTCCCTTGGACAAAACTCAAAATTTCCCGAAGGAGTCCCTCGGACAAAATCCCTTAAAGCGGCTTCCCAGGAATGTCCGTCCACGAGGTTTTCAGATCAGTTTCAGCCACATTGACTTTAGACTTCGTTTTTGGCAGTGTCCTGAAGATATGATCCCAAATTGGAGAAGACACACCAAAAGCGGCTTCTGGCTCCTTGTAATGATGAATCGCGTGATGGATCCACAGTATTTTGAAAAAATTGTTCGGAGGTCTGAAGGCATGTACCGAGTAGTGAATCACGAGATATGAGGCATAACCGGCCAGAAAACCCGCTGCAAATGGCAATCCGTAAAAGCCGAGTATAAATCGGTATCCAAGGAAGAGGATAGTCGCAAGTGTCACACTGGCCACAGGGGGCATCGCGAGACGCGTCTTGTCGCGTGGGCTATCGTGATGCACACCGTGAAACGTATGCTGGAATTTGGCTCTTGAAGGGGTATCTGTGTTGATATGAAATGCGTAGCGATGTATGAGGTATTCTATCAAAGTGAAAAACACGAATCCCCCAAGAAACAACCACAGATTGGCCATTGGAGCGATAATTCCGTAGTAAAGGCTAAAACCAACAAGTCCGATGGCAGCTCCGTAAAAAATCGTGAGCGGGACGGCAATGTGCGTGCGTGTCAGGGATTCAAGAAACTTGTTCTTAAAGATTCTGTCGTTTTTCTGTGTAGACATAGGTTGTTTAGTTGATAGCGTAAAGATAACTAAACAACTTTCATGCTAAAAGGATCAATGCAGACAATTATTGTGGATTTGTATTATTTCTACCTTTGCCGGTCTAAAAACTGAAAATGAGTTTACTTTCCGTTGGTACTGTAGCATTTGACACAATCGAGACACCTACCGGCAAAGCCGATATGGTGATTGGTGGCGCGGCCACTTATATTTCATGGGCAGCGTCGTATCTGACCCGACCTACACAGATCGTATCGATCATCGGTGATGACTTCCCCAATGAAGAGCTTGAGGCGCTAAATGCACGCGGTGTCGATACGAGTGGCATTCTATGCGTGGAAGGGGGCAAGTCCTTTTACTGGGCAGGCAAATACCACGATAACATGATCGGTCGTGATACACTCGTCACAGATCTCAATGTACTTGCTGACTTCGATCCCGTACTGCCAGAGGCATACAAATCATCCGAATATCTGATGCTAGGAAACCTGACACCGGATATTCAGCGTTCCGTCATCCAGCAAATGACCGTAAAGCCCAAAGTAGTCGCCCTCGACACGATGGATTTCTGGATGAATATCGCCTGGGACAGCCTGATGGAGACGATCAAGCTGGTCGATATCCTTATCATCAACGATGAAGAAGCACGCCAGATGTCTGGTCATCACTCACTTGTCAGAGCTGCAAATCACATCCTCACACTGGGCCCAAGATACCTCGTCATCAAAAAAGGCGAACACGGTGCGTTGCTATTTGGCGATGGTCGCGTTTTCTTTGCTCCAGGCCTTCCGCTGCTTGATGTCATCGATCCGACTGGAGCGGGTGACACATTTGCCGGTGGGTTTATGGGGCATATCGCGCGTACAGGAGACCTTTCATTCGAGAATATGCGTCGCGGGATTATTTATGGTTCGGTGATGGCTTCGTTTTGCGTTGAGGCATTTGGGTTGACAAGGTTGAAGACGGTGACAGATGATGATATTGAGAGTAGGTATGCGGAGTTTAAGGAGTTGGTGCATTTTTAATATTGGGATTGGGTTTAGATGTCAGTTGGTGAGGGCTGCCACTAATGGCACTAATTTTCACTAAGTAGTGTGCTGTTTTGATTGAAGATTGAGTTTAGATATCAGTTGGTGAGCGTGGCCACTAATGGCACGAATTTTCTCCGAAGGAGTCCTTTGGACACTAATGTCTCATTCTGATAATGATAGAACACGTCACGATTAGTGTCAATTCGTGAAATTAGTGGCGAAAGAAACCTAATCTTGATTTTTACCCTCCACTAATGGCACTAATTTTCTCCGTAGGAGTCCTTTGGACACTAATGTCTCATTCTGATAATGATAGAACACGTCACGATTAGTGTCAATTCGTGAAATTAGTGGCGAAAGAAAACCTAATCTTGATTTTTACCCTCCACGAATGGCACATATTTCCGAGGATCATTTACAAGACAATCCTCTTAAACTCCAATCGCTCTTGTCCAAAATTGACTAACAATGCAAGTCGATACCCGCTCACTTTGAGGTAGTTCAATGATTGAGCAAAAAATATGTCATGCAGACTTTCTGCACATTTTATTTCAAGTATAATTTTATCAAACACTGTGAAGTCAGCAAAGAACTTATGCGCTAGTTTGACACCCTTGTAATGCACATCGAATTGAATTTCACGACCATAATTAATTCCTGATGCACTGAACTCCTGCTCCAGCGCGTCCTTATATACTATTTCCAGAAATCCGGGCCCGAGCTCACGATGTACTTCCATACATATGCCGACCACATCGAAGGAATCCTCTTTATAAAATAGTCCTGACATGTCAGGCAATGTAGTATCATATGACCAATTCTGGAAGCAAAAAATTCTCAATTAAAGAGAAAAGGAAAGAAAAACAATCATGAAAGGCGGATAAAACAATTCATTGTCGACTTCGAATAAAACTAAAGCCAAAAAATACCACACCACAGCAGCATTGCATAAGATAAGTGTCATTAGTGCATAAAAGCCCCCAGAATCTTCAACAAAAAAAACTTCAATCTACATAACACGACGTGGTATTGGTGAAAACTCCTGCCTTCGTCTGGCGACTTCGGACAGGCAAGCGTGCCATTAGTGGCAAAAGCCCAGCACTGGAATCAACAATAATCTTCAATAGGCATTGCAACCAAATACCCCCCTGAAACTTCAATCTACATAACACGACGTGGTATTAGTGAAAATTCGTGCCATTAGTGGCAAAAGCCCCGCACCGGAATCAACAATAATCTTCAATAGGCATTGCAACCAAATACCCCCGTGGAAAAAACAAGAACTCAACCCTTATTTGCCAACTGCCCACAGGCCGCATCAATATCCTTCCCCCGACTCCTCCTCACCGTAGTCATCACCCCCGCCGCCGTCAACGTCTTCGCAAACGCATCAATCGTATCCGCATCCGATTTCTCAAACGATAGTCCCTCAATCGGGTTGTACTCAATAATATTAACCCCAACTGGAAAATGCTTGCAGAGCTTGATCAGGTTTTGGGCATCTGCCGGCTGGTCATTGAAGCCCTGAAAAGCGATATACTCATAGCTGATGCGTCCGCGGCACAGATTGTCGAAGTACTTCAGCGCATCGATAATGGTCTCCAGGTTATTCTGATTGTTGATCGGCATGATCTGGTTGCGCTTGGTATCGTCTGCGGCGTGGAGTGACAGCGCAAGATTAAATCGCACGCGGTCATCAGCAAGCCGTCTGATGGCCTTCGCTATGCCCGCCGTGCTCACTGTGATGCGCCTGGGTGACATGCCCATACCGTCGGGCGATGTGATGTGGTCGATACTCAGGAGTACCTCTTTGTAGTTAAGGAGCGGCTCACCCATGCCCATGTAGACGATATTAGTGAGTGGATGTCCGTAGATGCGTTGGCAGTCTTCGTTGACGAGTTTGACCTGGTCAAAGATTTCTGCTGCGTCGAGATTGCGTGAGCGCTTCATCTGTCCGGTCGCGCAAAACGCACATGACAGGCTGCATCCGACCTGGCTGGAAACACATACCGTGTACCGATTATCCTTATCTACGGGAATGAGCACTGCCTCCACCTTGAATCCATCGTGCAGGGCAATCCGGTATTTAATGGTGCCGTCCGAGCTTTTTTGAGCGAGATCCACTTCGGGGGCGTAAAAGTCCCAGTCTTCGGCAAGTTTTGCGCGGACATCCTTGGGTAGATTGGACATGTCGTCAAAGGCGGTGCTTCCCTTCTGCCATACCCAGCCGTATATTTGACTTGCCCGATAGGAGGGCCAGGATTGTTCGCTACAGTATGCTTGAATATCTGAAAGTGTAGCTTTGCGTATATCTTGTCTTGTGCGGATCACTACACAAAGATACTTTGAAGAATCAATCGGCGTTTAATATTGACTTAAATCAAAAATTCATTTGATCACTGCATTTCGCACGTAAGGGCAAGCCACGAATGACACGAATTTTCACCAATACTATCATTGCCTTAACGGATGATGCTATGCCACGATTAGTGAAGATTAGTGAAATTAGTGGCAAAAAGGATACTTTCTATAAGTTGGATAAGACACGAATGACACGCTTGCCTGTCCGAAATCGCCAGATGAAGGCAGGAGTTTTCACCAATTCTATCATGATCATTGGAATGGCCATCCTCATCGGATGTACCACTAACCCCAAAGGCAATTTTGTCCCCGATGCCGTACCTCCAACCCCTGATTACAGCGACGAATCGTCGTGGGCCGCGCTACCTGGCAGGCTCGATTCTGCTGATCTCCTTCCGTCAGGCGATATGGTTGACAGACAGATGACAGCGGACGTGGATGTCTTCTTCCTTCATCCCACAACTTATATTGGTAAGAAGGGTGATAAGATGTGGAATGCCGATGTGGACAATGAAAAACTCAATGTACGCACGGATAAGTCATCGATAAAATATCAGGCGACAATATTCAACGGAGTGGGTAGAGTGTATGCACCACGCTATCGACAGGCACATTTAGAGGCGTTTTATACGAAAAAGAAGAAGGCAGATGCGGCAAAAGCGCTTGCCGTTGCTTACGAGGATGTCAAGGCCGCATTTGAGTACTACATGGACCATTATAATGAGGGCAGGCCGATCGTGATTGCATGCCACAGTCAGGGGACATTGCACGCGGCTAAGTTGATGAAGGAGTATTTTGATGGAGGAGAGTTGAAGGACAAGCTCGTTGCAGCATATCTCATCGGAATGCCTGTGAAAGGGGATTTTTTTACAGAAATTCCGGCGTGTGAAACACCAGAGCAGACCGGATGTTATTGCACTTGGCGCACCGTGAAGGACGGGTATTATCCGAAGAAATTTTATGTCCCAAATGCAAATATTATTGTGACAAATCCATTGACGTGGACGCTGGACAAAGGCTATGCTCCGGCGGAACTGAACTCAGGGGCAGTATTGAAAAAATTTCACAAAGGGCCGATTGATCATTTTATTGATGCTCGTGCAGATGACGGATTATTGATGGTCTCGAGGCCTAAAATTCCGGGAGTACCGGTTTTACCAAGCCGGAACTATCACGTAGCGGACATGAATTTCTTTTATGTCAATATCAGGGAGAACGCCCAACTGCGCGTAGAATCTTATTTTCGCGATAGGAAATGAATAACAGGTTTGGGATATCGAAGTGGAAGGCCACACTCGTGCTCGTGGGGATCATCGTCCTTGCCATATCGACATGGTTTACAAACTATCTGGCGGAAAACCTCTCCGAGAATGAGAGATACCTGGTTGCGCTCTACCGCGATGCCCAGGAGAAGCTGATCAGCCTGAATGATGACCTCGAGGCTGACCTGACCTTCTTTATGGACATCACGATACAGGCCGATAATATTCCTGTGATCGTCACAGACCTCAATGATGTCATTGTGTCTGCCCGTGCCTTTGGCAGCGAAGAGCGTGATACGAATAGGGTATTTCTCGCAGCAGAACTCGAAAGCATCAAGAGAAACGGGCCTCCGCCCATCGTGAATCCTGCCGGTGGGTATAAACTCTACTATAAACAATCGCAGATCCTTACCCTGATGACCTATTTCCCATTGATCCAGCTACTGCTGATCGGGGCATTTATTCTGGTTGGATTTGTGGGTCTGAGTGCTGCTAAACGCGCACAGCAAAACAGGGTATGGGTAGGTATGGCAAAGGAGACGGCACACCAACTCGGCACACCCATATCCGCAATCGTCGCATGGATAGAACTCCTGAAAGAGGAGGCTACGGACGCGCAGGGCGAGATCATCGAAGAATTGCGCAACGATGTCAACCGGCTGGAAATGATCGCCGACAGGTTTTCCAAAATCGGATCTTCGCCTGATTTGCATCCTGCCAATATCTACGAGGAGCTCGAAAAGGGCAAGGACTATATGTCAAGACGGGCTTCGCGCAGAGTTGAATTTGACTTTCCAAAACCGGCTGATCAGACGCCGCTGACCGTAAATGTGAATCAGCATTTGTTTCATTGGGTACTCGAAAATCTGTTGCGCAATGCTCTTGATGCGATGGACGGACAGGGGCTCATCAAGGCAACGGTAAGTGAGGAAGGACGTTATATTTGCGTCGATATTTCTGACACCGGTTCGGGAATTCCGCAGGCAAGTATCAGAAAGGTATTTGAGCCGGGATATACCACGAAAAAAAGAGGATGGGGTCTTGGCCTGTCGCTGGCAAAGCGCATCATCGAAAATTACCATTCTGGAAAAATTTTCGTCAAAAAATCCAAACCGGGAGAGGGAACGACGTTTAGTATTAAACTTCCGAAGAAATGAGGAGCTACCCGAGGGGGATTGTGCGGATGGTGATGTGTTTGGTGCTCTTGAATTCATTGGTTCAGGTATTGCCCGGACAGCAGGTTTCACACGGAAATATATTTATCGGAGATGAAGATGGATTGCCCCTGGAATCTGTGCAGGTCTTCAATGATGACTACTCGTATACGGCTGTTTCGGATGAAAATGGTCTCGTGCCTTTTCCAACCCTGGCTGAAGTGACACATCTCAATTTTACTTACATCGGTTACGCCTCAAAGAGAGTGAGCCTGGCTGATCTCAAACATTCTGGGTCAGTCTCAATGTCCTCAATCATGCACGAACTCGAAACAGTTGAGATCGTGGGGAGATACGGTAAAACAAAGGAGGAATTCACGCAAGTAGTGGAGGTTGTTGGTAAGAAAGAGATCGCTTTTACGAGTTCGCAAACAACAGCCGACGCGATCGACCAGCACACCGGTGCCTATGTGCAGAAGTCGCAGATGGGAGGAGGCAGCCCAATCATACGGGGTTTTGAGGCGAATAAAATATTGCTTGTTGTAGACGGCGTGCGCATGAATAATGCCATTTATCGAAATGGCCACCTTCAGAATGCCATCACCATTGGAAATGCCATGCTGGAGCGCATCGAGGTGCTCTATGGTCCGGGATCGATCGGATATGGCTCTGATGCCCTGGGTGGGGTGATTCACTTTCGGACGAAGGATCCAATCTTGGCATTTAATGAAGGCGAACTCGCGGTCAATGGAGGCGCAAGTCTCAGGTATGCCACCGCCAATGAGGAAAAATCAGGGCAGATCAACTTCGGCATTGCAGGTAAGAAATTTGGGTCCCTCACAAGTTTCAGTTATTCTGATTACGGTGATTTGCGGACGGGAAGCAAGCGGGATGACCGATTTCCCGATTATGGAAAAAGGCCCGACTACCAGGAGTTTATCGATGGTCGCGATACGGTCTTGATCAATCCCGATCCAAATGTCCAGATAGGTACTGGCTATACGCAATATGATTTTCAACAAAAATTGAAGTTTGAACCAAATGACAAGCTGCAGATTATTGGCAATTTTCAGTTTTCGACGAGTAGTAATGTGCCCCGTTATGACAATTTAAGTGAGCGGGATGACTCGGATCAATTGAAGTGGAGCGATTGGTATTATGGCCCACAGCAGCGCATTTTTGGTTCTATAAAGGCAAATTGGTTTGAGCCAACGAAGATCTTTGACAACGCTCAGATGATTGTGGCATACCAATCGATTGATGAAGAGCGCATCACGCGCAGATTTGGCAGACAATTCCGCGAATATCAGAATGAAAATGTGGATGTCTGGAGCGCGACGCTTGATTTTAGCAAAGCACTTGACAAGCATCAGCTGCATCATATAGAATATGGAATTGATTTTCAGAATGATGATGTGACTTCAACGGCATATTCAGAAGACATTCACACGTTGGAGACCCAGGAGGATATTCTCACGAGATATCCTGACGGGGGAAGTGGGATGCTCACTTTTGGCGCCTACAGCAAGTATATCTGGCACAATTCTCAGTTGACAAAGCGATTTGAGGCGGGTGTGAGATTTGGCCATACGACGTCTGATATCCGGTATGAGCGGACTGATATCATTGCCTGGCCTCCCGAATTTACCGAGGGTGTTGAGAATAAGAACAGTGCTGTGACGGGATCCCTGAGCTGGCGTGGCCAATTTGTGTCATGGCTTCGCTATCGCGTGATGGCGTCGTCTGCCTATCGTGTGCCCAATATCGATGATCTCGCAAAGATTCGCGCCAGGGGTGGAAATGTGCTGGTGCCAAATCTCGGTCTGGAACCTGAAAAGGCGTATACATTTGAGGCCACACTTTCGCATGAATCCCATGATCTGATCGCTCTTCCAAATTCGGGATTGCAAATCGATGTGACTGGATACTATACACGTGTTCGTGAAGCGATCATCAGGTCTGATTACCAGTTGCCAAACGGAGACACGCTGCTCGATGTGAGTGGTGAAGAGCTACGTGTTCAGGCCAATATCAATGCTGAGAGCGCCTATGTCTATGGGATATCTGCCAATCTTCGTTTTTGGATATACGAACACTGGACGTTAAAGTCTTCATTCAATTATGTGAAAGGGCGCTCCGAAATCGGTGATTCCGGTGACCAGCCACTTGCGCATATTGCACCGAATTATGGGCGGACATCCGTCAGTTATTCAAAGGAGAAGATACAGTTGGAGTTTGCGATTAAATACAATGGTAATAAGCCGCTTGATGAGTATGCTCCGGGGTCCAGTGACAATGAGGATCTGGCCACACCAATCGGGTCGCTTGCCTGGACGACATTTAATCTGTACGGGTCATATCAACTGACTGATCACTTTTCAATTACGCTTGCGTTGGAGAATATTGGTGATGTGCATTATCGGATGTTTTCATCGGGCGTAAGTGCTGGTGGGAGGAATTTTGTGGTGGGAGTTAGTGGTGCGTTTTAGGAAAATTTTCAATTTTTCCTAAATTTTGAATTTTGTCCAAGGGACTCCTTCGGAGAATTTTGCGGTTTTGCGGTTTTGCGCGTCTGCGTACGTCTCCATGAAACTCCGTGGATCTCCATGCCACCGTTGTGAAAACCCTCAACCTCACTCCTTCCTCAAAACAACTACCGACATCACTCGTACATCTTCAACATTCACATTTTTAAATGGGGCAGCGAGAGTAAGATTGTATTTCGTCAATAAATCATTTAGTGATTCCCTTGTGATGAGGTATCTGTCAGAACCATCGGGAATCCTGACCACACCAGTTTCAGACATAGTGATCTTCGATTCGATGCCCACATCTGAAGTCATCCGGATAAAAAGGGTGCCACCTGGTTTTAAGACACGTACGAGCTCAGAGATCATTGCTTCAAAATGCGCGTGATTTTCAGCGAAGTGCAAAACGGCACTGCAAATGATATGGTCAAAATCATTATCGGAAAATGGCAGGGCATCAAGCTCACCCACTAAGAAGCGCTCGTCGGTATTGATTGTATTTTGTGTTGTCCAATACGCTTTGAGCGCATCAACTGTTGTTGCATCCCGGTCGATACATACGACATCATAGCCATTATTGAGCAGCCAGGTACTGTTGCGACCGCCCCCGCTACCGGCATCGAGGACTCGGGCATTTTCGGCATACGTGCCTTTGAGTATTAGGTCGAGCAGATAGATGTCAATCCGTCCGAGTTCTTCTCGCAGTTCGGTTAAATGCATTTGGCAATATATTTTCTTGAATTAAAACTCAGAGAAATAAAATTCTACTTCCAGATGATGTGTATTCCGGATGATGTGTGTTCCGGATGATGTGTGTTCCAGATGATGTGTATTCCGGATGATGTGTGTTCCAGATGATGTGTATTGTGTATGATGTGATTGTGTATGACGTGTATTGTGTAAGTGATCCTGATTGCAGACTATAATCATTGACCGGCATTTATCACATAATTATAATAATAAAACTCACCTCTCAGGTATTCTTTATTCCGCGAAGCATCTGTTCTAAAGGTCTTCCGGTAAATATTAAATCGGATGTCGTGTTCATCTGTAATCGCGTCATTTTCGATATAGGCATAGGTTGGGGGATGGAATACAAGGCTCGATAGATGCGCACCGTCTTTGGCATCGAAATAATACCACCACACTTCTGATGTGCTGTGGTTGTCGTGCTTGTCTGCGTCGTATTCGGCACGGATCACGTCTGCAATTTTACCACGGTCAAGCGTGTCACGGCCCTCGTATGTGAGTTTTGCACCGGGGTCGAGGAGTTTAAATGGAATGAGCAGGACGTAGGTGGCGCTGAAAAAAGATTTGCGTGCTGACTCTTCACTGTCGGGGATGCGTACACCGTTTTCCTCTTTATAAGTATCCTGAGCGGAATAGTGGATGCGATATGAATTGCCATCTGATTTCCATATGATATCTCCAATGAGTTCGGGCTGTAGTGTGTAGCTGTGCTGTTGTGTGAGGTCGCTTTCGGTGCTGCCGTCTTCAAGGAATAGAACGGATCGCTTTTCATATGAGATGGTTTTCATATTGCGATAGTCTTCGAGTCCGCCTGCCGTGTTGAAAGCTTTTTCGAGTACTTCAGCGGCTTTTTTATCTTGAATGTGCGCAAATGGGTTTTCTTGTATTTTATCTTCGGTATGTGTCGAGCAACCAATGGCCAAAATCAATAATAAAAGCCAGGTTGGTTTTTGAAATCGTGTCAAGTTGATTTGCATTTTTTTTTGAAGTTTGCGAGACAAGATAATGAACACATGCATCAATCTGCCCATGAAGTTAAGTAGCTTTGAGTCATGAAAAATGTTGAGCGCGCAAAAAGTTGGGTCGAGGGCTTTGTGATTGCCCATACACTTTGTCCGTTTGCTAAAGTTCCATATGAGGCTGGTCAAGTACGGTTTTGTGAAATT
>Ga0164313_10004894_pt1 | contig 11869 bp, 13 predicted proteins | sample GuaBasSedimGuay4_FD_113735 | JGI IMG/M metagenome (GOLD analysis project Ga0164313, IMG submission 113735) | Subseafloor sediment microbial communities from Guaymas Basin, Gulf of California, Mexico - Guay4, Core 4569-4, 0-3 cm | ecosystem: Environmental > Aquatic > Marine > Hydrothermal vents... | reverse complement strand
TGTCTTTTTAAATAATTCTAAATTTATTTGTATAGTATATTAAGTACTGAAATAGTTAGAAATAGTTACGAATTCATCCCCATGGATAAATCCAGGGGCTTTCTTCTCACGAAGATTGGTAAAGATGACCATATAATTTTGTCCATTTTCCATCTTTATATTTGATATAATCTTTATTATTCAAAGATGGGTCTACCGAGTCTATGTCTCTTTTTCTGACAGGATAATTAGATATCCAGTTAGCATAAACACGATATTCTTCTGGATTGAAATCGTCACCCTCTACTTTAGCTTCATCTCCTCCATCTCCGTCCTGAGAAAATCCAATATAAGAAGAATGTCCCCAGTTTGTAAATAAATGTAAACAAGCTAAAAATCTTTCAATTTGTTCCATCAAACTTTCATTAGCTGTAATTTTAAATGTCTTTGTTATTTTTTTTTCCAATTTTCTTCTCCTTAACTTTAATTAAAACTTAGTAACTACAAAAAACTCAAAAAGTTATATTGAAATCTTCTGACACTCTACTTCTATTATACAAAATAAAATATAAAATTATCTTTGAATCTCTGGGCCGCCGCGATCATGATTAAGATGGTACTGGGCTTTAACATCCATACCAGTTCTACCACCCATATTTAATCTAAAATGTCTATCTGATTTAGTAGCTCTCCATATATCACCTTCTCTATAGGTATATACTCGTCCTCTACATTTTATTACATTAACATTAGCTAGCTGGAAATTACCTGGAGCAGTACCTTTCCCTCTCACCCATTTTACTTTCCATTGTGAAGCTATATCTGCAACATCACCTATAATACATGGATAATTCCTCTTATCATCTTCAAAATACTTAATACAAAAAGGAATATCTAAAGAAACCCTATCGGCCCCTATTACTCTTGTTTCTTTAGCTAATTTATTTTTTAATTGTTTTTGTATATCTTCAAAAAAATATGGATCATAAACCATATCTGAATCAACAAATAAAATCCAATCAGCTTGTGTCTCTTTGGTTTGAATATTTCTGCCTATAGCTCTATTACCTTTATTCTTGTCTTCTAATATATTCTCTTTAATATTAAGTCCTTGTTTTCTAAAAAAATCACATACTTCAGATGTTGTTGGTGTTCCGTCATTTTTAACATGAGAAATGCTTACTAATATATTCGGAACATTACCTTTTTGTTGAAGAATAGAATTAAGCATCCAACATAAACGATGCTGGTAATGATAAGTATGAATTGCAATTTCGATATCAAGTTTTTCTTTTTGTGGGGGGCGATCTTTTTTAATATAATACCAACATTTATCATCTGTAACTTGAATGTCTTGTCCATATTCTTCAGCAAAAACATCAATAATAGTTTTAACATTACTTTTAGCTTTTTGTCTATATCTTCGTCTTGGAGTGTTTTTCTTCATTCCGGTTTCTTTATCATCCTCGTAATAAAAACCAAATACTAAACCCCCTATTCTAATTTTATTAAAACTTTGTCTAAGGTCTCCTAACAGCCCTTCTACTCTTAAATCTCCATCTATACAACAAACATCACTCTCTTTATCCTTAATTCGTGACATAGCTCGTCTACTTGATTTTCTAATTAATTTAACCTTGTCTTTATATTTCTCTATATTTGCTTTAGCTTCTTTAAATCGTTGGTCGCCATTAGATTCAAAATAATGATATTCGCTATCTCTTTTTTCTTCATCCCACTGTTCCCATTTATCAATTGTACAAATTCTTTCAAGAGAAGTTGTATCAAGAAGGATTTTAGTAAATTTCCCTAAACCTGTTCCAATTTCTATAGCTGTTTTATATTGATTAGTATTAATTAATGTAATTATATCATTTTTATTCAATTATTTTTTCCTCCCCAAAATCCATTTTCATTTGCTACAAAACTTTTAATATTATTAAGTATTTTTTTATTACTTTTTTGATATTCTAAATCTTTTTTAATATCTGTTTTTGGATGAGATTGATGAAATAACATACATTGTTCTCTTTTCTCAGGAAGCCATACTCTTTTAATACCAGCTTTACCTACTCTAGTATACAAATCATAATCTTCACTACCCCACCCAATATATTTTTCATTAAATCCATGAACTTTATTCCATCCATTTATATGCATACATTCGCAGCCGCCAATTGTTGTCCTTTTTTTCACCCTTCCGAGATGACAACTTGTAAAATCATTATATAAATTAAGTTTTTTATTATGAATCATTTTAACTTGTTTTGATTTTAAATACATAGTTCGAGAAGCAACAAATTTATTTTCTCCAACATATTTCATTAAGGTCTTAACAAAATCTTTTGCCAATAATATATCGACATCTGTAGTCATTATATAATCACTACGAGCATTACGAATTCCAACATTGTTCATTAAAGCTCTTTGAAATGGTCCTTTAAATTTATATTGAACTATTCTCATAGAAATATTGCCATTATGTTTTTCGAAATAAGATTTTATTTCCTCATAATTAGAACTTCCTCCATCGGCAATTAAAAGTTCAAAATCTATATATGTTTGCCATTGAATAGCTTTAAGAAACCATTGACTTAATAAATTATCTAATTGTAATCGATCTTTATTAGATGCTACTATGGTAAGTTTAGGATTCATTTAATTTTAACCTTAACTTAACCTTGGTAATGTATAAAACAAATGTCTTTAGTTTTAATTTTTATAGCTGGATATGCAGAAGCTTTATGTAATTTACAAAAATCAGGTTCAAATAAATCCCAATATTTTTCTTTACTTTGCCATCCTCCAATATAATTATCTGTAAATTTAGCCATTGGAGGTTCAGCAGAGGGCCCTTTTTTTTCTTCCCATATTTTAATAATCTTATCTGGAATTGTTTTGTCTCTAATATATAAGAATCCACCATTAGGGATTTTTCGCATGTCTTCTTTTCTCCATGTCGCCTTTCTTCTATGATATAATTGAAGACAAGACTGAAATGCTTCCTTTTTACCTAAAACATCCCAAAAATCATTAGGTAAAAGTTTTTGTGGGATAACATCCCAATCAAAATGTATTAATTCATCTACTCCATCTTCATCAAACGCATACTTTAACGCTTCTAATTTATGACGATATTGTTCAGTTAATGCATCAAAAGGAAGAGGGTTTTTATCAATAAGGATACAATCAAATCCTTGTTTAACTAATTTCTTATAATTCTCTTCTCCAAATACATATGTAACAAATGAAGTATTAAATTTATTTTTAATTATTTTCTTTATCCACCCATCTGTTTCTGAACGTCTTTTGGTTATTCGATGGGAGTTATCATATTCGCCCCATAATGCCCTCATAAATATTCGTTTCATTATTAATATATCCTTTGAGTTAATTTGGTTGCTAAAAATTCTTTCATATGCTTTTTTATTTCTTGTTTATTGGTAAATTTATTTATAATTTCTATACCAGGTTTAATGTTATATTTATTCATATGAGTAAAACACCAATTTTTTTGATATAGTGCTTCTTTATGTGGTTGAAATGGAACCTCCCCTTTTGACAATATAAAAAAATCTGGTTCAAAATTATCCCAATAAGCCTTTCTTCCTTGCCACCCTCCTAAAAGATTATCAGAATATTTAGCCATAACTTGTTCTTCTGATAACGACATATTTTTACGTCCTTCATTTTGTATTTCCCACATTGTATTCGCAGCATCTTTACCTCTTAAATAAACAAAACTAGCGCACGGCCTTTGTCCTCTATCTATTTTTCTCCATTTACAAACTTTTTTCTTATATCCTCGAAGAATAGCTTGCATATCTTGTTTTTGTCTTAAAACCTCCCAAAAATTATCAGGAATCGGTTTAGCAGCCATACAATCCCAATCTAAAAAAACAACCTCATCAAATTCTTGAGTAGCTACTTGAAATATTTTTGTCTTATGAGTATATTGATGGGTTCCTCCCCCTTTATGTCCCCATATCATAGGATTTTTATCAATTAACCTACAATCACATCCTAAATCAATCAAAAAATTATAATTATCTTCTCCAAATACATAGGTTACAAAAGGATGTTCAAAAGGATTGTTTAAAGCTACTTTAATATCTATAGCTACTTTATCGTACCTTTTATAAACAAATTCTTCTCGTCCTTCGTACCCCCATAATCCTCTAACAAATATTTTACTAGTATTACTCATATTTTACACCCAATGCCTAAAGCATTCCTCTTTTGTTTTTAATAACTCTTCAGAATAAACAGATTTCTTTATATTGCAAAAAATAGGTTCATGATATTGCCAGTAATAATCTTCGCCTTTCCATTCACCATTAAATTCATCTACATATTTTGACATAGCTGGTTCATCATCAAATATAATTGCCTTTTCTCTAAACCTCAAATCCTTACCTTGACTTTCTCTTTTTATTTTTTGTTTTTCTACCCATTCACATAAATTATTATACAAATTTATAATCTTATCAGGAATACTTTTATCCGAAATATATACAAATCCACCATTACAAGTTTTTCTCCAATCTTCTTTTCTCCATAAACATCTCTTCGTTCTATATTGAAGAAGATTAGCTTGAAACGAACTCTTTAAAGAAATTTTATCCCAAAAATCATCAGGTAATTTTTTAGTTGGTTTACAATCCCAATCCATAAAAACTATTTCATCAAAATCTTTCATTCCTTGTTTAAATATATCTAGTTTATGCCTCCACATTTTTGTTTCCATATCATAAATAACTGGTTCTGAATTAATCAAAGAACATTCAACACCAAGACTTTTTAAATAATCATAATTTTTAGTACCAAAAACATATGTATGAAAAGATTCTGTAAATTCATTAGATAAAATATCATCAATATCTTTTTTGACAGAACTTTTATTATCATTAGAATCGAAACAACAATTTCCCCATAATCCTCTTATAAATGATTTATTCAACACTCTCCTTATTTAAATATAAACATTTCGTATTTTTGCATTTTTACAATAAATATCTTTAACCGAATCGTATCCTCCTAAAAATTTTCTTTCTTTCTGACTAACATAAATATATCTGCTTTCATTAACACGCAAATCAACATCTGTTTTAATATTATTAACTCCCCACAAGTCATTTTCGGGAATGGGAAAATATATTTCTTCTGCATTAGACAACCATGCTCCCCACCACGCATACGAACTACGAGACATTATAATCCTACTGAATGACTTATAAAATTTTAATGTATCAACGGCATTAGTGTCAAAAAGACATATTGGGTTATAATTATTAAATTCTTTAACATATTCACTTTCTATGCTATCTGATATAATAAATAACCTATCAAATTTAATTCTTTCTAAAACAATTTTATAATAATCAAAATATAATGCCCTAGTAACGCTTTTAACCTTGTCTTTTAACAAATCTCCTAGCCTTATATGTAATAAAACATCATTATTATTAATATTTTCAACGGGTATTGTTTCATAATTATTATTTTTAAATACTTTAAATCTATTTTCAAAACTTTTTAAATCTATTAAATCAAAATCAAACCATTTTAAAATTTCATTCTTGTGAGGAACCAAAACAGGATAATAACTAAAAGTACCTCTTAATAATATATGTAATCCTTCTGTATTTTTTACTTTCTTGTCTAAATTATTTAAATCAACTTTATTGTATCTTAATTTTGTAGATGGGGTTGTGAATTTTAAACCATCAATTTCTTCTTTAGTATTAAGAAACCCTTTTACCGGAGAGGCGCTTAAATGATACCCATACCTTTTAGCCAGAACTCTGCCTGTACTGTATTGAAAAAGATTATTACCTAATCTTCCTTTATAACTAACTTTTATCATTTAATAACTTCTATTTATTATCTTACAAAAATATCATCTAAAGATAAATATAAATCAATAACAGTTTTATATTTATCATAAAATAACGCTTGTATTTTGCTGCCTTTATTCTTATAATTAGATTGTCTTAATTTAAATTGCGTTTGAAAATCTTTTATAAAATCATCTTTTATACTTTTATCTAAATCCAAAAAATCAAACAATTTTTCTATTCCATCAAACAAGCTTTCATATTTAATAAATAAAACAAAGTCTTTTTTATTAAAATTAAAATTTAACCAATCATTTAAAAATCCATTCAAATCAAACATATCATTAGAATCTTGAAGAAACGTTTCAAGATTAATATTAGAAGGTAATTTTTGATTAATTCCTAAATGTTGCAAATGTTTATTAAGCCATTGTTTACCTTTTTTATCCCTTTTTCTAAAAAAAGATAATATCGCATTTCTAGGGTCTCCATATATAACTATAATTTTATCAGAATCCTTAAATTCTTTACAAGGTCTTCTATGGGAATTATTTCTTCTAGCAGTAGCATCCATATATTTCTTTAAAAATTTAGCTAAAAACTTTAATCCGCTCCCCCCATAACTATATAATCTTACTTTTGTATTACTTTTTAAAAACTCCATGGGTGACCTTTATTAGAAAAATACAATTTATCTTTATCTTTATTTAAGTTTTTTGAACGCTTATATGGAGATTTTCTAGTTGAATAACATTCTGGCTCAAATCTCTCCCAATATTTCTCTAACCCTTTCCATCCTTCTGTTAATTCATCTGTAAATAACGCATAAGATGGCTCTTCTGACCATTTGTTTGGACCTTGCGCATGTAATTCTAATAATCTATTTGGTATATATTTTTCTCGCATATAAACAAATCCTCCTGCAGGAGTGTATTTATTTGCCTTTCCTTGCCTATGTTTGATTTTAGGTTTTGTATACCTCCATAATGAAGCTTGAAAAATATCTTTTTGATACATTTGATTCCAAAAATCATTGGGTAATTCTTTTTTTAATTTTGTATCCCAATCTAAAAATATTATTTCATCAAAATCTTCCATTGCCGAAACAAACGCTTTTAATTTATGCTTGTAAGAATGCCTCCCAAATAAATCAAAGTCTTTATCAATTAACTTACAAGGCAAATTCAAATCGATTAATTGTTGATAATTTTTTTCACCAAATACATAAGTAATAAAAGGTATTTGAAGAGAACGTTTCAATGTTTTTTGTATATCTTTATTAATTTTAATTCGTCTTCTTAATTTTAAATCTAAAGCTTTTTCATCTGGTTTATCAATACATTCAAAATTATAATACGGATCTGGCTGTTCTCCCCATAAGACCCTAATAAAAGATCTTTTCATTATGCCCCTCTTGTTAGATGACCGTGTTTAAAACAAATATTCTTTTGATATTTTTCTTTATTCCATCTGTAAGGGGATTTTCTTGACGAATAAAATTGAGGTTCAAAAAGCTCCCAATATGTTTGAAGTCCTTTCCACCCATCAGTCATTTCGTCTGTCAAATAAGCAAAAGCAGGTTCGCATGACCATTTATTCACCCCTTCTGTATTTAACCTTATTAATTTTTCTGGTATAGATTTATCTCTCATGTATACTAATGCCCCCGCAGGTATCCACTTGTTTTCTTTACCTTCTCTATGTTTGATTCTTTTTGTCCGATACCCGTGCAAAGAAGCCTGAAAAGATTCCCTTTGATTTAAGACTTTCCAAAAATCATTCGGCAAACATGACTCTAATAACATGTCAAAATCAAGAAGAACTACCTCATCAAAATCCTCCATAATATATTGATAAGCTAATAGTTTATGCATATAAATACCTCTTATTGGATGATATTTGTATGGATCATCCTGTATTAATACACTTTTTAACCCTAATTTATTTACATATTCTTGGTTTTCTTTTCCAAAAACATATACGGTTGATTGATCCTTATATCCTTGCTTTACATAGCTACGAATATTTCTGTGTATTTTCGACATTCTATTCGACATTTTGCAAGTTGGATTTAAATCAAAATCAAACCTCTCTTTAAGAATATTACACATCTTAGGATTGTCTTTAAGAACACTCCCCCATAAAACACTTGCAAATCCTCTTTTCATTATTTACTCCCTTTGCACCATCCACAATCTATATCTATCATCATAATTCCATCATCAGTCTTTATAAAATTAAAAAACCCTTTATCAATCCTACCTCTTCTCTTTATATTGTTTTTCCTACAAGCCTTTTTAAATATTTTCATAAATTTATCATCAGGGTGTAAAAATTTTCCAATAGCTCTTTTTGTTTTGATTCCATAATAAAACTTTTCATCATAATAAAAAGTAACAATACAAATTGGTTCAACAGATAAATTTATATCGCTTAATATCTTTTGTATTTTAAATACCTTAGTAGCTATTTCAATTGTAGATATTAATTTAGGAAGCGCTTTACATAAATTTTTTAATTTAATAGCATTACTAAAAAATATTTTATAAGCTTCATCATTTTTTTGATCACCAAAAAATAAAGACCATTTTGATTTGACACAATAAACTCCTTGAAATAAACGCTCTGTCGTCGCCGTTTTTTCAGATAATTTATTAGCCTTTAAAAGAGCTTGCCTTTGTTGTCTTTGTCCAAAATCCAATATATTAAATTCTTTCTTATTTAGTGTAATAATTTTTTGTTCACAATCTATAGTAATATTTTCACAATAAAATAATTTTGAATTAATTCTATTCCCTCTATCTTTAGAAAAACCTAAATGTTCAAAACTTTTATATTTAAGCAAAGGAAATATCTTTTTCTCAACAGTCGCCTTTAATCCTTTTTGGCTTCTTGAACCATGCCCTTCAAACCAACATATGCCTCTTGTGTAATAATTGACTATTTTAGCTAATTTCCCTTTATTAACATGTCCCCAAATAGAAAGAGTCATTACATTATCGAATTTATCAACACCTATAATATTATTTAATTCTTTTAATCCTTTATTTACATCAAATGTATAAAATTCTATATCTAATCCTAATTCTTTAGCCACCTTTTTTGCAACTTTTATTGTCTCTGTTCTATAATCTATTCCTACAACTCTTGTTGCTCCTCGTTTTTTAGCCTCAACGCAAACAACACCTAAATTACAACCAATATCTAAAACCGTCTGTCCATCTAACCTTTTGGGGAATTTCATAACCTCAAATCTATGATCCATATTTCTACTACCATTAGCCCCCATAAAAGACTGATATTGATAAGCCCTCGCCCCATATGGAAATTGTGTTAATGTAGTAATTTCTTTTAAAATATCATCACTTAGATGGTCTTTCATGTTATTCCTTTCTCCTTATTTTCCTTTTCTACTTCAGCTAATTTCTCTTTAATATGCTCAACTCCTCTTTTTCCACGCCCTTGAGTAAATCCATGGTGTCTTTTGAAATTCATAGTACCTACATTTTCAGGATTAAAACGATTTTGAACAAAGAAATAAAAAGTATCTTGGGTCGGGGCGGGAAGTTTCCTTGTTTTCAAAAGACTAACGCAAAATTTAGAAAATTTAGTCTTATGTAATTGAATAAAAGATATTGTTCTTTTAACATTATGATAAAATCTTCTTCCTTCAATTCTGCCTTCTTCTATCATAGGTTTAGCATTTCTTAATTTGCGCTTCCAATGACCCTTGGCCCATTCATCCATTACCTTAATATGATTAGGTCGAGAATATCCCCATTTATGACCACAAAAAGCGTATTGTTTCATTTTATCTGTAATAAATGGTTTATCATTAGTAGCATAACTATCGGCATCTAATTTCATCCAATAATCAGTCCCAACATCTCTAGCGGGACCAAATACAAATGCGCTTAACATTTCTTCTCTATGATCAGTTACATTATCCAAATCTTGTTCTTTTGACCATGAAATCATACGAACATTAGAGAGTCTTAAAAAATCTAATCTATGATCTGTATCAATATCCATTCCATGTATATAAATAATAACTGGGTACTTATCTATATGTTTATATTTTTGCCAATTAGAAAATGTTTCTCTTAAAATATCAACATAATATTCATCACAAGCACTCACTATTGTCGTATCTATAATATTGCCATCTAATTTTGCCATGTAAATTTTTAATCGCTTATCTGAATATTGTAAAAAAGAATTAATATTAGCTATATTGTTTTTTCTCATTTCGGCAAAAGTTGTTTTCCATATGTCGCAATTAGGAACTTCCAAAATATGTTTATCACCGTGGAAATGGAAAATCTTAGGGTCTTTAGATTTATCATGGTCATGAAGAACGGAAACATTATAATCAGTTGGAGCTATAAAATATTTAAGCCCCCATTCATGCATAGATGGGTAAAGTATTTGCGCTACGGTTTCGTCTGGAATAAAAATCCGCTTTTTAGCTCCTTCATTAGCTAAATATGTCCAATCTCTAACAAATTTTGCCCATTTTTCTGATTTTTTAAATGATAAAATACCAGTATTAATAGCAGAATGATCATTTAATGCTTCGTTTATAAATTTATCATCTATTATTCCTTTAAATCTATTAATTCTTTTAGAAATGGTATTGCCTTTACTTGTCCAACCACAAAAACTTGGGATACATAAATCAACTTGTTTTTCATCTAAATATTTAAACATTTCATTTATAGATCCTGTTATAATTGTATCAGAATCGAGCCATAATGTTTTATCATAAGGAGGGTTTTCAAATAATGAATTTTTTCTAACCAATGTCTTATAATCACTTCTTTCTTGTAAACGAACTACATCGCAATTAAAATATTTTAAAGCTGTTTCTAATTCATCTAAACAAGGACATGGCTTTTCTATATAAAAAGTTATATTTCCATCGTAATGCTTTCTTAAAGAATACAATGACACTAGTATTCTAACAAGCATTTTGTTCCCCCTGTTAAACATTATTATGCCTTCAGTTTCCATTATATTAATCTCCGGTTAAATACTATATTTTTAACATATATTTTGTAATATTTCATTATAAATTATTATACAATATATTATCTTTTTTGTGATAATAAAATAAATTTATGTTTAATGAACAATTTTTCTAAATCATCAGTTACAATTCTCGTTTTGTACTTATTAAGACCTCTATAGAAACAATTCATTGTACTTACATATTCTGTATGAAAATGAACAACCTTAATGGGCTTTTTTGCTTTGGGATATTTTCTAGCAAACATTCTTTGTTGAGATAAATTATAAGTTAAATTAAGCCAACTAAAACGCTGTCTATATTTGCCAAAATATTTTTTAGCAAACCTATACTGCTTTTGTATTTTTTTCTTTTTCTTTTTCGGACATTTGGGGTTTTTTTTAACTTTTTTCCATTTAGCTTTGTATTTTTTGATAACCTTTCCCCCTTTAGCTACCTCAAAAAATACATGGAAAAAACTTTCTTCTTTTCTTATCCTAAAAAGCTTATTTCCTGTTGCAATAGCTTCTACAATATCAAATGCTTCTTTTCTATAAAAAGCACTACCTCCTTGTATCTTATTCCGCCCTACCGCATGTCTGGCATATCCTACATCATTAGATTCTTTAGGAAAATCAAATGGAACTAATTGATAAGCATCAGCGTCATGTAACCAAAAATTATCATTAATAATGCCCTTTTTTATCATTTCATTTATAACAACAAGTTTATTTGCAAAAGCACTCCATCCGCAAATATCTGTTGCGATATTAGCTTTAACGCCCATATATTCAAATGGAAAATTAGTAATAACAACAAGGTCTTCTTTTGGCCATCCTAAATTTATAGAATGTGCTATTTGAAGCTTTAAATATCGTTGCATTTTATCAAAATCATTACGATATCTAAATTTATAACCGCCCTTATCGTTTTTGATCCAAATAATGATATTTTGCATATTAAATTTGCGCATAATGTAGTCCTTTATATTGTACATAATTTAAAAAAATTAAAAGAAAAATTTAACTTCCACCAAAACCTGGCC
>Ga0164313_10004893_pt1 | contig 11870 bp, 11 predicted proteins | sample GuaBasSedimGuay4_FD_113735 | JGI IMG/M metagenome (GOLD analysis project Ga0164313, IMG submission 113735) | Subseafloor sediment microbial communities from Guaymas Basin, Gulf of California, Mexico - Guay4, Core 4569-4, 0-3 cm | ecosystem: Environmental > Aquatic > Marine > Hydrothermal vents... | reverse complement strand
CGACTTTTTTGTCGTAATCTGTGATCTGCTCCTTAATAATCTGGCTTATTTCTTCGGCTCTTAGTTCCATTAGACACTTTCACCCCTTTTTAAAGATTCTCTCATATTGAGTAGTTGCGTTTTTATGCTTCCATCCAAAACAAGATCCCCTATCCGGGTCACAATGCCACCGATCAGCGTCGGATCCTGTTCGATATCCAGTATAATATCTTTACCTGTCCGGTTGGACAGGGACACACGAATCTTGTCTACGGCCTCGGATGAAAGTTCAGTGGCCGAAACCAGGGTGGCACGGGCAACACCCTTGAGTTCGTCGGCCAGCTTCTGATAAAAATCATTGATGCTGCCGATGAATCCAACTCTACCCTTTTCGAATACCAACAGCAGGAATGAATTCATGACAGTGGAAAGATTCATTTTGTCGATCACCGCCACCAGTACCTTCCTGCGCCCGGCAGTATCATACAGGGGATTGGCCAAGGCCTGCTCCAGCGCTTTTTCCCTCTGTATCAGTTCGGCAATCCCGCTCAGCTCTTCTTTATAGGTTTCAGTCTGCCCGTCCTCTTTACCTATCATCAGAAGTGCCTTTGCATAACGCCTTGCAATAGCTAAATTTTTCACTATGCCACCACCTTCTCTAAATATTCATCAACCAGTCTATCCTGATCTTCCGCGTTAATTTTCGTCGAGATGATCTCCTGGGCTTTGACAAGTGCTTTCTGCAGGATCTCTTCCTGCAATTCAGTCTTGGCCTGCTGAAACTCGTGTTCGATATGCCGTTTGGCCTGTTCTTCCAGTTTTACGGCCGTGGACTCCGCAACCTCGATAATGCGGGTTTTGGCTTCCTCGCCCTGCTTGATGTACTCCTGGATCAGTTCGTCGGCTTCCTTGTCCAGCCGGGAGAGCCTTTCGTTGTATTCGGAGAGTTGCTTTTCGGCTTCGGCCTTTTTCGTCTCCAGTCCCGCGAGCTCCTCCCGGATTCCCGTTATGCGGGCATTCAATGCATTCGACACCGGTTTTTTCAAGAGAAAGAATAGCGCAATGAACAGCACTGAAAAATTCATAACGCGATAGGTATCAGTGGCGACCCATCCCTTGGAGGCCGCAGCACTATCGCTGTCTCCACCACCTGACGCAAAAACAGCGCCGATGTTGAATACCAACAGCGCCGCCGCAAACAAAACCAAACCTGAAAGCATCTTTTTATTATATTTCCGGTAAAAACCAGAACGCTTCATTAAACTGCCCTCCCGAGAATCTTTTCACTTATAATATCCGCAAAGCTGTCTACCTCTTTGACCAGCGTTGCTTTCACGGCATCGGTGTCTTTAGCAATCTGCTCTCTGATCTTTGCGAGATCTTCCTGCGCCTTTTCATTGATCTTGCCGATAATCGCTTTTTCCTCATCAGAAGCTTCCTGAAGCAGCGACTCTTTTTGCTCGAGCCCTTTGCCTCTGGCATCTTTCAAGCCCTTTGAAAAGGCTTCATCCTGGGAAATCGCTTCCTTCTGGGTACTGTCGATGCTACCCTCAAGGCCACTGATCTTTTCTTTGCGTTCCAGAAGCATCCTGCGAATGGGTTTGAAAAGGAGGATATTCATCATGAAGATCAGAAACAGAAAGTTAGCAATCTGAAGGAAAACCGTCCAATCGGGGATAACGGTAATACCGCCGCTTTCACTGTCCCCCGACGCAAATGCAGCACTGACAGGCATAAGCAGTAAGGCTATAAGCATTACAATCAAGGTGCTTTTGAACATCCTCTTTGCATGAGGAACTCGGAAAATATCCGATTTTCGCATATAAGAGCCTCCGTACTGTAACTTTTGACCGGGATCGACAACGAAAAATCGTTGCAGGAATTGAACTGAACTCGGCGGTCTATAACATCACGCGCAATAAATTGTCAAAGGTTTTTTGCATTTTTTTAAGGACCCTAAACCGGCCCTGAGCATGATCTTGGAGAGACGTCAACCGCTCTCGGATTTCGATATTGAACGGCTCTGCATGATGCAGTTTCCATTGAATACGACACCGGATTCGATACTGATTACGGGTGCCTGAATATCTCCGACAATGCGCGCCGGCGGGTAGGCTTCGATGCGCTTTTTGGCCTCGACACTGCCGTTGACCTCCCCCCTTATAATTACGGTCTCCACTTGAACCTGAGCCTGGATCACGGCCTTGTCACCGATAATCAGGGTGCCCCCCTGGCTGGTAATCTGGCCCTTCACATTTCCGTCCAGGCGTATGGTTCCCTGAAATTCCAATGTCCCATCGATACTGGTGCCCTGGCCCAGAAAGGTGGATATGGTATCTGACTGTTTTTCCTTTTTCATAAAATCTCCTAATTACGCGATTACGGTCTATGGTTTACGGTGCACGGTATACGGTATACGGTGCAGGGTATACGGTACAGAAAAACGTTAGGCAGCAATCCGCCACCCAATACCTTCGACCTTATACCTTGAACCCTATACCTTCTACCTTAATGCCGTTAACTTAAGCCGTTGTTACTTTTCGAACGTTCTTTTCGGGGTCGAAATCGCTATCGGGATCGGGATCGAGAACATTGGCACAGCTATGTTTTTCGATTTCGATAGCGATCCCGATAGCGATTTCGATTGGTTCTCCCAACATGAAATCCCCTTAAGTTAATGACATTGCCTTCCACCGTGTACCGTATACCTTCCTTCTACCCCTTCTCAAACAAAAATCGCCGCATGCTGACATTCATCAGAATCCCGATACACACCATCATGGTAACAATGGACGAACCGCCGTAGCTCACAAAAGGCAGCGGAACGCCGACCACCGGCATCAACCCCATGACCATCCCGATATTGATCAGCACCTGCCAGGCGATCAATGCCGTCACCCCGACAGACAAGATGGTCCCGAAATTGTCTCTGCAGCCATGCGCGATATTCAGCCCCCACAAGATAAGAAGCAGGAACAGGATCAGCAGCGCGGCTGAACCCAAAAAACCCCACTCTTCCGCCAGCACGGAAAAAATAAAATCTGTGTGTTGCTCGGGCAGAAACGACAGTGCATTCTGGGTTCCTTTCAAAAAACCTTTGCCCGCAATCATGCCCGATCCGATGGCAATTTTTGACTGGATGATATGGTAGCCGGCACCCAGAGGGTCCCTGCCCGGGTCTAAAAATGTCAGAATCCGTTCTTTCTGGTATCCCTTGAGAAAAAACCAGACCAGGGGTATGGACACCATGCCGGTGGTGATGATGCCGATGAGCGTCCTGCGTTCGATCTTGACGAAAATCGTCATTGTCGCGGCAATCAGCATGATGACCATGGCCGTTCCCAGATCAGGCTGGTTTACAATTAATAAACAGGGTATTAATATATAAATCAAAGGGTTGACAAGTCCTTTAATTGTCAGCCCCCTGTCACTGGCGAATTTGGAATAATATCGGGCAAGGATAATGATGACCGCCACTTTGGCTATCTCAGATGGCTGGACAGATATCGGCCCCAATATCAGCCAGCGCTTCGAACCGCCGGCAAGTTTCCCGAAAATCAGCACCGCCACCAGCAGGCTGTTGCACCCGATGTAGATCACATCCGCCCATTTTTCTATGGTTTTATAGCTGAACAAAAAGGAAAAAATCATGGCCACGAATCCAACACCATACCACATGAACTGTTTGACATATAACGCATGGTGCGGAGAAGTGCCGCCCGCGGTCACCGCACTGTACAGGGTCACCAGACCGAAAACCGAAAGCAGGGTCACCAGACCCAGAAGCCCCCAGTCAAAATACTGCACCAAGCGGCGATCAAACATCATGGCATGCATCCTTATTTATTCGTTATTGGCTATTCGCCCTTCCATCTGTGACAACAGTTCTCCAGAACCAGCACTTTGACCGGCCTGGTATTCGCCTTCCTTCTTTTCTATATATAATTGAATAACCGCCTTTGCTATGGGTGCCGCTGTCGATGACCCGTGTTCCCCATGCTCCACAATGACGGCCACCGCTATCGTGGGGTCTGCTGAAGGTGCATAGGCAACAAACCAGGCATGATCCTTGAAACGGTGTTCGACCTCTTTCTTATCAGTCTGCCCGCCTTCACGGTCCGGTTCTTTTATGGCCACGACCTGTGCGGTACCGGTTTTTCCGCTCATCTCGATCCCTTTCAGGCGGCTTCCCCGAGCGGTTCCCCTTTTCCCATTGACCACGGCCCATAATCCCTTTCGAACGATAGCAAGGCTTTTTTCACTGATGTTCAGACGGCCGGAAACATGCGGCGAACCCGTCTGCAGGACATTGCCGTCGGCTGTTTCTACGGAACCGACAATTACAGGACGGTATAAGGTCCCGCCGTTCGCAATGGCCGCCACCAGGGATGACATCTGCAGGGGGGTGGTCAGGTTGAACCCCTGCCCGATGGCGATGGTCAGCGTCTCTCCCTTCTGCCACGGCTCTCCCAGGCGTTTGCGTTTCCACTGCGACGTGGGGATCAGTCCGCTGGCCTCGTTGTCCAGATTAATACCTGTGGGTGACCCCAATCCAAAAGCGGTCGCATAGTGGGCCAGGCGATCAACCCCCACAGCTTCACCCACCTGGTAAAAATAGACATCACACGACTCGGCGATCGCCCGGTGTATGTCCACCTTTCCATGACCGCCCCGTTTCCAGCACCTGAAAACACGGTTGCCAAGGACATAATACCCCGGGCAGTTGAAGATGGTCTCCTCATCTATCACCGCTTCTTCCAGGCCGGCGATGGCGGTCACGATTTTATACGTTGATGCAGGCGGGTACTCTCCTTGCAGCACCTTGTTGGTCATGGGGTGGTCCGGGTTTGACAACAGTGCATTCCACTCATCATGGGAGAGTCCGCTGACAAAAGCATTCTGATCGAACATCGGGTTGCTTACCATGGCAAGAATATGTCCATTATCCGGATCCATGGCAACAACTGCGCCCACCTTGTCGGTCATCAGGGATTCGGCCAGTTTCTGCAGCGACGTGTCGACAGTCAGAAAAAGATTCCTTCCGGGCAGGGCATCCACTGTTTTCATCACCCGCACCACCTGCCCGCGAACGTTGACTTCAACCTGCCGCCCGCCCCGCTTGCCCCTGAGCATGTCCTCATATGACTTTTCAATACCAAAGCGGCCGATATAATCGCCACCCCGGCACCCGACGTAATCACCGGACTCCAGTTCATCGGAATTGATTTCTCCCAGGTAACCGATAAGGTGGGAGGCATGCATGCTGCTGATATAATGCCTGACCGGCCTGATATTGATGGTGACGCCCGGCAGGTCGAATTTGTGAACTTCCACCGCAGCCATGGCATTACGGCCGATATCCCGCTTGATGAAAATGGGTTTGTAGGAAGGGACCCCCCTGGCGGCCTTGATCTTGGTAGTTATTTCCGTTGCCGGTATATCCAGGTAACCGGCAAGTTTATCAACGGTCTCTTCGAGGGGTTTGGCATCCTTTAAAATGATACCCAGATCAAATGACGGCCGGTTGTCCACCAAAAGCGACCGGTTGGCATCGAAGATCAATCCGCGGGGTGCATCAACACTCTGCAACCGGATGCTGTTGTTTTCAGACAGACGCCTGTAGGTTTCCCCCTCGATGATCTGCAGGTAAAACACGCGCACGAACAAAACCGAAAAGGCCACTGTAATACACAGTATGACCCCGGTGATGCGCTGACTGAACCAGTCACTGTTTACCGTGTTGAGATAATTTTTCAATTAAGCAAACTCTTTTTCCCTGGTTTTAGCAAACTTTTCCCATTTGTCATCCACATATTTGAACACCATGATCAATATAGGTCCGGTAAAAAATGCCCACACTGACTGAACAACGATAATTTTAACGGCGGATTCAGGAATGGCCGAACCGGTGTCCAGGAGTGCGGTGATGCCGACCATAACGAAGTTTTCAAAAATCACTCCAAAAAGGGCAACCACCGGCAGAAGCAGAACATTATTTTTACGCATGAACAGGGTCAATCCCAGAACGCAGATATATAGCCAGAAATAGGCGGTGGCATGTAATCCGAATACCCCCCCTGAAAAAACATCCATGACGATTCCGAAAAATATGACCAACGGAATACCTTCCCGGACCGATCTGAAAAATCCCAGATAGATGACAAAAATGATCAGCAGGTCATAAATCCCTGAAAAAAGACTTGAATAGGGCGCAATGGTCGTGTGGAAGACAACCATGCAGAAACAAACCAGAATGTGAAAAAAGTAGGTCATGGATCATCGAGTTCGGGTTGTTCGGGCGGGTCCAGCACGACCAGCACCTCTTCGAGTTTTTCGAAATCGGCGTACGGCGTTACCGCCAGTTGCTGAAATATGCCCGAATCGGGCTTGTTGACCTCACGTACAAAACCGATGCGGATGCCTTTGGGAAAAACACCATCCAGACCGGAAGATATCACGACATCACCCACCTGAATTTCATGCTTTCGCAGCACGTATTGCAACATAAGCCGGCCCGAAGGTTCACCCTTGATGATCCCCCGGGCCCGGGTGCGCTGTATCAATGCATCCACGGCATTGTTCTGGTCGATGACCAGCAGAATTTTAGCGTAGTTTCTGGCCACATCGGTGACCAGGCCGGCAATGCCCTCCGGTATAACCACCGGCATACCCCGTTCCACGCCTTCCCGACTGCCTTTATTGATGATGATGGTCTTGAACCACGGTGACGGGTCCCTGCCGATCACTTCGGCGGCAACCACTCTTTTCTGTAAAGTGCCCTGGAAGTCGAACAGTCTCTTCAAGCGGGCATGCGAGAGTTCCATTTCCACCAGGCGGTTATTTTTCTCTTCAGCCTGTTTGAGAGAACGATTCAACTGGGCATTTTCCTTTGAAACCGAGACCAGAAGGAAATAGTGTTTCCAGATATCTTTTACGGAGTTGATGGCTTCTGAGACGATTCCCTGAAAAGGGGAGACGAGGGAAATGGTAAACCGTCCAATACCGGTTGAGGGCGCTGGGCGCTTGCTGTTCACGGATAGAACGATGATATTGACAGCGATCAGGATGATGGCGCCAACGATCATGGCCATTTTTCTTGAAAACATTAAGCTATCTAATACCTGAGTTTTGCACGAGTCGCCCTCTGGGCGAAATTTGATGATTAAATATTGCTCCGGCAATTAAATACGTTAACGCCGTCATTCCCGCGAAGGCGGGGCACGAAGTGAAGCTTTAGCGCTATCCAGAAAGATACTGGATGCCGGATCAAGTCCGGCATGACGGATTTGGCTATTTAGTTGTCAGGTTAATAAGACCAAAAATCATTTTACTATTCCTAAAATTTGAACCGCTCAACTCAGGTAATAATGACCTGCTTGAGTATTTCGATATTGTCAAGCGCCATGCCCGAGCCCAGGGCCACAGTTGAAAGCGGGTCTTCCGTAACCGTAATGGGCAGCCCGCTCTCTTCGCGCAGAAGTTTGTCAAGGTTTTTCAACAGGGCGCCGCCACCGGTCAGCACGATACCGCTGTCGACAATATCGGCCGCCAGTTCCGGAGGTGTCTGTTCCAGTGCAATTTTTACCGTCTCCACAATGGCATCGATCTGCTCGGATATGGCAACCCGGATCTCCTCCGAATCGATTGCCAGGATCTTGGGAATACCGGACACCAGATCCCGCCCCTTCACTTCTATGGTTGAAATATCCTGGGGGTCCGGGTAGGCGTTGCCGATAGTGGTTTTTATGATTTCCGCGGTTCTTTCCCCGATCAGAAGATTGTACTTTCTTTTGATATACTGGATTATCGCCGCGTCCATTTTATCCCCGGCCACTCTGAGTGAACGGCTGTACACGATGCCGGCAAGGGAGATAACCGCCACCTCCGTGGTGCCGCCGCCGATGTCCACGACCATGTTGCATGTGGGTTCAGTAATGGGAAGATCGGCACCGATCGCAGCTGCCATGGGCTCTTCGATCAGGAATACCTCACGAGCACCGGCTGATTCCGCCGATTCTCTGACCGCCCTTTTTTCGACCTGGGTAATCCCCGAAGGCACGGCTATGATAATTCTGGGTCTGACAAATGTTCGCCGGTTGTGAACTTTCTGGATAAAATGCCGCAGCATGGCTTCCGTGACTTCGAAATCGGCGATGACGCCGTCACGCATGGGACGGATGGCCACGATGTTGCCGGGGGTACGCCCCAACATGTTCTTAGCTTCCAGACCCACTGCCAGAACCCTGTTTTTCAGACGTGCATCAGTCCGAACGGCCACAACCGATGGTTCGCTGAGGACAATCCCCTTGCCTTTGACATAGACCAGTGTGTTTGCCGTTCCCAGATCGATAGCAAGATCGCTGGAAAATACGCCCAAGAATTTGTCGAAGAAGAAATTCATAGCCCCTCGTTTCCGTATCTACTAAGTGAGCGCTTTCAATATTAGCGGCTGATGTTGAACGGTGCTGCCGCTGCTATCATGGTCTCTATACACAGAACCCAGTGCGTGCCCAAAGCACGTATGATGTTGTCGGGTCTTGCTAAATGGTAACAGCTACCAAAAATATCAGGTAATTACAAGAGTAAAATCGCCGTGGACGATTTTACGGAACGCGGCTTTGCCGTTTACGAACTCGTTTTACGTTTTAGGATTTACGTTATTACGTGCGCAGCACAAATGACATACGAAGTGTAAATTATGCGCGGTAGTGCAAATGTCACCCGAAGGACAGATTACGGCCGCAGGCCAGATGACGTGCGCAGCACAAATAACGGCCGCAGGCCAGATGACGTGCGAAGCACAAATGACGGCCGCAGGCCAGATGACGTGCGCAGCACAAATGACGGCCGCAGGCCAGATGACGTGCGCAGCACAAATGACGGCCGCAGGCCAGATGACGTGCGAAGCATAAATAACGACCGCAGGCCAGATGACGTGCGAAGCATAAATAACGACCGCAGGCCAGATGACGTGCGCAGCACAAATGACGCACGAAGTATAAATTACAACCGGAGGTTAGAGAAGGTATTCCATAACCGCGTCATGCAGTATGGGCCGAAAAACTTTTATTTTCTTGTTGTCGCGGGTCGGGTGAATCCTGTTGGTCAACAGAATCACGATGATGTCCCGGTCAAGATCCACCCAGAAGGATGTCCCGGTAAAACCGAGATGCCCCACACTGTTTTCGGAAAAATAGCGACCGCTGCTCGAACCCGGGTGGGTGGGCCGGTCAAAGCCCAGGGCGCGATCACCACCCGCACCGTAATTTAAAAATGTTATTACCTGCTCCGGTAACAGTACATGCTTCGAGGATCTGTCGGAATATGCAGACACGAGTTCCAAAAGCAATGCATGTACCGCGGAAACGGTCCCGAAAAGCCCGGCGTGCCCGTCGACACCGCCCACCGCAAAAGCATTTTCGTCGTGTACAATCCCCTGGACCAGGCTGTTGCGCCAGGCGCACATTTCCGTTGGCGCAAACACCCGATTCGATCGTGCTTGTGCATTCTCAGGAAAAAACAGGTCCCCTGCCCCTGCAGGCGCGTAGATTTCCTTTTTCACCAACCGGCTCATCTTTGCTCCGGAAACCTGTTCCACGATCCAACGCAAAAACATGAACCCGAGATCACTGTACACGGTCTTACGGCCAACCGGATATTCAAGGGGTTCTCGGATCAGAAGTGCTTTCAGGGCGGAATTTCTTTCGAGCACCGTCTCGCCGGCCAGTTCCATATAATAAGGTCGGTAATCGGGCAAACCCGAACAATGCGCCAAAAGATGTTCCACGGTAATGCCGGCTTTTCCCGTGCCCCTGCACGCCGACAGGAGTTCGCCCAGTGTCTGTCCGAGATGCAGGCGTGATCTGTCTACAAGGTGCATGACGGCCAGCGTTGTGGCCAAAGGCTTGGTGAGGGATGCCAGGTCGTAGACCGTGTCCTGGTCAACTTGAATTTTATGGTAGATATCGGTCCACCCGAATGCTTCCCGGATGGCCACTTTACCGTGTTTTGAAGCCAGCAGCACGCCACCGGGGAAAACCCCATCCTCCAGGGCCGTTTGTATGAGCTGCCTTATGGGGTTCGTCATGATGCAGAATATCCGTAGGTTACATGAAAATTTCTAAACTCTAAATTCCCAGACATGTCTATATCACCGCCGATTCGTCATAAGACAGGGTCAGACGTTCCGTATCCAGAGTAGCCTGGATGCCCATGGGGATTGTCAGATTGACAGGGCCGTGGCCGATATCGAATCCCGCCAGAACAGGAATGTCAGTGTCATCAAAAATGTCTTTTACGATCTCAAGAAAATCACCGGGCTCTCCGCAGTCTGAAAAAGTCCCCAGCACCAGTCCGGCCATCCCTTTAAAACAGTTGGCCAGGCGCATGTGGCTGAGCATACGATCGATCTTGTAGGGCGCTTCGCCGGTGTCTTCGAGAATGACAATCCTGTCGCTAAACACCGGTTCAAAGGGTGTCCCCACCAGATGGCACAAGGTGTTCAGGTTGCCTCCGGTTACGATTCCCGCGCATGTTCCGGCACGAACGACTTCACCGTTCGAGGCCTGTATCCTGATCGGCGTACTGGATGTCAATGCCGCCTTAAGGCTTGCCGCGGTTTGCGCATTGCCATTCCCCAGCGTAGTGAGCACCGGGCCGTGAAACATCACCAGGTCGCTACGGCCGCCAATGGCTGAAATCAATGCGCTGATGTCGCTGAAACCGATAAAAACCTTGGGATTCTCCCGAATTGTGTCATAGGCAATCAGGTCGAGTATGCGCAGAGAGCCGTAGCCGCCCCTGGCGCAGAAGATGCCTTTTATATCCGGGTCTGCAAACATTTGATTGATCAGGCCGGCCCGATGAGCATCCGGTCCGGCAAGAAACCGTTCCCGCTTTGATAAGTCCGGCGGCTGGAATACACCAAATCCCATAGCCCTCAGAGCGGCGACGCCTTTCCGGAAAAGCTCGGGGTCGTAGGGACCAGCCGGTGCAACGATGCCGATCGTGTCGCCGGGCACGAGTCTGGGTGGTTTCGTAATCATTGAATTTTGATTTTTCATATCAGGCATCCGGAAAATATGGCGGAACGACGGAAACAATCGCTATAATTTATTAATTTTAATCATAAAAATGACATTCAAGCAAACACTAATTTAATGTAAGTGGAATATTACGAATCTTGCCCGGAATGGTTGACACAGCTTTGGAGAGGTGCTAAAAGATTTTTTTTGTGTCGGGGCGTAGCGCAGTCTGGTAGCGCACTTGAATGGGGTTCAAGGGGTCGGAAGTTCAAATCTTCTCGCCCCGACCAAAATAAAACAACATAAACAGGGAATTAGCAACACGGCTGATTCCCTGTTTTTTTGCTTTTTGGCCAAACAGTACCACCTGCCTGGAAGTGACCCCTTGAAGGCCCTTCAAGGGGTCATTGTCTATGCAGGGTCAAAGCAATTAGACAGCATACCCTTGCATGATTGCCCCCACCATTTTGAAGCATTTGCCTGCTGTCGCTTTTTCGGGTTTGATTCTGGAAGGATACCCCCGGGCAAGTTCAGTGGTGGGTATCCCGGGAAGGTTTAATATTAGAATCTAAATATTAGGCACGCAACCTTTTCATACATACCTGCCAGTCATGGTTTGGACTACCAGTATGGTATCAACGGCGGCTTCACATCATTTTTGAGTTATACGGCATCAAGCAAGTCAAATATTTTTACAACAGCATCTTGGGCATCCGCTGCATAAGCATCTGCACCTATTCTTTCTGCCCAACGTTGTGTCACCGGTGCTCCACCGACAACCGTTTTATATTTACTTCGTAAGCCACCGGATTTTAACATTTCTTCTAGATCCTTTTGTTTCGGCATGGTTGTGGTTAAGAGTGCACT
>Ga0164313_10004892_pt1 | contig 11872 bp, 9 predicted proteins | sample GuaBasSedimGuay4_FD_113735 | JGI IMG/M metagenome (GOLD analysis project Ga0164313, IMG submission 113735) | Subseafloor sediment microbial communities from Guaymas Basin, Gulf of California, Mexico - Guay4, Core 4569-4, 0-3 cm | ecosystem: Environmental > Aquatic > Marine > Hydrothermal vents >... | reverse complement strand
GTCATACCATTCTTCTCTTTGATGACCACTTTCATTAGCCTGCCCAAAATTATAAAAGTCAACATTTTGTCTTTCAAGTGCTTCCCAAAGCCCTCCAATCTCTGCATAATCTTCCGGGTCCACGCTTCCAATAGTGGCAGGAAACCGACGCCCTTCAGCCTTGGAAAACGGCATAAATGTTTTACCTATACTCGCATTAGTTTCTACCCATTCATTTGGAACTACCCCAACCAGCCAATGGTGACCATGTACAGAGGCATCACTATCACAATAGAAATTGTCTGAAAAAGCAAATTGCCTGGCAGCTTTTATATGATTGGGGGAAATTCTTAAATCAGGAAAATCTTTTTGCATAGAGTCAGGCAGAGTATATGTGTTATTAACACCATATCTGGCCAGGGTACTATCTCCTTTAGCACCTTTTAACTGGCCAAACACTTCATCATAAGTCCTGTTTTCTTTGGTAATATATACTACATGTTTAATTGGGCTTTCACGTAGTCCGGGTAATGGCGGTAGTGGGTTTTTACCATCATCAACAATTGTTGTTTCAATAAAAGTATTATCAATAGTTAATTTTGTAAATTTTGCTAATTCTTCATCAGATGGGATACCTACTTTTTGGAAACTGCCTAGCTGGATTCTGCTAACAGACCGACCTTGTATTGGACTTACAAAACCTACACCACCATTTGGCCCTGCACCTAAACCTCTAATGCTAATGATATAAATATTTTTTTCATCTGGTGACAATTCTACTCTTGTTGGGCCCCATCCTGTAGGAATCAATCCTTTTGTAGTTTTAGCAGGAATATCAATTACTGCCACAGCATTGAATCCCAAAAGGGCAACATACAAAGTTTTTTCATCCCTGGTCATAGTAATTCCAAAAGGTATCAAACCACGTAGATTATCAATGCGGTTATCTACCTTGATTGGTATATGACCTACGATTTCCTGGCTTGTGTGATCTATAACTGTAATATTATCATTTGAAGCATTTGTTACATATGCAAACTGTTTTCCTACAGCGATAGAGTTAGGGCTTGCTCCACCCACAACTTCAGCATCATCTACTACCTGACCTATTTGATGACCTGTCTTGAATTTGTTTATTACTACATTTTTGTCAAGGTCAATAGTAAATACACTCATGGCATCAGGATGGTTAGGGCTTCCAAGCCCAGGAATTTGTTTACCTTCAACTATTGTACCATTGATTGATTCAGGTGTGTTATGTCCATATGGATGATGAGAGATCATTAGGTCTTCAAGGTTCTCAGGTGTAGCACCTATAATAAGAGGATAAGAATATAAACCTACATTTGCCACAAAGGCTTGCCTTTTATCAGGGCTCAGGGCAATTCCAAAAGGTTGACGACCTACTTTTATTGAAGCCGTGATTTTCTTAGTGTTTAAATCTATACGAACCATTCTAAAATTACCTGCATCCAGTACTAATAATTCATTTTCATCACGATTGATTAATAGGTCAGAAGTTAAACTATGTTGATAGTCAATACCATTTATTTTTCCATCCAGGGAAATAGAATCTATCTTTTCAAGTTTTTCAACATCATATATGATTATGTCCCCTTTATCACCTCCACTTAGATATACTTTTTTGGAATCATTTGAAAAAGCAATACCCAAATAGGCATCTGCTTTTAATGCAACAGGTATTTTTTTATCATAACTGGGAACCCTGGTAAGCTTTAATGAATTAAGGTCTATTATAGTGAACACTTCATCATGTAGTGTTACTGCTGTTTTTCCATCAGGTGAGATTGCCAGACCATACGGATCATTTGTAATGCGTAACTGTTCGCCGACTGGTGTCGCATAACGACCACTTGGAAGCACAGATATCCCATTGATGTCAATTTTGCAAAATTGATCTTTGCCCGGTACTTGTAATACTTTTACCGTTTTTACAGGTTTATTACAATTAGTAAATATTACGACAAGAATAGCTAATAAAAAAAAATTGATTTTCATAAGATTGATTTTAAAATTGTGACTAGCATAACAACAAATTTAATATAAGTAATCGAAAAAAATCATTTTTCTTAGTGATTCAAGCCATTATTGATTTTTCTGTCTTTCTAGTTAGCATTAGACAATGCTCTCAATAAGTCAAAAATACTACAATCAGACTTTCCCATTCATCATTAAGGGAAAGGTTTGAATAAGGAGTACCTGCCCTGTTGTACCAATAATTTGCATTCCACTTGTCCCCTTCCACCCGGTGCAAATAGGCATGTATCCTGGAACCATCACTGGTGGGAATATCCTGTGCAATCTTGTGCGCCCTGTCCCAATCGCCTTTTTTATCCCACCAAAGTGCTTTTAATAATGGTAACAATGAGTCTGATGGCTTTTCCTTATTCAGGCTTAGCAGAAATTCTTCTTTTGTCATAATTATTTCAAATTTGTTATAGAGTCCTTAATGATGGAATTAATTTGGTATATGAAATCCTCGAAATCATCATATTCAAATACTTCTACATCAGGACAACCAGCAATCATAGCCGAAAGCTTTTGATCAGGTTTCTTTCTATAAAAGCAAAATACTTGTTTATGAAACTCAATAGCTTTGGCTATTTCAAAGCCAACTCCCAGACTGGGGCTTGAAACTTCGGCAACCACCATATCTGATGATTTCAGCCAATCAATATCCCGCTGGTAAATACTTGAATCATCCAGGCCCTTCTCTCCTTTATCCGTCAGGTTTGCTTCTCCAACATGTTCTGTTAGAACTTGTCCAAAGGTTTTAAGATGAGTGATCATTTTCTGATATATATCAATTTGCTCCCTTCCTCCCCTGATTGAACCGGCAAAATAAATTTTCAACATAAAATTACTTCTTTGGAGAGTAAATAAAACAACCCAACTCATCAGGATGATCCAGTACCAACGAATCCTTTGCTTCTTTCCTTAGCAACCAGATAAACAAAAAGTCACTTCCAGCTGCCATTGTCAAAATAATCCCAGATAACAAAAATATCAGGTTGCCTGTAAGTATGCCCACAATGGAAGGTAAAACACCGGTTATAATACCCGGCATAATCGTTCCTTTCCTGTAATGACCAATTTCCAGTACTTCTTTACAATGACAATAAGGTGAGAATACCTTCAGGTTAAAGCCAAAACTTATGGAACGGAAACCATTTTTGGCAAACAGGGCCCAGGTAATTCCATGGATTAGTTCATGTACAAAAATACCTGAAACTAACAATCCAAAAAATAAAAGACCATGCTCCCTTATAATCATACTGAAACTATCCAAATTAATACTGTAGCTCCAAATGATTGAAAAAGGAAGATAAAAAACAAGCAAAACAGGAACAAGAAAAACCAGGGAGTATAGATTGGCTTTAATGCCACCCATAGTGAGTTCTTTCTTTTGATATCCTTCGGGAAACATATACAAAATATGATAATAAAATAATATATTGACCTTTTACTTCCTTTCAATTCTAAGATTACACAATTGTCGTGGTGGCAATATAATGTTAATTCGAACTGTTGATTCTGTAACCAGAAATATAGATTTCATTAACACTGCCCCCGACTCAACATCAATTAATTTACTTTCATATTCTCCTTGATTTAACAAATATAATTCTGCATCAAATAAGCGCTCTTTTTCGCCAAAGTGATAAAGTTCTGCTTTAAAACTTTCAGAAGAACTTTGATGCACCAAAGCGGCTATTTTCTCTGGTTTTGTCAACCATCGGACTGCATGCATTGGGAAATACAGGCCATCTCCGGGTTCACCGGTAAGCGATGAGAGGAGAGTCTTCGTATCAGGGATTAAGATTGGTTCCGCAAGATTGGGGAAAAGTTTGGTTGCAGAAAAAAGATGTGGAAACTTCAAAACCCTGTCAGTAAAACGAACCTCTTGAGTATAACCGGGAAAATTATCCCGGAGTGCTTTTGCTGTTTGTTTAAAATTTGTAAATAGCGCTGTATCATCCTGATAAAGACGAAAATGCATATAAGGAGAATGACTACGTTGAATTAAAGAATCAAAATCGTTATTATTAGTAAGTATCTGATATTTGAAAAGCACATTTGATAAAATTCCAAGTCGCTCGCCGCACCACAGTTTGCTTCCTGGAATAGTGGGTTCTAAACTTCTATGATCGAGAAAATACTGACGAACATTTGCCATGCTTCTAATCGGTTCAAGAAATGTGGAATCCTGGCTCATATGAAATGCCAGCAAAATTGATTGGGTCATCATGGTCATGGCACTTGGCCAGCTATATAAAGTATTATTAACATAATTATCCGGCTCCCACCAATTGGGAGAAATGCCACCCACATTTCCATCCGGCCAATGTATGGCACTCGGAATCACACCGGCAGGCTTGCCCCTCTCCTCTCTTGCTGCAGCATCAACCCAGGTAGATAACCATCTAAGCAAAAGCTTCCCAACTTTCGGATCTCCTGTCCGTTGCCAGTACAATAACAAAGGCTGAACAGCTCTTGGATGATAAACTGTTCCACATGCTTTACGATCAGTAAGATCAACACTATCTGAAGTAAAATAAGTACTTTTAAATTGTAATTGACCACGCACATTAATTCCGGTCCAGAGAGTATCCATCAGAGAATAAAGCTGCAATGCTTTATTAGTCCACTCAAGATTATTAGGTTGAAGTAGCATCATTGGAGTGATGGCATCTGCCCCATCTTCGGCTGTATGCTCAACATCACTCAAACGGTTTGTATAGCCTTTAGCCATATGAGGTTGAGCCATAAGTGCTTTGGAAAATCTTTCCTGGGCAGCTTCTACTTTAGAATCATGAAATCCAATGAGAACTGGTTGCCAGAAACGCCACATCTCACAATCATCGCCCCAACCGCCCCCATATTCTCCATTATCAAGATGGCGGTTATCAATCCACCAATTAATTATTTCAGCAAGACGTTCTATTGCTTCACGTTGATCATTTGCCCATGCTGGAGCATTGGTATCAAAAGCTATTGGACTTTTAGTGGGATAAATCTCTCCCAGGTACATACTAATGATTTTATTCTCTGGAAAAATTTTATGCAGGTTCTCAAAATTTAATTTTACCTCTCCAGTCACTTCTTCCCTTTTTACAGGAATAGACCAAATATGGCCGTGTTCGAAAGCCACCCATATTAACATTCGTGTTTGATAATATAGCACTAAGGGATAGAATGGAGAACCGGTTTCAATATCGATAGGGTAATGTCCAAATTTTCGAACAGAATCGTCAAAAAATTCTATGCGGGGATTGTGAATCCAGTTATCTATAAGCTTGCTGATAATTTCTGCATCTTGCCGGTCGGATAAAGAAAGCTCACCATCATTGATTAATTCGCGAATCATCTCGAGTTGGATGGAATCAGATTCCTCATTCCCAATTAGAACCACACGCCTGGTGAGATCATCCTGCTTTTCGGAAATGCAGTTTGAATGGCAGATTAACATCAAAAATAAAAACAAAAATACTAATCGGTGATTCATGTTTAGGCTCCTTTTGTAAAAATAACCATACAAAATAATATAATAGTTCGTTAAACTTTTTTAGGCCATTGACAATTAGAGAATTAACTTACTCCGGCTTTTAAGCCGGAGAAATGCATATCTGGCAGACATTATGGGCTTTAGCCCAATATATTTCTTTTTATTTGAAAAGTTTAACGAGCTATTAATAATACAAACAAAAGAAAATTACTTTGGACATGAAAAATACAAAGAAAAAATTTAAATAAGATTATTAGGCAAAAAATTAATTTCACCTCAGATTTCAAATAATAGCAATAAGAATTTAGAAAGAAAATCCTATACGGAATATAGGGTTGGAGTATATAGAGTTAATATTATCATTCAGGTTCCACAGAATAGAAAAGAAAAGACCGGCCCTTGGTCCTAATGGCTGTCTTATTCCTCCACCAACCAGAATGGTATTTAACCAAAACCTTTCCTGGCTCGGATACTGACCGGAATAATCAAAATACCTGCTTTCTAAACTCAGTCCTTCATATTCAGCATGAATAAAGATGCTCATTCTAATACCTGCAGGTATTATATTATTCAGGTCCTGAATAACATTGAAACGGCTAAACACCTTAAAACCATAAATATGTGTATCGTAATTATAATACCGGTCACTATAATACTGATATTTAATTCCAGTAGCCACAGAAAACCTGGGAGTGAGTTGGTACCCAACTATCGGAGCCAGTTCGATATCCGTTATTGTACCAAAACGAAGGGAAAAGTACCCACCAAAAAACAGCTTCTTCCTGACAGGACGCTTCCTTTGCTTCTCATTCTCTGGTATGGTTACATTATTACCTACGCTATCTACACTTTCAAGAAAATCCGGTTCAGTCTGGGAAAGACCCGCAAAACTCAGGGCAATAAGAAAAAATAAAAGGAAAGAAAATTTATATAAAAAATTAAAACTTGATCTCATATTATAGATATTTTTCACCCTACCACTATCAATAACCATGCAAAAGTAACATATTATCAAATATTTTTTGAATTTCTTGAAATTTTATCCTTAAAACATAGCTAAAATATGGATCATAATCCCTAATTTAATGCCCTTAATCTGGCATAGATAGTATATTTTAAACCTGATGACCTGATTAAGCTATCTTTTTTTTTATCTTATCAATGTTTTAGTTATGTACATCCTTATTACAGGGGCCAGTCAGGGGATTGGCCGTGAAATAGTAAAGAACCTGGCAATAAAAGGGCATCATATTTTCGCATTATCGAGAAATGAAGAGAAAATTAAAAGCCTGGTTCAGGAATGCAAGTCACTCAACAAAAACAGCCGGGTGGAAAGCATTCCCTATGATATAACAAAGTTACGATCAGGGGAACCAGACTTCCTTAAAAAGCTAAAATCAAAGCTTCCTTCCTTAAATATCCTGATCAATAATGCAGGTTTCCTTTCCCCTGAGACTTTTCAGAAAACTTCATATGAAACCCTGACCAAAACTATTGGGGTCAACTTTACAGCACCTTACCTCTTGATCCAACATTTATTGCCATTATTAAGAAGGAGTGAAAATGCCCATATCGTGAATATTGGTAGCATGGGTGGAGTAAATGGCAGTGCTAAATTCCCTGGCTTATCAGCTTACAGTGCCTCAAAGGGAGCATTAGCAATACTCACAGAATGTTTGGCCGAAGAACTTAAATCTGAAAATGTATCCTGTAATTATCTGGCACTGGGGGCTGTGCAGACAGAAATGCTTGAAAAAGCATTTCCCGGCTATACAGCTCCAATAAGTGCTGATAAGATGGCAGAATTTATAGTTGATTTTGCCTTGAACGGCCAGCGATATTTTAATGGGAAAATCATACCTGTATCTATAAGTACTCCCTGATCTTATGTCTGATTGCTTCCTGGCCTGGATCAGGAATATTTAAAAAATCATGAAGCTAATCTTTCTAAAGATTTATTCTTACTTTTAAGAAAAAAGTCATAAATTACATCGATTTTGATCTTCTATTTTAATATTAAACTTAATGAGTAATAGCCTGACCATCATTACGCAGAATAAGAAGATGAATGCCATCATTGAATTGATCAGAAAATTTGCCAATTCTGACAGTTCAGTATTACTTATTGGGGAAACAGGTGTTGGCAAAGAAATTTTCACTGATTATATATACCATACCAGTAAACGCGCCAGCAATCCATTCGTTAAGATTGCTTTATCTGCCATGCCCCCTGACCTGATGGCAAGTGAGTTATTTGGCCATGAACAAGGTTCTTTTACCAGTGCAAACAGGTTGAAAAAAGGCTTAATGGAAATAGCAGATGGTGGAACTTTATTCCTCGATGATATTGATGATATCCCCCTCGATATTCAGGCAAAATTATTAAGGGTATTAGAATCCGGGGAAATTTTACGCGTTGGAGGGATAAAAACAATTTCTGTAAATATCAGATTAATTTCAGCGTCAAAAGTTGATTTAAAGGAACTCGTTAAGAAAAATTTATTCAGGAACGATCTTTATTACAGAATAAACGTTGTGCCGATAGAGATCCCCCCTCTTCGGGAACGCAGAGATGATATACCATTGCTTATTAATCATTTTTTAAAAAAGTTCTCACCTGACAAGAACATAAAAGTCTCTCCGGAAGCACTTGCCATATTGATCAACCATCCATGGTTGGGGAATGTCAGGGAATTACGCAATGTGATCCAACGGGTATCCCTGTTCTGTTCTGATGAAATAAAATTATCTGATCTCCCTCCTGAGTTTAATAAGGAATCTCCACTAATACAAATTATTAAAGCATGTAGTCTCTGTTTTTCTAATGATAAATTCAACTTTAATCAAATTGTACATTGTGTTGAATCAAACCTGATAAGGGAAGCCCTTAAAGAAACAAATGGTAACCAGTCTGAAGCAGCTAAAAAACTGGGATTAAGCCTTTCCACTTTCCGCGATAAAATGAGAAAATACGCCAAATCATTTGGCTGTAAATAATAAATATTTTATGGATTTCCGTTATCAATAATGCGGAAATCCGTGTATTTTTCCTCAATATATCAAAATTCCAAACTTAAACTGACCCCATCATCATTGCACTAGTATTTAATTATCAATCATTTACATGATTAATAATCTAAATTCCTGAAAAATGGCATGCACTTTGCTTACATACTACTGTAAATATCCTTATTGTTATGCCTGCAAAAAAAAATACTATCTATTTGAAAGGCAAAGTCTCAGGTATCCTCGACCAAAAAAAAGGAAGCGATTTGCTTAGGATATTGTGCAAACCGGAATGGCTTGTCATACATATTGAAAACTCACACAAAGTAAGGTTAAATGATCAAATTATTGTTAGGGGAAGTTTCAGCATTGAAGAAATTCATCAGGTTGATATGGAGCTTAATGGGAAATTGATAAAAGCCAAAGTATAATGATTATTATGAGCAGTTGTGTTATTTATTTCACAACACTTACAAAATGTACAACCAATAATGAAACAAATGTTTCAAAGTGATAATTTCAAACAAAATAATAATTAATAGTGTTATTTATTTCACAGCTTTTATAAAACAAAAGCTTAGATACTGTAGAAAATCTATGCAGGCATTATAGACAAATAAAAAATTACTAAAATGATTTCAATAATTTTTACAAAAAATGGGAACGGGCATACAAATACATTAAATCATAATGATTTATTCAAATATGTCAGTAAGTTAAAAGGGGTCGGCAAGGTCTGGAATAAACCGGATTTACCCATTTATGATATCAGGGCCATGATAAAGGTACTGAAAGAGAATAAGGTAACAAAGATCATTATTGCAGGTGATGCACCTGGTATGCTTAAGTCATTACTAAGTAAAGTAATGTTTTTGGCAGGTGAGGACCCGGAAAAGGTAGTTCTTGCAAATTTTAAAGAGCATGGTTTTTTTACAAATAAAAGTTCTGTCCTGGCCAAAATACTTCTTCATAGCATTGTAAATGAAATTCCGTTTGAAAAAGCCCTGCATAATGAAGAATCGAAGGTGAACAATGACACACTTGTTATTGGTGGAGGAATTGCAGGGATCCAGGCTTCCCTGGAAATCGCAAATGGACAACAGAAAGTATTCCTTGTTGAAAAATCAGGGACAATTGGGGGACATATGGCTATGTTTGATAAAACCTTCCCAACCCTTGATTGTGCTGCCTGCATCCTTACACCAAAAATGGTAGAGGTTGGTCAGCATAACATGATTGAGTTATTAACATACTGTGAGGTTAAATCGGTTACAGGAAGTGCAGGGAATTTTAAAGTAGTAATACACAAAAAAGCACGCCGGGTAAATCTTGCTACATGTATAGGCTGTGGCACCTGCTCTGAAAAATGCCCTTCAAAAATATCAGGGATTTTTGATTCCGGTACCGCATTGCAAAAAGCCATATATATTCCTTTTCCCCAGGCAGTACCAAATAAATACATGATTGATGAAGATAGTTGTATCTATGTTAAAAATGGAAAATGTGGGGTTTGTGCCAAAGTTTGTCCGGTGCCAGACTGCATAAACCTCGATGAAAAAGATTCGGAAGTGGAAATCAACGTTGGGAATATAATTGTGGCCACTGGCTTTAAAACCTTTGATGCAGGGAAAATTGATCAATTTGGATATGGTAAATTTCCAAATGTTCTCACTTCTCTTGAGTTGGAACGACTGGTAAATGCTGCAGGGCCCACAGGTGGTTTCATCAAATTCAGGTCCCAGGACAAAAAAGGAAACTGGATTTTTTCACCTGAAAGTGATGAACCCAAAAGCGTAGCAATTGTACACTGTGTTGGTAGCAGGGATGAAAACTATAATAAATACTGTTCAAAAGTGTGTTGCATGTACTCCCTGAAACTTGCCCATCTTATCAAAGAGAAACTACCGGAGGCAGAAGTCTCAGAGTATTACATCGATATGCGTGCTTTCGGAAAAGGATATGAAGAATTTTATCAACGTATCAATAAAGAAAATATACATATTATCCGGGGACGTACGGCTCAGGTTAAGCAAAATGGCCAGGGTATGATAATCCGGACTGAAGATATAGAAGGTTCAAGGCTATTAGAACAAAATGTGGACATGGTGGTTCTTTCTGTTGGAATTGAACCTGCTGAGGGAGCTTATTCACTTGCTAAAATGCTGGGGCTTCCCCAGGATAATAATGGATGGTTCAAAGGTAAAAATTACATTAGCGATCCTACCACCACCGAAAAAGGAGGAATAAGCATTGCCGGAGTTTGTCAGGGGCCAAAAGATATACCTGATACAGTGGCCCAGGCATCGGCTGCCGCATCTTCTGTTTTACAAAGTATTATGAAAGGGAAAATTACAAAAACCATGAGCAGCTCTGATCAAAAAATTAATGAATATGCACTCTGATAAAGTGCTTTAAACCATAAATTCAACAACAGCAATATATTAAATTACCGAAATAATTATGGAGGACAAATTATGATTCAAAGAGTTAATCCGGATCTGAAAACAGATCTGCTCAAACTCGGGGTAAAAGACTGGAACGAGTGCTTTCATTGTGGTAACTGCACTGCTATATGCCCTCTCACTGAAGACGAGCTTCTTTTCCCCCGAAAAGTAATCAGGCAGGCCCAAATGGGGCTAAAAACAAGCCTTCAGGCAAATGTATCCCCGTGGATGTGCTACTATTGCGGGGAATGTTCTGATACCTGTCCAAGAGATGCCAATCCTGGTGAACTGATGATGTCGCTTAGAAGATATTTGACATCGGTTTATGATTGGACCGGTTTATCAAGGTTGTTTTACACTAACAAATTCATGGAGTTTGCTGCAATTCTGGGACTGGCATTAATAGTCATTCTTCTGTTTGCCATCTGGGGGCCTCCGCTTGACCCCAGCCTGACCAGTGAAGGAGGTGTAAAAATCAATTCATTTGCACCAATTAAATGGATTGAACTGGGGGACTGGAGCATGGCATTGGTAGTTGGGGCATTGCTTATCAGCAATATCCTACATATGTTTTACAAAGTAATTATTAAACCAGGCATAAAAATACCATTAACTACCTATATAACAGAATTATGGAAACTACCTACACATTTTGCAACTCAGGCAAAATTCAGAAAATGTGATACAAAAGGGAAATTTTACTGGGGGGCTCATTGGCTGATGATGACAGGATATACCATTATGTTCACAATGATTGTAGTTTTTCTTCCCGAATTCCAGGTAGAAGAAGTATATGACTGGTGGCACTGGCAAAGATTACTTGGCTATTACTCCACATTTGGATTGTTATTTGGGTTGACCTTTGTAATTGTCGGGCGCATCAAACAAAACAATCAGATCTTCAAATTTTCTCATC
>Ga0164313_10004891_pt1 | contig 11873 bp, 7 predicted proteins | sample GuaBasSedimGuay4_FD_113735 | JGI IMG/M metagenome (GOLD analysis project Ga0164313, IMG submission 113735) | Subseafloor sediment microbial communities from Guaymas Basin, Gulf of California, Mexico - Guay4, Core 4569-4, 0-3 cm | ecosystem: Environmental > Aquatic > Marine > Hydrothermal vents >... | reverse complement strand
TGCAACAGGTACGGCGATCTTCGTGGCCTTTGGCCGACGCAGTGACCTGCGCGTACCGCTCTTCGCCCTGGCCCTGGTCGTCACGCGCCTGGCCTTCGACGTTGCCTACCTGCCAGCCATGAACCTGAGTCGAGTGTCGGCCTACCCCCCCCATATCGAGGAGATCATCGCGCTGGCGGGCGATGAGCCAGTTTATCTCGCGGGGAAGGCCGGCCATCCGGTGCGTGATGCATCGATCGGCCCGCTGACCATTGGCGAGGTCAGCTACACAATTCCGCCGTACCTGGCCTATCAGATACCCTGGCATTACGCGCGTCTGACTGGCACACCGCTCATCTACAAGGCACAGCCCGAAGCCGGGGACTGGTGCCTGATCGTCAGCAGCCGCATCGACCGCGCGACAGCGACCGCCCACTACCAGTTCCACGATCACTGGCTGGATCGCGAGTTATCACTGATACGCTGGTCTGCTGCCGGGGATTGAACCAGGCAGCCTGGCACGAGCAACGAGACGAAGCTCGGCACCGAGCTCTTGCTCATGGAGTTCCGCGGGCAGCAGCGCCCCACCCGACGAGCACGCGTATCGGTTCGGGCTCGCCAGGCACCGACGAGATTCCAATCAGATACTTCGAATGATCCTGCGCGACGGCAGACCGGATTACACCGTCCGGAAAGGCGGTCACCAGTTCCGGCAAGCCGATCACGACCTCAGCTGTCCCGGCTGAAAACTCCGCCCCGTACACATTGCGGGCGGCCCTGTCCAGGAAGATCAGTCGCTTGCCGTCCTTGCTCCAGACCGGCCGCAAGCCACCGTCGCTCGAAACCTGCCACTTTCGCTCCAGGGCCGGCCAGGGCCTTACATAGACTTCGCTGCGTCCGGTTTCCCATGACGCGTAGGCCAGCCAGCGTCCATCTGGCGAGAGCACGGCCGAGTCCTGGTCATAATCGGCGATCAGTACGGGCGTCCGTTCGCCCGTACCCGGATCGATGGAACAAATCCCCGTGACATCCCTGTCCGCGAATCCGATGTCAGCGAGCATCAGGTCGGGCGTGGGCCACTGTGTAATCGTTTGCAGCCGTTCCCGGGGTGGGAACTCATAGATCAGGTCGGGCTCGCTGGCCCCACTGACTTGATGCCGGTACAGTCTTCCCCCACGCATGTCCTGGACGGCGTAGACGACCTCCCGGCTGTCGCTCGAAAACTGGACCCCCCAGCAGTCAGATTCGAATGGCGAGAGGCGAGACTGACTGCGTCGGGAGAGATCCCCAATCCAGATTTCCACTGAGCCGACATCATCGAGCAACTCGACCGCATAACGCCCCCCATCCGGGCTGAGCACCATACCGAGTGCGATGGGCTGAGCTGGACCCACCGCTTCACCACGCGTCCCGTCTCGAAGCAGCCAATGCAACTGCAGGTCCGGTGAGTCCAGCTGCGTGCCCAGGAACAGATCGCCGTTGCTGCTGGCACTGACCCCGAGGGCACCATTCTCCGGCATGAACCCGATCTCGGTGGCCACCAGGCGCGGGTCGCCCTCCAGCTCTCCTGTCTGCAGATCGATGTCCACCGCCATCAGTCGGCCATTGCGATGGAAGAGAAGCTGGCCCGTCGACACCACTATTGCAGCCGACACGTCCCGCAGCAGGCGGCGCGGCACCGCCCCGTGGATGTCGGACAGGTAGATCCCGCCGGACTGTTGGCGCTCCTCGAGGATATTGCTCCACAGGTTGAACACAAACTTCTCGCCATCAGGCAGGAACTCCGGCCAACGATGCGAACCGTCGACCAGTGTCGTATCCGGAACCGAGATTACCCGTGGCTCGCCGCCGTTCGCGTCGACCAACATCAGGCCGCTGTTCGCGTCGGGCGCATAGAGAATCTGACCCTTCGACGACCAGTCTCCACCACGCGCACCGCTGATTACGCCCTCGGCGATATTTTCCGCAGACCCCGATTCCACGTGCAGTTTGCGCAAGCGCCCCGGAGAAAAATGCCCGATGAACCTGGAATCCGGGGACCAGAATGGCCACAGCCCCGACACCTCCGGTGGCATGAATCGCCCACTTCCATCGACGAGCGAGCGCAGGTGCAGGAGAGTCTGACCAAGGCTGTCGACCACAACGGTGACCAGAGTGCGGCCGTCGGGCGAGACACCGGCGCGGTACGAACTCAACGGAACCGAGGTCCGGGGCACATCGACCTGGTATTCGCGAAGTTCTGACGGCGGCGCAGTGCTCTCGCCACGGAAGAACTGTGCACCGGCGACGATAGCCAGCAACGCGGCGAGCAACCACGGCAGAACGGCGGTCCGGCGCGTGGGCGACGCCACCGCCGCCCCGGGCAAATCTGCTTCGTCCAGCTCGAGCGCCGCGTCGGCGGCTGACCTCAGCCGCATGGCCGGGTCTCGTTGCAGGCACTTTCTCAACATGCGGCGTGAGGATTCGTGGATTCCAGCAGGAAGCCGGTCGAGATCGGGATCGACCTTGATCACCGAGGCCAGTACATCGGTCATCGTTTCGCCCTCGAAGAGGCGCCTGCCCACCAGCAGCTCGAAGAAGATTACCCCCATCGCCCAGATGTCGGCGCGGTGGTCGACGCGACGACCACGCGCCTGCTCGGGTGCCATATAGGCCGCCGTCCCGAGAATCGTTCCAGCCTGCGTCATCGCCGCTGTGATCGTTGGTGAAAGTGCAGGGTTGGCGCCCGTCTCGCTGTCCGGGCTGCAGGCACGAGCCAAACCGAAGTCCAGGATCTTGACCTGGCCTTCCGGCGTGATCATCACGTTCGCCGGCTTGAGGTCGCGGTGCATGATCCCGTTGCAGTGCGCCTCGTCCAGACCAGCCGCTATCTTGCGGATGATCTCGCGGGCATCTTCCTCGGGCAGGCGACCGCCCTCGAGCTTCTGCGCGAGGTCGATACCATCTACAAGTTCCATGGCCAGAAACCGGACGCCATCCACCTCTTCGAACCCGTACACAGAAGCGATGTTGGTGTGCTGCAGTGCGGCAAGCATGCGCGCTTCACGCTGGAAGCGGGCCGCGCGCTCGGGATCGCCACTCATCTCCCGCGGCAGGATCTTGATCGCGACCTCTCGGCCGAGCTGGGTGTCACGGGCTCGGAATACCTCGCCCATGCCCCCCTGCCCGATCCGGGCAGTGACCTCGTACTGATTCAGTTTCTTGCCGATCAAATGATGCTCCCGGGCCGGGGTAGGGGTCCGCCCCGGGAGGATACGTCAGCTCGGCGCAGCAGAAAAGCCGTCTTCCGGGCCGAATCCCCGCAACGCGCGGTTCACCCCACGGCGTTGTGTGCTCGACTCGCAGAGCGTGCCGAACAGCTCCATCATCCAGGCCTCGATATCCGAGTCGCGACCCACGTGCCGATCGAGCCTCTGCTCCACGAACAGGCACAGGCGCATTTCCTCGAAGGTGCCCTCCCAGTCACCGCTATTCTGCCACGTGTGCAGACGGTTGCTGGCCAGCGCTTCGATGTCGATGGCATGTTCGTGGGCGTAAGCATAGCCGTCGAAGTTGACGGCGTACTCGAGCACATGATCAATGTCGTCGCAACGGGTGGGATTGGGCCGATCGTAGATCGGGTGCCTCATACGAAACCCCTTTGACGCGCGGTCACCTGAAGGCGAGAACGGCGACCGCCTGAAGACGATTGTACGTCGACAGGCCGGGATGTTGATGCATGATTCTTCGAGGTTGGTGCGGTTCCGCCAGCGTTCGCCTCAGGCGCCTATTCGGCTGACGGTGCTGGCGGTGCGGTCGGCACGCCCGGCGACTGCTCCTGCGAGCTGGCAGGCGAATTCCCTCGCTCGGCCATGCGCTGGATCACGAGGAAAAAGACTGGCGTGAACAGCACCATTCCTGCGATTCCCACGAGCATCCCCCCGAACACCGCCGTACCCAGCGATACGCGACTCGCCGCGCCCGCCCCGTTCGCGATGACGAGCGGGATCACACCGAGAATGAAACTGAATGCGGTCATCAGGATCGCACGGAAACGCAATTGGGCAGCCTTCTGCGCCGCATCGAGCACACTCATGCCACCCTCGTGCTCAACCTTGGCGAACTCGACAATGAGAATTGCTGTCTTGGCCACAAGGCCTATAAGCAACACCAACCCGACTTGCATGTAGACATTGTTGTCCAGCCCCCGGAAGTAACTGAACCAGGCCGCACCGGCCAGGGCGGCGGGCACGCCGAGCAACACGGCAAGCGGAATCGTCCAGCTCTCATACTGTGCGACCAGGAACAGGTACACGAATACAAAAGCCAGACCGAAGATGAACGGCGCCAGGTTGCCGGCCGCGATCTGCTGGTAGGTAACACCCGACCACGCGAAGCCGAGCGTGGGTGGGAGTATCTCGCGCGACAGGCGCTCCATCTCCGCTATCTGCTCCGAACTCGATACGCCGGGCATTCCAGCGCCCGTAATCGATGCGGACGGATACATATTGAAGCGATTGATCGCCTGCGGGCCAACGGTGTCCTGCACAGTCGCGAAGGTCGCCATCGGCACCATGTAGCCACTCGCGTTGCGCACCTCGAGGCGGCCGATGTCTTCCTTGCGCGAACGGAACTGCTCGTCGGCCTGGGCCATGACCTTCCAGGTACGCCCGAACAGGTTGAAGTCGTTCACGTAGGCCGAACCAAGCGAAACGCCGAGCGTGCTGAACACGCGATCCATCGGGATCTGGTAGGACTGCGCCTTGGTGCGGTCGATATCCAGGTAAAGCATCGGCACCGTCGCGCGTAGATTCTGGTTCATACGCGTGAGATTGCCACCCTGTGTCGCCGCCGCCACCAGATCGTTCGCGCCCTGCTCGAGCTGGATGATGCCCGCTCCACCGCGGTCCTGGAGTTCGAAGGAGAAGCCGCCCGCGCTCCCGAGCCCCATGATGGGCGGCGGCAAGAAGGCGAAGCAGATACCCTCCTGGATCATGAAGAGCTTGCGCTGCAGACCGGACATGATCGTACTGACATGCAGCTCCTTGCCTGGCCGGTCGCTCCAGTTGTCGAGCGTGACGATGTACATCGCGGAGTTCGGGGCCTGGACGGCATCCAGGAGGGAATAACCGCCGACAGCGAGGAACTTCGCCACGCCCGGCGTCTCCGCCAACAGCGCACTGACCTTGTCTACCACCACAGCCGTCCGATCGAGCGAGGCCCCATCAGGAAGCTGCACGTTCATGAAAAAGTAACCCTGGTCCTCGTCGGGCAGAAAACCACCCGGGACCAAGGCGAACCCGAACCAGGTTGCCACCAGGATGACCCCGAAACCGACCATGCTCAGTGCGCTCTTGCGCAACATGCCGCCGACGATCCCCGTGTAACCGATGGTCGCCTTATCGAACCACTCGTTGAACTTGCGAAAGAACCACACCTGGCGCTCGGGCGCTGGCTTGAGCAACAAGCGGCAGAGGGCAGGACTGAGTGTCAACGCATTGATCGAAGAGAAGATAGTGGCAATGGAAATTGTGAGTGCGAACTGCTGATAGAGACGCCCGGTGAGACCCGGCATCATCAGCGTGGGTATAAACACAGCAAGCAGTACCGCGGTCGAGGCAACGACCGGCCCGGTGATCTCGCTCATTCCTTCTGTGATTGCCCGCCGTGAGTCCCAACCCTTCTCGGCCATCAGACGTACGGTATTTTCCGTAACGAGGATCGCGTCATCCACCACTATCCCGATCACCAGGACCAGACCGAACAGACTGAGGTTGTTGATCGACATTCCCAGCCCAAGCATCACCGCAAAGGTACCGATCAGGGAAACCGGGATGGTGATCGCTGGAATCAGTGTCGTCCGCAGATCCTGCAAGAACAGGTAGACCACCAGAATCACGAGAATGATCGCTACCACCAGGGTCTCGACAACCTCAGTAATCGATGCCGAGATGTACTCGGTGGCGTCGTAGAGGATGTCGTATTCGAGGTCGTCCGGGAAGGAAGCCGCCAGTGTATCCATGATCTCGGCCACACCCCCGGCCACTTCGAGTGCATTGGAGCCAGGAATCTGGTAGATGCCCACCGCGATCGCCGGTTTGCCATTGCGCTCGGCATACCAGGAGTAGGCCAGAGCATCGAGTTCCACTCGCGCGACATCACGCAGGTAGAGGATCTGACCGTCCTCGCCCGTCTTGACGATGATGTCCCCGAATTCTTCCACGCTCTCCAGGCGCCCCTGGGTGGTAACCGTGTACTGGAAGTTCATCCCGACGGGGTTGGGTGGCGCACCGATCTGGCCAGCGGCAACAGCCACATTCTGCGCGCGCAACGCGCCGATCACTTCATCAGTTGTCAGACTGCGCGCCTTGAGCATCTCCGGATCCAGCCAGACCCGCATCGAGAAGTCCTTGGCCCCGAACACTGTTACCGAACCCACGCCATTCACACGCGCGAGCTGGTCCTTCACTCGTGTCGCGATGTAGTTGGAGATGAAGAGTTCGTCATAGGTCTCATTTGGCGAAAAGAGACTCACGACTTCCACCATCGCCGTCGACTGTTTGTCGACCTTCACACCCTGGCGCATGACCTCGTCGGGCAGCAGCGGTTCGGCCACGGCCACGCGGTTCTTTGTCATGACCTGGGCCATATCGATGTCGGTACCGATATCAAAGCTCACCGTGAGGTTCATCGAGCCGTCGGCACCGGACTTCGAAGTCATGTAGATCATGTTCTCGACGCCGTTGACCTGCTCTTCGATCGGCGCGGCCACCGCCTGCTCCACCGTACCGGCATCAGCACCGGGATAGGTGGCCGACACCTTGACCGTAGGCGGAGTGATGTCGGGCATCGACTCGACTGGCAGCAGCGGGACCGAAATCGTGCCCACGAGCATCATCAGGATCGCGATCACGAGTGCGAACTTGGGTCGCTCGATGAAAAACTTGCTGAGCATCCCGTCCCCCTACCGCGCGCCCTGGCTGGCCATTTGCTGCTGCATTTGTTTGAATTGTTCGGCTGTAAGCGGCGTCACGGGCAAACCGGGCCGGGCGAACATCAGGCCGTTGACGATGATGGTTTCTGTGCCTGTCAGACCATTGGTGATCTGCAGGGTGCCATCGTCTTGCAGGAGGCCGATGGTCACGTATCGCTGCTCGACAATGTCGTTGTCGCCCACGACGTAGATGTACTTTCCGCCCAGGTCAGAGCCGATCGAGGTCTCGGGTACCAGGACCGCATCGGGAAACTGGCCACCAATGACCTTCACGCGCACAAAGAGCCCCGGGAACAACGACAGCCTCTTGTTTGCAAGCCGCACCCGCATCTCGATCGTCCCGGTATGCGGATCGACCTGGTTGTCCACGAAATCCACGTAACCCTCGTGTGGGAATCCTTCTTCGTTCGCAAGTTCGACGAAAGCCGGCACAGCCCCCTCGCCGTCACGCACCGCCTGCCCTTCGTCCAGGTCTGCCAAGTATGCAAGGAATCGCAGAACGAGGGCTTCTGGAGCGTGAAAATAAACGAACATTGGCTGGAGCCGGTTGACCGTCGTCAGCAGCGTCGGCCCGCTCTGGCCTACCAGGTTGCCTGCATCCACGAGATTGCGCCCGACCTCTCCCGGGATGGGCGAACGGACTTTCGTATAACTGAGCTCGAGAGCGGCCTCGGCGAGCAAAGCCTTGGCCGACAACAGCGAGGCCTCGGCCTTGTCGCGCGAGGCCCGGGCAGTGTCGAGATCCATCTCGCTGACCGCGTTGTTCTTGCTGGCTCTCTCGACCCGGCTGTATTCGGTCTTCGCACGCAGCAGTTCAGCTTCGGCCGATTGCACTGCAGCTGCGGCGCCATCGCGTGCCGCGACATAGGCTGTGCGCTCGATCGTGAAGAGCACGTCGCCAGCCTGCACCGAGCCACCCGGCTCGAACTCAACTGTCTCCAGCCGCCCCGCCACACGGGCCACGACTTCGGCCCTCTCCACAGCCCGACTCGTGCCCGTGAAGATTGCATACTCATTGATGGTACGGATCTCGGGCGTGGAAACCGTGACCGGCGGCGGCTGCCTGCCGGGCGCTTCTTCCCCGCCGCAGCTCGCGAGGGCGAGCAGGACGGGCAGGGCCAAAAGAGCGGCCGCTCGTGCCTTGCTACTCGTTGACATCATCGTCGTCTCCCTGCTGCGCATCCGGAGATGGTGTGTTGCCGGCTTGCGCGCTCTCTTCCGGCGGAAGGTCGGGTACGGGCTCGTTCAGCGACCACCCGCCACCTATGGCGCGGTTGACCGCCACAAGAGCCGTAAAAACCGACCCCGAGGAGGCGGCCATCTGGTCCTGCTGATTGAAGAGCACCCGCTGGGCGTCGAGCAGACTCTGGAAGTCGGTGAGGCCTTCGATGTACTGCGTGGTCACCAGTGTGACCGATTCCTGCGCTGCCTCGACAGCGACCTCGAGGCGCTCCAGGCGAATTCGCTGCTGCTGATAATCTACGAGCGCTGACTCGACCTCGCCCAAAGCAGAGAGGATCGCCTTCTCGTAGACCGCGAGTGCCTGCTGCACACGCGCCTCCTCCACGTGGATCTGCCCACGCACCTTGCCACCGTTAAAAAGGTTCCACGAGAAGCCAGGCACCACCGACCAGCCCACCGCATCTTCAGTAAAGAGATCATCGAAGCTGCGCGACAGCACGCTGAAGGTCCCACTCAATGAGAAACTGGGATAGAGCTCGGCCGTGGCGACACCGACGCGCGCGGTCTGCGCTGCCAGTTTACGTTCGGCTGCGCGGATGTCCGGGCGACGTCTGATCAGGTTGGCCGGCACCACTGTGAGCAGCGAATCGGGACTCTCCGGCACACCTCCCCGCTCACCCAGCCCGAGTCTGGCCCCGCCAGGCGGCAAGCCTAGCAGTAGTGACAGGCGATTTCGCTCGAATGCAATCTGCGACACGAGAAGCGGGATTGCAGCCTCTGTATTGGCCAGGTTCGACTGCGCACGCGCCACATCGAGTTGGGGCACGAGCCCGGCTTCCTGGCGGGCCACCACCACGTCGAGGGTTTCCCGCTGGCTAGTAATATTGTCTTCTGCGAATTTGATCCGCGCCTGCAGGGCCCGGTAGTTCACGTAGCTCGTCGCAACCTCCGCATAGAGCGACACCTGCACATCACGATAGTCCTCGATCGCGGCGTGGAACTCCGCGTCAGTAGCTTCGTGACCGCGCCGCACACGCCCGAAAAGGTCCAGTTCCCAAAAAGCGCCCAGACCTGTCTTCCAGGTGTTGGTCGGGCCGTCAGAAAGCAGCGGGCTGTCTGTCCGGCTGAAGCTCCCGTTGCCCTCGACCTGCGGCCAGTAGTCCCCGCCGGCGATCTGGCGGAAGGCACGCGCCTCGCTCACACGACCGACCGCGATGCGCAGATCGAGATTGGCGTCGCGCGCGCGAATCATCAGGCTGTCCAGGATCTCGTCACCGAACTCTGTCCACCAGTCCAGGATCGGCGGCACCTCACCCTCGACATCGGCGGCGGCTTCGCTCTCCCATGCGTCGGGGACCGGATAGTCCGGCACGACGTAGTCGGGACCGACCGAACAGGCTGCAAGCAGCAGGATCAAGAGAGGAAGGACGCGAAGTCCGTGCTGGCTGATCATGGTATCCCGAGAGATCGGGCAACGAGGGCAAACGGGGGGGACGGCTTGGTGCCGCGGCGGTAGGCTAACACTTCGCCGGCCGGGGCGAAAGCCCCGGCCACGCCACTCGCGAAAGCTGATCCTGCCCCAGAATAGGCTAGACTCAGCCTGCCCCTCCTGATCGACCCCGACCCCTTGTTGGCACATGAGAATCATGCTCGATACCGACCGCCTGAGGCTCCGCGAGTTCCAGGAGGACGATGCTGCCGCGTTCTACCGGCTCGGCAGTGACCCCGATATCATCCGCTTCACTGGCGATCCGGGCAGTGGGTTTCGCGACCTCGACCACGCGCGCGAAATCCTGATCTCGCACCCGCTGCGCGACTACTCAGTCCATGGCTACGGACGCTGGGCCTGCATTCATCGCGAGAGCGGAGAACTGATCGGGTTCGCGGGGCTGAAGTTCCTGGATGATCTCAAGGCAGTGGACATCGGCTACCGATTCGTACCCGGGTATTGGGGACGTGGGCTGGCGACCGAGGCCACGCGACCAATCCTCGATTATGGGTTCGAGGAACTCGGCCTGGAAGAGGTGATAGGGCTGGTGATGCCCACGAATCTGGCCTCGGTGCGTGTACTCGAGAAAATCGGAATGGTACCCGAGGGATCCGTGGAGTATGGCGGCGAGCAAGTGATCAGGTATGTGGCCCGGCGGCCGTCTGCTTGACGAGAACCATGCCCTGCACGCGTGACTGATCGCCAGCGGTGATCCTGGACACTGGGACCTCCCGGGTCAGTACTGCCGGGGATCCGCGCGCAGGCGCGCCACCATCAGACCGATACGCGCTGACTGCCTACGCCGGCCAGGTAACCGCTTGACCAGGCCCACTGGAAATTGAAACCGCCGATGCGCCCGTCCACGTCACAGATCTCGCCACACAGGTGCAGGCCGGGCAGGATGCGTGACTCCATCGTCTTCAGATCGATCTCCGTGAGGGGGACACCCCCTGCGGTCACCTCGGCATAGTTGTAGCCGCGGTTGCCGCTGACCGGGAGTCGATAACCTGCAACGGCGTCGGCAAGCTGGCTGCGTTGTTCGCGGCTGATCTGGTTGAGCGCATGACCGGGATCGACACCCGCGTACTGGAGAAGCGCGTTGGCAAGACGATTGGGCAGCAATCGCCTGAGAGATCGCCCGGCTCCGGCCTTCGAACTTTGCTTCCACTCCGCAGCCAGCTCACCGGGGCTCTGGCCAGGGAGCCAGTTCACCGTCAGGAAGCTGTCGGCGTCGTGCATCTGGGCTTCGATCAGATATCGACTGATGTCGAGAACGGCCGGGCCCGACAGCCCAAAGTGGGTACAGAGGACCGCGCCGCGAGCGATGTGCAACTTCTTGCCCGTGCACGAGTGCACGGTAAGTTCCGCTTCAGCCGTGAGTCCGCTGAGCTGCATGAGCCAGTGCCCGCGCTCGAGCGTCAACGGAACAAGTGCGGGAAACCTGCGCGTGACTGAATGACCCAATGCACGGGCGATATTGTAGCCATGACCATCTGACCCTGACTTGGGAATGCTGCGTCCGCCCGTAGCGAGAATGACCCGTTCGGCGCGCACCGTGCCCTCGCGGGTGATGACATCAAAGCCGTTGCGTGCGGGAGCAATCATTTCGACGCGGGTTGCGCGGCGCAGCTCCGCGTGTTCCGTCGCGGCAGCAAGCAGCGAGTCGAGAACGGTCCTGGCAGAATCCGTGACCGGGAAGAACTTGCCTGTTTCTTCGCGTTTGAGCTCGACGCCGATCTCTTCGAAGAATGCCCTCGTGCGGGGCACATCGAAAGCACGCAACACCTTGCCTATGGCGTTGCGTGAGGACCCGGCGAAGTCACGCGGGTCGACTGCGTGGTGCGTAACATTGCAGCGCCCACCGCCCGAGATCAGGATCTTCGAACCTGGCCTGAATGTGGAATCCAGAAGCAGTATGCGCTCGTCAGGCGCCGAACGGCCGGACCAGATGGCGGCCATCAGGCCAGCGGCACCGGCCCCGATGATGACCGTATGACCTTCCTCGACAAGCCTGCCCGATGACGCATCCGACGGCGCGCTCTCGCTTCCTGCACCCGTCCGGATCAAGCCTCCCGCATCCACCTCAGGACCTCGCGGAAAGTCGGCGGCTTGCCGTAGAGCAGCACTCCCACGCGGAATACGCGAGCTGCCAGCCAGACCGTGATCACGATCGCCACCAGCAATACCAGCACACTGAGCAGTACCTCGACCATGCCCGGCGGCTGTGCGCTGGCCAGGCGGTTGATCATC
>Ga0164313_10004890_pt1 | contig 11874 bp, 11 predicted proteins | sample GuaBasSedimGuay4_FD_113735 | JGI IMG/M metagenome (GOLD analysis project Ga0164313, IMG submission 113735) | Subseafloor sediment microbial communities from Guaymas Basin, Gulf of California, Mexico - Guay4, Core 4569-4, 0-3 cm | ecosystem: Environmental > Aquatic > Marine > Hydrothermal vents... | reverse complement strand
TATACGCGACACCCTAATGAAATCATCAGGCAGGTGGCTCAATATTCAAAACCGCGCGACACATTACCGATAGACAAATGGGACTTTGACAGTGGCTCCATTCACCTCATAGGTGTACGACGCGAGCAGGATGTCGGTGTAGGCAGACGTGAGAATAATGACATCTTCATCCTGCTGATCAACGGGCTCGTCTTCAAATTTTGGGGATCTACAGACCCCAGTCAATCCATGACTTCCCGTCCCGATGAGGCGTTCCTTGTTGAAGGTCAGCACAAATACCGTTTTGGCTGGCACAAGATCACGAATGAGGGTAAAGTCTACCGCGCACTCAAACCGTATCGCAATGGCGTCCTCGTCTACAGAGACCGGGACAATGATAACGCACTGACAGATGCAGATATCGCGATGGGCATTGACCCCTCACCCAATTTTACGATTAATATCCACTGGTCAGGAATCGGAAGTACCAATTTTTCAGCTGGTTGTCAGGTGATTGCTGGCAAGAGCTATATCAATCATAGGGATGATGTCATTGACTGCTCCGAATTCGCAGCAAGGAGCTATAGTTCTTTAAATAAAGAGCACAGAAAGACCAAGGGTGCTTACAATATATTTACCGATTTAATCCTTGCCTATGCCAGGCCGGGAGTGGATTTTGTCCATTACACATTGGGCAGAGAGTCTTCACTGCGGGTGGATGCAAGTTTAGGGGATGCTTGTGCGAAAAAGACGCTATCCCGAATGAAAAACGCTTAGCCTTTAGCCTTCTGTTCGTAACATCTTGCCTTTATCTCATCGCATGATATCACATCCGGCGCGAAAGCGTCTGCCCGTGTCCCAGAGTTAATCGTCTATTGTAGACTCGCTATCAGGGGCCTGTTTAATAATATTGATATCGCGTTGCGGGAAAGGAATTATAATTCCTGCTTCTTCAAAGCGATTATAGATTTCAATAGAAACATCGCTCTTGGCGGAGAGGACAAATTCGACAGGCACCCAAAACAAGAGTCTGAAATTCAAGGCACTATCTCCAAATTCATCAAACAATGGCATGGGAGCTGGTTCCGTTTGGGCATACTTGTAACCCAATGCGATATCCTTCAGAATTTCGAGGACTTTGTTCGGATCAGTACCATAAGCCACACCAATTTTTATTTCAATTCTTTTTTTAACGTCAGACTGGGTCCAGTTTATCAACTCATTATTAAGGAGCGTATTGTTTGGCACCACCACATCGGCCCCATCAAATGATCGCACGACCGAAGAGCGCACACCTATTCTTTCGACGATACCCATCACACTGCCGACTTCAACTGTATCCCCTGGCAGTATGGGTCTTTCGAATATGAGGATGATTCCGGATACAAAATTGGAGATGATATTTTGAAGCCCGAATCCAATACCAACACCAAGTGCACCTGCCATAAGGCTAAATCCAGACAGATCAATTCCAAGAGCCCCCATCGACAAGACTAAACCAAATACAATAATAAAATACCTGATCACAAGGGATATCGCACTCGGCACCCCGCGTGACAATTTGAGTGGCCTCATGACTCCGCCCTGAACTACCGTTGCAATAAATCGGGTGATAATAAATGTAATAATAAGCACACCAAAAAAGGAGAGGATATTCCCCGGAGTAATTGCCATTTCTCCAAACCTCCAGGGCTCTGATAGCCACAATTCCAGGGACTTTATCAGTGGTCGGTATAAGTCTGCTGACAGAAGGAAAAAAATAATCCAGAAGCCTATAGCAAAAACACCTACTGCGAACTGGCCTCTCTTTTGCAAGAAATTTCGATATTCAATATTGTAGTCAGCCTTACTCTCGAAGTATAATATGATTGAGGCAGCGAGAATGCCACCGAAAACAATCAAAATCCCGTATGTAAATACAGTGATTACAGCAGCCATAGTGCCTATTTTGAGCATCAAATCCGAGAGGTTTGTATAACCCAAAATATTTGCAATAATAGCAATGATATAAATCACAATCAGTAATGGAATAGTCTTGTATAGAGTCTTACCAATCGGCCCCATCACCAGCTTTTCCACCTTTGTCCTTTGCATCGTATAGTACCCGATGACTGCAAGTGCAAAAAAGGTCTGCACAAACATAAAGAGCCGGTAATTAGCAGACGTGAACCAGAAATATGACTTTAACTGTTCAAGAACAAATGCAACTATAACTAAGACAATCAACCACCTAAACTCCCGATACGCAAATGGTCTGAATAAAATCAATGCAGAAGTGAGAAGGCCAATCGAGAACAATTCGGATAGTGTCTGGGGCAAATTTGCCAAAAATATGATTACCGCTAATAATATTAGAAAACAGACCGTGGCCAATGTATTCTTTGTAATGATCTCTTTCATGCGTTGAACCCGTCTGTTCTTATCAGAGACATCAAGATCCTTGAGACGCTTCCTTAAATAAAGTACGAGTGCCACAATCACGAGCATCCAAAGGGCATATACGTTTAGGTCATGTTCGTACGTCGTAAAATACTCTGGAAGCACCCGCACTTTTTCCATGAAGGAATTTTCACCGCTTCTCGCCTTCTCCTCCTCTGTCCTTAAAAAAGTCGTCTGCCAGATAGGCTCATGACGTCGATACAACATCTTGAGCTCTCCTGATTGAATCCAGATTTCAAGATCGTTTATCAATTGGGCGATATCGTCCTTTTGTTCCACTATCTGGGTTTCAACCGTGATCACACGATTGTTCTGACCCTTAATATCCGAGATAACCGATGTGAGTTCGTCGATAGATTTATTGATGCTCTCAGAGACCGACGCCGGAATATCCTCCTGCTCCAAAGTTGTCGCGGTGAGATTCCATGATTTAAGATCAAAATCAAGGGCTTTCAGACCGATCGAATTCCTGCTCTGGAACCGGTTCAGTGTGCGTTGCCAACCACTGAGACGGTCAGAATAGCCGCTCCACTTAAAGATCATGTTGTCGAGCTTCTGGCGATTGGGTGTCACCTTTCGAAAGACTTCATATTCTTCCTTCTCTTTTTCAATCATTTCCGAGAATAGAAGGAATACCGAATCGATCTCATGGATACGTTCATCGCTGGCCATCCTGCCTCGCGCAAGGATCACATCTTCCCGAATTCTCTCAGTCTCAAAACTCAGATCGAGCTGAGAGACTGCTTCTGGCTGTTTGACTGCAATGGTATCAGCAGAGGACTGATCCTGTGCGTTCAATACTCCCGAAAGTAGCTGCAGAGTTGTCAGCAGCAAGATGTAGAACAGTCCGTTTATACGTTTAGCAGCCATTGGTGCACATTTTAAGGATCGGGATTGATGGCGAAAAGTTACGGATTTATCTGAGTACTGGGTGTTGGTCCGATGGGGTTCTTCAAGGATTTCCTCCTTCGCCAGCGGAGCACGTAGCGGGATACCCATCTTCGCCAACTTGGCTACGGAGGGCGCTGCACGATACTGTGCCCCCATGAAATAAATTACACGCAAAACATCAAAAATCAGGAACCTGAAATCTGGATTCTGGAATCAACTGAGTGCCAGACACTACAGACCACAGACCAAACCACCCCTCACCATCCTCCGGATGCGCCACCGCCGCCGAAACTTCCACCGCCAAAGCCACCGAATCCGCCGCCGCCGCGAAAGCCGCCACCGCCGCCACCGAAGTTGCCGCCGCCGCGATTAAAATCGTTCCATCCGCTGCCTCTGGATCCAAAGCCGCCCATCAATAGCCACCACGGAATACCGCGTGAACCGTAATCCTGATAGCCGCGTCGATTTCTTGAGAAGTACGGAAAAACAACAAAAAACAACAGGAACATGATGATGAAGCCCCAGTTGAATGGTTTTTTCCCGCCTCCGGCCAATTGATCCGCGGTAAACTCTCCTGAAGCCAGACCAAAGATGGCACTAGTAGCCAGATCGAGGCCTGCATAATAATTGCCAGCCCTGAAATTTGGCTGGATATAATTCTTGATGATCGTGAATGCCGCCGCATCGGGGATAGCCCCTTCCATGCCGTACCCTGTCGCGATATGGATCTTCCGGTCCGCAACAGCTACTACGATAAACACACCATTGTCCTTAACGCTTCCAATCCCCCATGCCTCGGCTGTACGTTGGGCAAAATCGCCAACATCATATGGTGACGTGGTATTGACAAGCAGAATGGCCACTTGTGTTGATGTCGTGTCTTCATAGCGAAGCAGCTTGACTTCAAGCGTATTGATTTCCGCAGGTGAAAGCGTCCCGGTCAAATCATTGACTAGTCGCGGTGGATTGGGAACAGGCGGAATACCCTCCTGCCCATATGCGATCACAAACAGAAAACTCAGTAAAAAGGATAGAAAAATCGACCGTTTCGTCATTCGCCAAAAGATATTTCGTCCGACAACTCATTGATGTCGTCGTCTTGGTAAGGAAAATAATGCTTCAACTGTTCACCGGCATCGTGAATTCCGGTGATAATCCCCTCAAGGATTTCACCTTCTTTAAATCTGGCCGTCATTTTACCCGCAGTTGAGTCCCAAAAATCATCAGGTACTTTTTGATTAATACCCACATCGCCGATGATCGCAAACTGATGATCATCAATGGCGACATAGATCAAGACGCCATTGCGCGCCTCGGTTTTTTGCATATCGAGATGTGCAAATACCTGGCTTGCCCTGTCGAGGACATTGTCCTCTTTACATTTTGATTCAATGTGTACACGCACCTCGCCGGATGTGTTGAGTTCTGCACTTGCAACAGCATCCACTATACGCTTCTTTTCTGCTTCGTCAAATCTGTCCTTCGCCATTACTCAAAGCTTACTTCAGGCGCATTTTCCGAACCGACAGTTGACTCGAAATAACCCTTCTTCCCAAATCCGAGGATCCCTGCGATAATATTCCGTGGAAACTGCCTCACCGTAGCATTGTATCCCTGAACTGTATTGTTAAAATTCCGACGTTCGACGGCTATACGGTTTTCAGTCCCTTCGAGCTGTACTTGGAGTTGCTGAAACTGCGTGTTGGCCTTCAGGTCGGGGTATCTCTCTACTGATACCAGCAGACGGCTCAGTGCTCCACTCAATCCGTCCTGTGCCTTTTGAAATTTTGCCACGGTCTCAGGAGTCAGATTTGAGGGATCTACAGTGATCGAGGTGGCTTTTGAGCGTGCCTCAACGACCGCGGTAAGCGTCTTTTGTTCAAAATCTGCGTATCCTTTTACGGTACTCACCAGGTTGGGAATGAGATCTGCCCGTCTCTGATACTGATTTTCGACCTGTGCCCATGCGCTTGATACGCCTTCGTCCAGGACTACCATCTCGTTGTAGTTTCCTTTAAACGAAAAGAAGAGGGCGACTCCTACTACGGCGACGACGATTAATGCGACTGTTCCTTTTTTCATGCTTATACAAAGTTTGATTGCCCGGCAAAAGTACGGCTATCAGGGGGGTTGACCAATAGAGATATTGGATAATTGTCGTTGGAGGTGTGGGGTCGGTCTAAAAAATGGGATTCTGCTTATGTGTATGATTTCTTTTTGCCACTAATTACACGAATTTTCACTAATCCGCACGCGACATGATTAGTGAAAATTAGTGGCATTGGTGGCTTACCCTTCATTCACCATTCACCTAATAACTGCCAACAACAAATTCGGTGCGTCGGTTCTTTTGTCGACCCTGTTCTGTATCGTTTGAATCTATTGGTGTCGTCTCTCCAAATCCCTTGTATGAGATCCGCTCACCGGGCATTTCCTTTAGTATGAGCCATTCGTATACTGCTTTGGCGCGTGCCTCCGAGAGGGTGAGGTTTGATTCCGGAGTTCCGACATTGTCTGTATGGCCTTGAATGATAATCTTGATGTCCGGGTGTTCGATGAGCATCTTCAACAATAATTCGAGCTCTGAGTATGAAGATGTAAGTAGTGTTGATGAGCCACTTTCGAACTCCACATTCTGCAGCACGATCGGCTCTCTGGAAGTGCTTTCGACTTCTTTCATGGGTTGCAATGGAATGCGTACATCTTCATTCCCGTATGGGCGGACAGTGTCAAATTCAAATTGTAGTGAAAAGAACGTATATCCAGGTGCGGTGACATGCAATCCATACGGTTGGCCGTGCGCGAGGGCCACCGTGAATGTGCCATCTGATCGCACATTGTAGATATATTCTTCATCTGAGTTCTGAAGTGGGTAGATCGAAATAGTTGCCGCTACAGGCAGTTTTGAGTCACTGTCATAGACGAGACCCGTCAGATAGCTGATCACTCCGGGCTGGAGCTCTGGCGGCAGGTCAAACTGATAGATGTCCATCGTTCCACCTTTCTCACTTTCGACAGTGAAGTATGCCGTTTGCCCATTGGGATGGACGGACAATCCGCCTTCGCGCTTGCTGGTGTTGATGGGGTAACCAATGTTGAGTGGCTGGCTCCACTCGTCCCCTTTTCGCGATGAGGTAAATATATCATAGTCGCCCATGCCGGGATGACCGTCCGACATAAAGTAAAGCGTACGATCATCGTAGTGCAAAAATGGCGAAGATTCATTCCCCTTTGAATTGAGCGTCGCCCCACAATTGACTGGTGTTGTCCACTGCCCGTTCGTTTGCAACTCGGAATACCATAAATCTCTGTTTCCATGACCGCCCTTGCGACTGCTTGAGAAATACATGCCGCGGCCGTCAGCTGTCAGTGCGGGCTGACCATCCCATGCTATTGAGTTCAATTCTTCCGGGTTTATCGCTTCTGTCCATTCGCCATTGCTGAGTTGTCGCGCCACATAGATATCACATCCTCCGAAACTCTTCCTCCGGTTGCACGAGGTGAATGCGATGACGGTTCCATCCGCAGAAATCGTATGTGCCCCTTCGTTGAGAATAGAATTGATGGATGACATCGGAATGCCTTGCCCCCATTGTTGCTTTTCTTCATTCCACCTTGCGGTGTACAAATCTTCGACTCCTTTTTCCCGTCGTGTAAAAACCATGCTTTTGGCATCTATCGTGACCGCAGGCAGTGCTTCGTCGGCATCAGTATTGACATGTCCGGGTACTATCATGGGGTCAAAGTCCACCGGGTTATTGACCAAACTATCTTTGAATTCAAGAGAAGCGATTCGCAGCGCGATTTCAACAGTGCGCTTTTGATTCAAATTTCCGACCGCGATATACGCCTCCATGCCATTTGCGGCTGCCGAATAATTTTCATTGAGTTCGTACAGGCGAGCGAGCGAATAGAGATTTCCAGGATTGTACAGGCTATCGAGGGCAATGGATTCTTCGAGTGGTCCAATCGCATCTGCAGTACTCCCTCTTGCGTACAGGATTTCTGATTTGAGTATCAGTGCATCGATAAACCGGGGCTCGGCCTTAAGGGCCTTCTCTAGTCGATCGAGTGCCTTATCGTACTCTTTGGTTTTGGATAATTCCTTTGCTGAGTCATAGCTCTTTGTGAGTTTGGAGTTGGCGTTTTTAAATGAAATGTACTCCTGTGCGGATAATATCAATGGTGACATACCACACGACATGGTAAGGACAATTACCAATAAAGTAAATCGATGATCTGGGAAGCTTTTCACGGGAATGTAACGAGTTGCTTCATTGTATAGTTGTAGCAGATTATCGAAAATCCTAAACCTGATTTTATTTGGGTTTCGGATATACTTGTAGACATGTCCCTGCTTGAATTGCATCTATGTTGTCTCTTAACAAGTTGGCAATTGCATGAGCAGGAATTGTATTTTGACTGAACTTGCCTCTTTTTGGATACACTTCCATCAAATACACGTTTTGAGCTAGCTTATCGAGGTAGGCAATAAACCTATATCCATTTGGTGAGGAGAGCCTTTGGTGAGAATCTTTACAACGGGATTTGATCACGCGATACGTTTCACCATCAAACAAGTTTGTTTTGTGATCTAACAAAATCGAGTATCCACATCTGCTTATTTCGTCGAGTACATCCTTGTGACAAGAGTCATAACCATCCTTCCGTTTCTTTTGAAGTTTCTTAAGGGTCGCATCATATGTGTCGCAAGAATAAACTATCATCGGCTAGCTATAGCTCGAATTATTTCACCCCGGCTGAGGAAAGTATATCTCTGACCTTGTCATCCAATTCCAAGTCACGATTGATATAGAACGTACTAATATCATGTATGAGTTCGTCCAGAGAGCTTACCAGGGATTCAATGTGTTTACGTTCGGTTTTTAATTTGCCAGGAAATACTTTAGGTAAAAAATCAAGCAGAATCTTTCCACGCTCAGATAAATTGGTAATCGCATTAATAATTTTTCTATCAACTAAAGTTTGTCGAAAATCATTGTTCTCAAAGGCAGCTTCGATCATCAGATCGATGCTATGATTGTCCCTATGCAACTGCTTCTGATATGCCGTGAAGCGAAGCTCCAATCCTTCCTTTCCCGATTTTAAGACAGAAGGGTCAAACATATAAGCAGGCAATGCTGCACTGACTGTATCTGCTGCATTCATGGCTTGGTATTAGGTTAATTAAGCACAAAGCGTAAACGCACGAATAATGCTATAAGTTGCAATCATCATGGCATCTAACTGGTCAAATCTACACAAATTGACCTCAATGAACACTTTAACGCACAAAACACAGATTGGAAGAATCTTTAACAAACCATACATGACTTGTCGATGATAGCTTGCGTCAGGATGATTTAGCCCAGGACTTGATCAACTAGCCTTTATGGTTAAGAGTTTCTCGAAATTGCAATTTTCTCGATTTATAAAACTCCAGCCAGTACAATGTCTCTTTATCTAAAGGGAGTACGATTTCGAACTTTGGAGCCGTTAGTGGGTGAAAATTTTCTTTGTTGGATCTGCGCGGCTTTCCAAAGCACCTCAATTTCACTCAATTCATTAGACATTGAGGCATTGGTAATTTCAAATTTACCAATTCACCCTTTAGGCGCTAATGCCAATTAATCAGCATTCAAATTGAGATTAAAAATGCTTCCATATTTCGACTTAAGATTTTCATATATTTCGAAATTATCGTTTTAAACTAAGATACTCCCGCGCCGTCAAAACAGGTATCCGGGCAAATTTAAAGCCCTTCTTATTCCTTGTGATAATCATATCCGATTTACCTTCCAATGCCGAGTAATATTGAATTGCATCTTCAAAATCCCTAAAATTTGAGTCCAGCGACAACTCCAGAATCTTGTCGTGCAATGGCAGTACTTCCACAAGTACTTTAAATTGCCTCAGAATCTTCCTTGCATCAGCGATCTTAAGTTGTCGGGTAAGGATGTAGTGCGTATTTGCAATTGTCAGAGAGGACACACAAAGTTGAATTTTGCCATGGTCAGATAGCGTAAAAAGTTCCTGCGCTTCGTGGCAAAACTCTATTCTTTTTCCTAATAGGTCAAGGACAACATTTGTGTCCACTAGCAACTTGTCCATCACTGATATTTAGCGGCCAAATAGTCAGTGTATTTTCCTCTATCGGTGTCGTCATCAAGAGTAATTACCCCCGTCAGACTCATCACCAACGGGCTGATTTCTGTATCTCCCTTATCCTTTTCGACGGTTATGGCCTGGAGGTAATTCTCAATGAGCTTCGAAAGACTCTGATTGTGATCTTTAGCGTACCGCTTGGCACGTTCAATCACAAGGTTATTTAGTTTTAGTGTCAATTTTGAATCCATTACGCTTGATTATACGTACAAATATAACGATATTGTACGTATAATTCAAGTGTAAACCATCGCTACACCTCTATATGACATCCACCTGCCACAAAGGTGTTAGCCAAATCGGCAATCAACAACTGTCCAACGAATCGAAGGAGCTTCGTCACCCCGCAAAGTGAGGGCAAGCGGATTTTCTAGGCTGGATTTTCTTTGAGAAAGCGCTTGGCTTCTTTGCTGCCGAGCTTGACGGCTTTTTTCCAATCGTCACGACCGCCTTCACCCATTTTGAACCTGGCCATTCCACGAAGGGTCAGCAATTTTTGCACTGGAACAAACTCTTCCTGTTCCTCAAGGGCCAAACCACTGTCCACTGCCTCAAGAGCCTCTTCATATTTCTCCAGATGGATCAGCGTATCAGCGTAGGTTGCAAATGCCTCACGCAGGTAGGTCCTGTTTGGATTGTCTGCTTCGTACTTGCGCAAAGTAAAGAGGCGTAACTCTAGTGCTGCATTTTCGTAGTCTTTCAGTTTGAGAAAACAATAGGCCTTGCGACGTCTTGCCTTCCAGTATATCGGTTGAAGGGCGATCGCCTTCTTGGTGGTCATCACCAGGTTTTCAATCGCCTCATCCCACTCTTCTCTCCGCATATGCACACGTGCACGCCAGTAATATGCTGTAGGTATCGAAGGATCGTAAGAGATGCATTTATTGAAATCGTACAAAGCCCCCGCCATGTCCTTCATGATATAATTGACGAACCCTCGCCGCTCATATGCCTGGGCATGTTTGTCATGCTTTTCTATGACCTTGTTGAGCGCTTCGACCGCCTCTTGCTCTTTCCCAACCTCTGCTGCCAGTTTTTGACCTCTCAGGTACATTTGCACAACGCCTTTTTCACTTTCCGGCTCTATTCTGACATACCTCAGAATCTTGCCCTCATGCACAAGCCATCCGCCAATACTTCCTGATATCGCAAATTGGGCAAGGTATTCGAGAAGTAAAATGGTATTTGTAAACCACTTTTCCTCCTGTATCGAAATGAGTCTGGGGATATTGATCAGGTAGTTCTCTTCATCGAAGACTTCCTCTTCAAAAAGAATGTCATTCTTGTAGTAGTTCTCGATGCGATAGTCATACATCTTCAACATTTGGCCAAAACTCTTGGGGTTGCCAAATTCCAGCCTGCCTTGTATGATCGACTTGCGCTCCATAGTCTTTGTTGCGATAAAAATCTCCTTACATCAGTTGCAAGGAGTGATTTGTATTCAGGTGTTGCTATTCTACAGAGTTACTAAGTGCTTGTAACTGTGCTGATTAATAAAGGTCGTCAATTCAAGTCAATTCACAAAACTATTCGACAAGTTGTGGCGTGCGTGTACTTGATCTTTTGGGGGGTGTTTTTTACCGCCAGGGCGCAAGGAGCGTGATGGTTTCGTTTTGTGCACATTGTTAGGACTTTATATATACAGATGTTGTGATTATATCATGTATTTCTGGTTGGGCGCAAGGAATACTTTCTTGGTGTGCCTTTCCTGCCGTCATCATTATCGGTCATGACATTACATGTACCTCTCCTCCAAAATTGCCATGTGGTGTGCACAATGTCCGGCGATGATGTAAGCGATAGCTCTCACAGAAACCTCTGTGCCGCTCGCCGTGCCCAACATGGTCCATTGATCCGGGACGAGGCTGTTTAGCAGGGTGTATGTCGCTGATCTAACTGCCATAAATTCGCTGGTCAGATCCGCGATCGAGAGGTGATCGACCGGGGCTGCATCTGCATAGGTGTTTTCGTCAAACCCTGCCAACGGCGTCTCGTCTCCACGACTGATCCTCAGAATACGGTAGGCAAACACCCGCTCAGTATCGATGATGTGCTGTATAAGCTGCTTGACAGTCCACTTGCCTTCAGCGTAGCGATGATCGCCGCGGTCTGCGAACGTATCGAAGTAGATTGCGCAGTAATCTGCTTGTCTGGCGAGGGTCTTGAGAATGTCGCCTTCTTCAATCAGGTCGATGTAGGATTTGTAGAATGGGGCGTATTCGGTGTCGAGGGGTTTGTTCATCGTTTGTTGTGTTTGGTGAAGGTAGTTGGGTAGGGTGTTTTTTAACCGCAAGGGCGCAAGGTACGCTATGGCTAAAATCAGGCGTCAGCCATCTCCTTCAACGCTCCTACAAACACGTCCAATTCTTTCGTCGTCGTATAAATATTAGGTGTGATCCG
>Ga0164313_10004889_pt1 | contig 11875 bp, 11 predicted proteins | sample GuaBasSedimGuay4_FD_113735 | JGI IMG/M metagenome (GOLD analysis project Ga0164313, IMG submission 113735) | Subseafloor sediment microbial communities from Guaymas Basin, Gulf of California, Mexico - Guay4, Core 4569-4, 0-3 cm | ecosystem: Environmental > Aquatic > Marine > Hydrothermal vents... | reverse complement strand
CGCGACGAGATTGGGCCTCTGGGTGCGTTTCTCCGACTGGAGCGAGGGAGGGATAGGCCGTCCGGCCATCCCGACCGAGTGGAGGGAGGAAAACGCGGCCAGAGGTCCGGAATCGGCGCGATCCAAAAAAGGGTGGGGGGTGGGTCGTTCGGCACGGTGTAGCCCGCCGGCGCGCCGCAGGCGCGCAGCGGCCGAGGCCGACGGCACCGACGAGAGCTTGCTCTCGGAGGGGACGTCTGCCGAGGCCGCGTGGCCGCGGGCGAAGACCGCGGACGGCGGGCGGGCACGGAGACGGCATCGTCGGTTGGGTTCTAATCCTTCGCTTTGGCGAGGATTCGGCCGTCGGGGTCGATCTCGATGACGGTGTCCCGCTCAACCAGGAACGAGGCGCGCCCGTCCGGCATCTCGAGCCGCTGCTCCTCACCGCCCACCACCACCGGCAGCGGCAGCTCGAAGTCTGAGTCGTCCCATCGAATCTCCACCCTTTCGCGATCGCCCTCGGATCTGCGCTTCACGCGCCACCGCGGTTCCTTCGCTCGGTGGAGGTAGCGCTCCCAAAACCAGCCGAGGTCGCGCCCGCTCACCTCACTCACCAGAGCCTCGAGGTCTTCGGTGGAAACGAGACGACAGGCGTCGGGGTGATCACCGTCCGCAAAGCGCCATATCACCTCGAAGAAGTCCTCGTCGTCCAGCAGCCAGCGCAGGGTATGGAGCACCCACGCCCCCTTCATGTAGATATCGCCCGAATAGGCCTGGGCAGAGGTCAGGTTTTCGCCGAGGACGATGGGTTTGCGGTTGCGGACGCGTTGGCGAATACGGCGCATGTAATCGAGGTACCGTTCCTCGCCAAGCGTGTCATCCACAAAGAGAGCCTCGGCGTAGGTCGCAAAACCCTCGTGGATCCAGAAATCGGCCCAGTCGGAGACGGTGACCTTGTTGCCCCACCACTCGTGCGCGACCTCGTGCAGCAAAAGCTCGTCGAAGCCGAAGTCGTTGTCGGTGAACATCGCGCCGTACGCGACGAGGGTTTGGTGCTCCATCCCGAGGTACGGCGTGTGTGCCACCGCGAACTTGTCGGCGAGAAATGGGTACTCGCCGAACCGGCGGCCGAGGACCTCGAGGATGTCCGGCATCTGGGGCCACATGGTGCGCGCGTGCACCTCGTACTCCGGCACCGACCAAAAGACCAGCGGCACGTCCAGGTTCCCGTCCACGCCGTGGTAGCGCTCCTCGATTGGAACATAGGGAGCGATATTGACGGTCACCAGGTAGTTGTTGATCGGATAGCTCACCCGCCAACGGCTGGTCACTGTGCCGTCGTCGTTGTCGGTCTCACCAAGCAGGCGGCCGTTGGAAAGGCCCACCAGCCCAGCCGGCACGGTGAGAGCGATCTCCATGCCCTCGTCCGGCTCGTCCGACGGGTGGTCCTTGCACGGCCACCAGTTGTCGCCCCCGTCACCCTCACCGGTGACCCCGACCCATGGCTGGTGGTCCGGTGTCTCCGACCACACAAAACCGTCGATCCACGGCGCTCTCAGCGCGATCTTTGGCTTGCCGCCGTAGACAATGCTCACCTCGTGCCGCTCGCCGGCCACCCACGGGGCGGGCAGCTCCACAGCGATGACACCGTCTCGATGATCAAACGTGCAGGCGGCGCCGTCCGCCACCACCGACTCCACCTCGAGGCGGTCGTCGAGATTGATCTCGAACCGGCTCAGATCATCAAGCGCCGCGACGGTGACTGTGTTGTGCCCTTCGATCCGTTTGTCGGCCGGGAATACCTCAACCGCCAGGTCGAAATGCCGGATGTCATAGGCCGCCATCGGCGCCGAGAGTTCTCCTCCCGAGTCGAGCATCTGATTCTTGACATACCAACCCAGGGCGATCAGCCCCGCGAGGATCGCCAACAGGAGGATCGCCAGGGCGATGCTGACGATCTTGAACCAGCGCGGGATGTGAACTCTCTTCATGTGGTCTCCGTCGTTGCGGCGAGCCCGGCCAGGTAGCTCTCAAGGTCGACGGCGACCTCTGCCGTGTGCATGTAGGTATTAGATGGACAGGCCACCGCGGTCCCACGCGGCATTGCGTCGACGATCCGCTGCACCTCGTCCTCGCCGTGCAGCGAGTCGGATGCCGCGCAGGCCACCGCGACCGGTGTCGAGATCGTCTCCAGCCCCGGCATCACCGAGTATCCCACCACCGCGAGAGCAGAGAGTTTGAGACGCTCCGGATCGGACTCCCGAATCGTCCGAACGTACCGCGCCATTTGTTCTGGGTCGTCGCGCGCGTTGACCCGGAAGCGGCGCAGGTACCAGATCACAAATTTCTTCAACCCCTGAATCACCGCGGGCGGAAGAATTCTTATCGCCGTCGGACCCCACCACGGATAGACGAACTCCGCGTTAGGACCGACGAGAAAGGCGGCTTTCGCGGGCAACCGGCCGCCCTTGAGCGCCTCGAGGATGGCGTTGGACCCCATCGAGCTGCCGAAGAGGACGGTCCTTCCCCCGTCGAGGCCGAGCTGTTCCGAGACTGCGATCAGATCGTCGGCGAGACGCGGGATCAAAAAGCTCTCCGGCCGCATCAGCTGTGGATCGATCTCAGCCGACCGTTTCTCGCGGGTCTCCAAATAGTAGACGGGGTGGGTCGTCACCAATCGCTCGAGCAGCGGTATCCATCCGCTCAGTAGCGAGATCCAGCCCGCCACGAAGAAGATCGGTTCGGCGCCGGTCCCCCGTTCAGGCCGCCACTGATAGAGCTCGAGGCGGACACCCTCCTCGACCGTCAGCCGGTGTCGACTGAAATGAACCCCCTCGACTGAAATTGGATTGTCGGCCTCGGCCACCGGCGAAGGGTAGCAGACACGGGGGGCCGGATGCCGGATACCGGATACCGGATGCCAGATGCTGGAAGTTTTGAGTTTTGAGTTCTGAGTTTTGAGTTCCTACCGGCCCACCCGGGATGCAATCAGCGTAGGAAGGCCCATCTCTCAAACTGGTCAAGTTCCGCAGGAGCGAAAGACCCAACGTTAGGTCTGTCGCCGCTTCGCGGCTTGATGTTTCTTTCTTCGCCGTGTTCCTGGGGCTGACGCCCCAGGCTAAGGATCTGTCGCCGCTTCGCGGCTCTCCGCGGTCCGCCGGAAGCCACAGTGCTTATGCTGCACGACGGAAGATGAGAATATCAGAGGTACAATTCCACCATGAGCTCCGATGATCGGCATCTGCCCGTGATCGAGGACGGTCTGGACGACGAGGTTCCGGCCTGCTCGCCTACGAATTACGTTTCGAACGAGGAGGCCTCCCTTCTCGCCTCGATGCGCCGGTTGCACGAGCGATCGAAGGAGCTGCGGCGGGAGATGGGAGGTGCTGGTCCCGAGGATCGCGCCCGTCTCGAGGCCGCGCTCGAAGAGCTGCGCGAGGAATGGCGGACGCTCGCCAAGCGCCGAGAGAGGGCGTACGTCAACAAGATGGTCGCGCTCGGGCACCTCCCACCGAATCGTTAGAACGTTTCAACGTTGAACGTTTGAACGTTCCCACCCCGGCCCGACAACCAACGTTCAAACGTGTAACGTTCTAACGTTTAACGTTCTAATGCGAGTCGGCGAGAGCCATGATCTCCGGATACCTGAAACAACTAACGATGTGGTCATTCACCATCCCCGTCGCCTGCATGTGGGCGTAGACGATGGTCGGGCCGACAAATCGGAAACCGCGTTCCTTGAGATCCTTCGAGATCGTCTTGGCGAGCGGGGTCTTGGCGGGGATCTCCGCGAGGGCGCGCCATTCATTCTGGATTGGCGCCCCGTCAACGAAGGCCCAGATGTAGTTCGAGAAGCTGCCGTGTTCTTCCTGCGCGGCGAGAAACGCCTGTGCGTTGCTTACCGCGGACGCGACCTTCAATCGGTTCCGCACAATTCCCGCGTCGGCGAGGAGCTCGGCGGTCTTACGCTCGTCGTAGCGGGCCACGATCGCCGGGTTAAATCCGTCGAACGCCGCCCGGTAACCCTCGCGCTTCTTGAGGATGGTCGACCAGCTCAGCCCGGCCTGGGCGCCCTCGAGGATCAGAAACTCGAAGAGCGTGCGGTCGTCGTAGACCGGCACCCCCCACTCCTCGTCGTGGTAGGCAACGTAAAGGGGGTCGTCTCCGCACCAATTGCACCTCTCAGTCGCCATCATCTCGCCCTTTCTCGATCGGCTGTTCTTCGCCGAGGAAACGCAGGCTGATCTTGCGGTCTTCGGCGGACAGCCCGTGAAGTGATTTCAGCTGATCGAAGAGCGATGTCGCGAGCATCGCGACGTGGCGGGCGTGGGCCTCGTCAAAGAGGTACTTTCGGCCGACCGTGACCGCGCTCTGAAGCACCTCGCGCTCCCGGCGGTCCTCGTGATCCTGACGGCTCACAAGCTGGTCGACGAGGTCGTAGAGGACACCCTCCTTGATGCCCACGTGCGGCACCAGGATCTCGTCCGCATCGCACAGCCCGGCCAATCGCTCGTATACCATGGCCGCCGGCAGAATCACATCGGCGCGGTCCTCCCGCAGCCCGAGGTCGTCCACCCGCTGGCGATAGGAGAGCCGCGCGAGCTGATCTATCACCGACCGCAGTGTCTCCACCGGCAGATGGGTCACGCCAACCTCGTCTGGGAAGCCTGCGAGCTTCGCCAGCGCCTCGATGTTGCCGCCGGTGGCTATATAACCGGCGAGTGGCTGGCCGTCGGCCATCGCGGGCACCTTGAGCACCGAGATGTACTCGGCAAGGAGCCGGTGGAAACGGCCAGGATCGGCCCCCGCCTCGGTGAGCTCCTCGAGCAGACGCACCGAGCCCATGGTGTGGGACTCGCTCCAGTACGACCCGGTTTGATCGACCAGCGACACCTCGACGCTGCCGCCGCCGAGATCAACCAGCAACCATTTGCGGCTGCCCAACGGCATCCGGGTGGCGACCGCGGTGTGGACGACACGAGCCTCCTCAGAGCCGCTGATGGCCTCGAGCTTCAGCCCGGCCTCTTTCTTGATCCTCTTGACGAACTCATCGCCATTCTTCGCCTCTCGCACCGCGCTGGTGGCCACTGCCCGATAGTGCTCGACGTTGAGATCTTCCATCTGCCGCCCAAAGTCGGTCAGGGCCTCGACCGCGGCATCCATCGCCCGAGTGTCAAGGACTCCCGACAGAAAAACACTGTGCCCGAGTCGCACCGGCGACCTTTCAGCCGCCAGCGTGACGTACTCGGTCTCATCACTGAACTCGGCGGCGAGAAACCGGATCGCGTTCGACCCCATGTCGACGCAGGCAACGCGAAGCGGGAAGCTCGCCGCCTCTGGATCGCTGGACATTTTCTTTTGCTTGGTATTTTTCATCGACTTCGGGACCATTCTACTCCGCTGATCACAACCGATTCCGCACGCGCTTCCCGCGAGGAGCCACCTTTGACATTGTCTGCCCGCGATCTCATGCCGACTTGAAAAAACGGGGCTCAGACAATATCAAAAATGGCACCTCCGGTGAACGCGGGCCGTTTCCCGAGGCGCTTCCGAAAATTCGAAATTCGAAATCCTAATTTCCCTTCAGCATCCTCGGCGTCATCAGCCAGCGCAGCTCACAGGTTGCGGGGGCGAGATCGAGCCAGTCGCCGTGGGGCAGATCCAGGCAGGCCACCGCGGCCGTGGGCATGCGTACCCGGCCGCCGCCGATGAGCCAGGTGACCAGCATCGACCACGTGGGTTCGTGGCCGGTGATCAACAGGCGCTCGACACCGGCCTCGGTCTCGCCCACCCTCTCGAGGACGCTCTCCGCATCGCTGGCGTAGAGATCCCGAGTGGTGATGATCGGACAGCCCCAGTCGCCCGCCTCCGCCGCCAGCTCGGCGGTAGTCAGCGCTCGGACCGCGGTTGAGCTGATGACGAGCTGCGGTGCTACCCCCGCGTCCGCGAGGAAGCGTCCCATACGGCGGGCAGCCTTCACGCCGCGCCGTGCAAGCGGGCGTTCGTGGTCGTCACCGAACGCGGCGCCCCAGTCGGACTTGGCGTGTCGCATCACGAGCAGGGTCTTCATCGGCGCCATCGTATCAATTCGGTACGACGACGGCGTCGGCCACGGGCTCGTGGACCACGCGGCCATCCGTGAGTCGAAGTGCCGTAAGGCTGCCCCCGTAGACGCAGCCCGAGTCGAGGCAGGTGACATCGTGGGTGCGGTGGAAGCCCAGCTGGGCCCAGTGGCCGAACATCAGCGCGTAGCCCTGGCGCAGCACAGCCGAGGTGGCAAACCACGGCCGCCAGTCCTCGGGTGCGTCATCGGGTGATCCAGTGAAGGCAAGGTGTGCCCGACCGTCCGGTCCGACCATGCGCATCCTGGTGAAGACCGCGACGGCGGCGGCCAGCCGTTCGTCACCCTCGAGGTCCGGGCACCATGCCGTCTTACGGTTGCCGACCAATCGTCCCATGAAGATCTCGTTTTCCGGACCGGAGAGGCGCGCCGCCGCCGCGTCGGCGAGACCACAGGCCAGCTCGATATCCCACTCCGGCATCAGTCCGCCGTGGACCATTACGTGCGGGCCAAACCGGTGAACCAGCCGCCTCCTCCGCAGCCACCCGAGAAGCTCGTCACAATCAGGGGCGGCCAGGATCTCGTCGAGGGTGTCCTCCTTTTTGGCTTCGGCAACACCGGCTGCTCGCGCCAGTAGGTGGAGATCATGGTTGCCCAGCACCGCGACCAGTCGCTTGCTGTTCTCGTGGGCCCAACGCAACACCTCGAGCGAGCGGGGTCCCCGATTGACGAGATCGCCCACCAGCCACAACTTGTCCTGTTCGGGCGCCCACTCGATTCGTCCGAGTAGACGCTGCAACGTTTCCCAGCAGCCGTGGATGTCGCCAATGACCCATGTCGCCATGGCTCCACTTTACATCCTGCGCGCTCGCTCTTGCTCGTCGCCCGAGTCTCCCCCGCTATCGGTATCGGGATCGCTATCGCTATCGACAGTCGTGGTCGCGGGCCCTAAAGGACCCGCCTACAAAGGCTGGCCGGAGACCTGTAGGCGGGTCCTTTTGGGCCCGCCAGAATCAGTAGCAGGATTTCCCGACTGGTCAGCCAACCTGACGGAAGCGGATACGTTGGTTCGAAATTTCGATACCGATAACGATTGCCATAGCGATAGCGATAGCGATTGCGATAGCGAGAACGGGCACGGAGACGGAAACGGGCTGGAGGAGTACAATCCTCCGCTACGGAGGCCCGCTTGGATTCACTATTCCGGTTTTCCGCGCTCGCCGAGAAAATGCAACCATCGCCCATCCGTGAGCTCTTCCGGGTGATCCAGCAGCCGGGGATGATCTCCTTTGCCGGCGGGCTGCCCGATCCCGACACCTTTCCCGTCGAGGCTTTCGCCTCCTGTGCCGACGTGCTCGAACGTGACGGCCGGACGGTGTTGCAGTACGGCGCGTCGGAGGGCTATCCACCGCTGCGCGAGGCGATCGTCGAGATGATGATCGGGCGCCTCGGCTATCACCCACAGCCCGAGGAGCTGCTCGTGACCTCGGGTTCGCAACAGGCGGTGGATCTCATCGCCCGCGCCCTCCTCGACCCCGGCGACGTGGTTGTGGTCGAGGCGCCCACCTACCCCGGCACCCTGCATTGCCTACGTAACGCCGGCGCCAACTTCACCACCATCCCTACCGACGGTGACGGGATGCGGGTCGACCTCCTGCCCGGCGTGATCGCCGCTTCGGAGCGTGCGACCGGCAAACGTCCAAAGCTCATTTACACCGTTCCCGACTTCTCCAACCCCTCGGGCGCGTGCATGAGCCTCGAGCGGCGGCAGCAGCTGATCGAGCTCGCCACCGAGCTCGCAATCCCCGTCTTCGAGGACGATCCCTACGGGCGGCTGCGGTTTTCGGGCCAGCCGGTTCCGTCCCTCAAGTCTCTGGCCGGTAACGCACCGGTGGTGATCTACGCCTCGTCGTTCTCCAAGGTGCTGGCCCCGGGGGTTCGGGTGGCGTGGACCGTCGCCGCACCGGAGCTGATTCGCGCCATGGTTTTGATGCGACAAGGCGAAGATCTCTGCACCTCGACCGTCACCCAGGCGCTGGTGGCCGAGTACTGCCGCCGTGGCCTGCTCGAGGAGCATTTGCACCACATCGTCACCACCTACGCTCGCAAGAGCCGGGCGATGCAGGCGGCGCTGGAAAGTCACCTCCCTGACGGCGCCGCCTCGTGGCGCGAGCCCGAGGGGGGGTTCTTCTTCTGGCTCGAGCTTGCCGATGGTGACAGCCGCTCGCTCTTCGAACGCGCGGTCGAGGCCGGTGTCGCCTTTGTTCCAGGCGGCGCGTTCTACCCTGATCCCGACGAGCAGGTCGGAGACGTCCTGTCGGGCGACGCCTTCGCCCGCCTCTGCTTCACTTTTGCTGACGACGCCGCCATCGACGAGGGGTGCCGGCGCCTCAGCGGGGCGATGTCCGCAAGATAAATCCGACGACCGAGCGACGGCTTGTCACGGCGTAGCCTTACGTTTTCGGGAAGAGCAGGTTCAGCCTTGACGATTTTAGGTCAAATGTAGTATACGAATATACGCATAGATGGAGGGCCCATGCGTGGTGAGCACACGGCGGCGCGGCGGAGGCTCCTGCGGGAGATCCTGAACCGCCAGCGCATCGAGAAACAGGGAGAGCTGGTCGCGATCCTCGGCAGCGCGGGCTACCGCGCGACCCAGGCGACGATCTCGCGTGACCTCGCGGCGATCGGCGCCGAGAAGGCGTTGATGCCGGATGGCCGCGATCGATACGTGGAAGGCGCCGGCGAGGCGTCCGCGAGGCGCCGGCAGCCGATGTTGGTGTCGGTGCTCCAGAGCTACCTGGTCTCGCTGGCCCCATCCGATAATCTGCTGGTCGTGCGTACCTTGCCCGCTGGCGCGGGGCCGGTGGCAGCGGCGCTCGACGGGGCCGGGCTCGCCGGGGTGCTGGGCACGGTGGCCGGCGACGACACGGTCCTCGTGATTACCAAAAGAAAAGACGGCGCGAGCGCCTTGCGGCGGCGCCTGGAGGAGATGCTGAGATGAAAGTGGTTTTAGCGTATTCGGGAGGCCTTGACACATCGGTGATCCTGCACTGGATCAAGGAAACGTACGACGCGGAGGTGGTGGCCTACACCGGCGATGTCGGTCAGATGGACGAGGATCTGGACGCGGTCCGAGCGGCGGCGCTCGAGACCGGTGCAAGCGAGGCGGTAGTGGAGGATCTGCGCGAGGCCTTCGTGGAGGAGTGCATCTTCCCGGCTCTCAGGGCGAACGCGGTATACGAGTGGTACTACCTGATGGGCACCGCGCTGGCCCGCCCGGTGATCGCGCGCGGCCTGGTGCAGGCGGCCGAGCAATTTGGCGCCGACGCCATCGCCCACGGAGCGACCGGCAAGGGCAACGACCAGGTCCGCTTCGAGCTCGCTGCCTACGCCCTCAAACCCGACATCCAGGTCATTGCTCCCTGGCGAGAGTGGGACCTCAAGGGACGGTCTGATCTGGTGGCCTACGCCGAGGCGAACCACGTTCCGATCCCGGCGGCGCCAAAGCCCGCCTACTCAATGGACGCCAATTTGATGCACGTTTCGTACGAGGGAGGAATCCTCGAGGATCCATGGTCATCGCCGCCGGAGGGGATATTTCGGATGACCACCGACCCGGAAGACGCGCCCGATCAACCAGAGGTCATCACCGTGCGCTTCGAGACCGGGCGGCCCATCGAGGTCAACGGCGTGGCGATGGACGGGGTTGCCCTTCTGACCGAACTCAACGCGATCGGCGGCCGCCATGGCATCGGGAGGGTCGACATCGTCGAGAACCGCTTCCTGGGCATGAAGAGCCGCGGCGTCTACGAGACCCCCGGCGCCACCCTCCTCCACCACGCCCACCGCGCGGTGGAATCGATCACGCTGGACCGCGAGGTCCACCACCTGCGGGACGAGCTTGTGCCGCGCTACGCCGAAATGGTCTACAACGGGCTCTGGTTCAGCCCCGAGCGGGACGCCCTGCAGTCGTTCATGGACACGGTTCAGGAGCGGGTCAACGGCGAGGCTCGGCTCAGGCTTTACAAGGGAGGAGTCCAGGTCGAAGGGCGGCGGTCCGAGACCCACACCCTGTACGACGAGGCGGTCGCGACCTTCGAGGCGGACGACGTCTACGACCAATCGGACGCCACCGGTTTCATCCGCCTCAACGCGCTGCGGCTCCGCACCCTCGCAGGGCGCCGGATTGAGGAGGGCGAGTGAGCCGCTTGCGCGATCGCTTCGGCTCGGAGGTCGATCGGCTGCTCCACGACTTTTCGTCGTCGCTCGAGCTCGACCTCGAGATCGCGGACGAGGATCTCGAGGCCTCGCTGGCCCACGCCGCGATGCTCGCCGAAACCGGTATCATTACGTCCGAGGACGGCGAGGCGCTCGCGCGCGGGCTCCAGCAGATCCGGGAAGAGCTGGCTGAAGGCGCCTGGCAACCCGGACCGGAACACGAGGACATCCACATGGCGGTGGAAGCGCGCCTCGTCGAGCTGGTGGGTGATGCCGGGCGGCGGTTGCACACCGCGCGGTCGCGCAACGACCAGGTCGCCACCGACGTACGCCTGTGGCTCAAGCGGCGGTTGGCCGAGATCGAGGAATCCCTGATCGAGCTCATCGGGGTCCTGCTCGACCGCGTGTCGAGCAACGGCCGGACCCTGATCCCCGGCTACACCCACCTCCAGCGGGCACAGCCCATCCTCCTCGGCCACCACCTGCTGGCGCACGCCTGGGCCCTTTCACGCGACCTCGAGCGGTTCGCCGGCGCAGTCCGACGCACGGACCGCTCCCCGCTCGGCGCCTGCGCGCTCGCCGGCACCCCCCACCCCGTGGACCGGACGTCCACCGCCGAACGACTGGGTTTCGATGGGGTGGTAGAGAACGCGATGGACGCGGTCGCGGCCCGCGACCATCTGCAGGAGGCCGCCGCCTGCTGCGCGATCTGCATGGCGCGCCTGTCGCAGATGGCCGAGGAGCTGGTGCTGTGGTCGTCGGCGGAGTTCCGGATGGTGCGAATGGGCGAGGGCTTCGCCACCTCGTCGAGCATCATGCCGCAGAAGGCAAACCCCGACGGCGCCGAGCTCGTCCGCGGCAAGGCCGGCGGCGTCTTCGCCGACCTGCAGACGCTCTTGATCCTGACAAAGGGCCTGCCACTGGCCTACAACCGCGACCTCCAGGAGGACCGCCCGCCGCTCTACCACGCGATCTTCCAGACCCTCGGCAGCGTCCGCCTCATGGCCGCGATGTGGCGCGCGCTCGAGGTCGACGCCGACCGTTTCGAAAACGAGCTGTCGGGCGACCTCAGTCTCGCCACCGAGCTCGCCGATCACCTGGTCGAGCAAGGCGTTCCCTTCCGAGACGCACATGAGGTGGTTGCGCGTCTGGTTCACTGGTGCGAGGAGCGGGGCGGCAACCTGGCCGTGGCCGACGGCGGCGCGGCGCGCCAGTTCCACCCCCTGCTGCCCGACGATCTCGGTCCGTGGCTCGATCCACGTGCCGCGGTCGAGCGGCGTACAACCCGCGGCGGCACCGCCTGGACGGAGGTGGAGCGCCAGGTCGCGCTGCTCAGGAAGGTCGTTTAGCCCGCACTCTCAAGAAACCTCAGAGTCGTTTCGAACGGATCTGTTCCGATTTGTTTCATTCAATTCGTGCAGGCGTCCCGCCTGCACCACAAAACCGACCCGGAAACGTTGCGGTGCCTGAGCGCCGAAGGCGCGGCAGATCCATAGCCTGGTCGCGGTAGGAACGGCCCTTGCGGGCCGCCCCCCGCACAGATCCCAGCGTGCGGGACTACCGCACTGGGCTCCTGCCTCGGATTCTGACGCCGAGCCGCTGAAGGGGATAGGG
>Ga0164313_10004888_pt1 | contig 11876 bp, 10 predicted proteins | sample GuaBasSedimGuay4_FD_113735 | JGI IMG/M metagenome (GOLD analysis project Ga0164313, IMG submission 113735) | Subseafloor sediment microbial communities from Guaymas Basin, Gulf of California, Mexico - Guay4, Core 4569-4, 0-3 cm | ecosystem: Environmental > Aquatic > Marine > Hydrothermal vents... | reverse complement strand
TTGCCGCCACGTTGAATGTTGCTCCCGACACGAGCAGCATCCAGCCGACCGCGCAGCACGACATGGTCGCGGCCTAGCGTGCGGATCTCTCGCACGCTAGTCTCCAGTTAGGTCATCGATCAAGCCGCCGACGTCCGCCGGCACAGCCATCGCGTGATAGCCCTTGTCGACGTAGAGAACCGTGCCGGTGATGCCACTGGCGAGCGGGCTGCAGAGAAAGGCCGCGGCATTCCCCACCTCTTCGGCCCGAAGCGCGTTGGGCAGCGGAGCATTCATCTCGTAGTACTTGATCATCTTGTGGATGAACCCGATCGCCGACGCCGCGCGGGACGCATACGGACCCGCCGAAATCAGGTTGACCCGGTGCCCCCACCCGCGTCCCATCTCGAATGCCAACATCCGGGCGTCGCTTTCGAGAGCAGCCTTGGCGGACGCCATCCCGCCACCATAGTCGGCAACGACGCCCTGACTCGCGAGGTACGACAGGCCAAGGAACGCGCCCTGATCGCGCATCAACGGCTGCAACCGCTGTGCGAGCGACACGAACGAGTAGGCGCTCGCACCGTGCGCCGCGAGATACCCGTGACGGCTCGTTTGCATCAACGGCTTGTCGACTTCGGGCCCGTTGGCAAGGCTGTGCACGACGATGTCGAGACAGGGGTCGCCAAAATCCTCGCGGAGCGCTGTGGCCACTCCGTCGATGCTGAAGTCGCCTCGTTCCCGGTAGCGCTTCTGCTCGCGGAGCTCCTGTGGGGCGTCTTCTAACGAGTCGTACTCGGCGTCTAGCGGATAAATGTTCTCGAACTCGAGCTTGCTTCCGTCGGGCATGGCCAGAGACGCGTCGAGTTTCCCGCGCCGCAGTAAAGTCTCGAAGATCCCGAGCGCCGGCGGCCATGTGCCCACGCAGACCGAGGCACCCGCCGCGGCAAGCGCCTTGGCGATCGCAAACCCGAACCCGCCATCGTCAGCCACGCCCGCAACGAATGCGCGCTTCCCCGAGAGATCGATCGGCAACATGCGCGGAACCTTATCGCCTGTCCCGACAAACCGCTACACTCCGCGCCATGAAGAAGAAGGGTCAGGGGGTCGAGTACGTCCGGGTCGCCGACCATTACTTCGAGAAGCGCGGTTTGCGGCGGTATGCCGGTGTGTGGTCGCTTTGGGCGCTCGGCGTCGGCGCCGTGATTTCCGGGGACTTCTTCGGCTGGAACTTTGGCCTCGCTGCCGGCGGGTTCGGCGGCCTTCTCATTGCCACACTGATCATCACCGTCATGTACGCGGGCCTGTGTTTCAGCATCGCTGAAATGTCGGCGGCCCTCCCGCACACCGGCGGTGCGTACTCGTTTGCACGGTCGGCGATGGGGCCGTGGGGCGCCTACATCACCGGGCTGGCCGAGAACATGGAGTACATCCTCACGCCGGCGGTGATCGTCGTCGGCATCGGCGGCTACCTCGGGGCGATTTTTGAAACCCCTGCAAGCGTCGAGCCTTTGTGGTGGCTCGCAGCGTATGCGGTTTTCGTCGGCCTCAATGTTGCGGGCGTCGAGACGACTTTCCGGTTCACCGTGCTGATCACGGCGTTGGCCCTGGGGGTGCTCGTCGTGTTCTGGGTTACTGCGATTCCACACTTCGACATGGAATGGGCGCTGAACATCGAACCCGAGCCAGGCCAAAGCCGATGGCTTCCCCGGGGCCCATCAGGCATCCTGTCGGCGCTGCCATTCGCGATCTGGTTCTTCCTGGCCATCGAGCAACTTCCGCTGGCTGGCGAGGAGGCTCATACGCCCGCGCGCGATCTGCCGCGCGGCTTGCTCTACGGTCTTCTCACTCTGATCGTGGCGGCGTTTCTCACACTTTTCCTGAACGCTGGGATCGCTCCGGGCTCGCAAGCGCTCGGTTCGTCGGCCGAGCCACTGTTTGAAGGGTTCAAGACGATCTTTGGCGCGGGCCTCGGCGCCAAAGCGCTCGCTCTGGTCGCGGTGACCGGGCTCATCGCGAGCTTCCACAGCATCATCTTCGCCTACGGTCGTCAGATCTTTTCCCTCTCGCGCGCAGGCTACTTCCCGCGGTGGCTTTCGCGCACGCATCACCGCCGCCAGACACCGCACGTCGCGCTCTTTGTCGGCGCCCTGCTGGGCTACGTGGTCGCGTACGGCATTCATGCACTTGGCCCCGAGCATCCGGTCGGCGCGGTTCTCCTCAACATGGCGGTCTTCGGCGCGGTGATTGCCTATGCGCTGCAGATGCTTTCGTACATCCTGCTCCGCATTCGGTTGCCGGACATCGACCGACCCTACCGAAGCCCGCTCGGCGTGCCGGGTGCGGTGGTGGCACTACTGATCGCGGTCGTCACGCTGGCTGCACTCTTCGTCACCGACCCGATCTATCAAAAGGTGGTGGTGGGGGCCGCGGTTTGGTACGGGCTCGGGCTTCTGTGGTTTGCGTTCTACGCGCGTCACAGGCTCGTGCTGGCCCCTGAGGAGTCTTTCGCGCTTTCGGCGCACAGTTCGCGAGACGATCGTTAGCCGGCATGCCAAACTTCCCTCATGCGGGTCCTGCTACTGCGACATGGGGAGGCGGTCGACATGCGCTCCGCCGCGACCGACCACGATCGTTGGCTGACCGACGCTGGACGGCAGACGGTTGCCAAAGTCGGCAAAGCACTCGCGAGGCTGGATCTGCATTATTCGTGCGTTTACACGAGCCCACTGGTGCGCTCGGTCCAAACCGCGGAGATCTTGGCCACAACCCACCCCGACTTCCGCGGTCCCCTCGAGGTCCACTCCGCGCTGGCGAGCGAAGTGGGAAGCACCGCACAAGCCCTCGAACCACTCGGACACGCCGATGACGATGATCTGATCGTCATGGTGACCCACATGCCGAAGATCGGCGTGCTTGCCGGGCATCTCTGCCAGCTCGCCACGTTTCCGTCGTTCCGGACATCGTCCGCCTGCCTGTTGAGCATCGAAGGCGGCAGAGGCCGCTTCCTGTGGATGCTCGACCCGGACACTCTCGAGCTCAAGCACCCGTAGCGCCAGCAAAGGCTACACGGTGCAGACTTGATTGCGCCCGCGGTTCTTCGCTTCGTACAGCGCCTTGTCGCCTTGCACGAACAGGTCCGCGGCGGTCGACGCGTGATCCGGGAATGTCGCAACGCCGAGTGACGCCGTGACTTTCAACGTCCCAAACTCGGTCACCAGCTCGGTCTTCTCGAGCTCCTCGCGCACGCGCTCTGCAAGCAGGCGCGCCCCCCGCACGTCGGTCTCCTCACAGAGCACGCAGAACTCTTCACCGCCGAACCGGGCCACTAGGTCGGTCTCTCGCTTCACCCGCCGAAGCACGCCGCCGACCTCCTTCAAGACGCGATCGCCCGCGGCATGACCGTACGTGTCGTTGACGGCCTTGAAATGGTCGAGATCCGTCACGATTAGCGAGAGCTTGCGGCCAAATCGCTGCGCGGCCATGAGCTTCTGCTCCATCTGGTCGAGGAGCGCGCGCTTGTTCAAGCAGCCGGTCAAACCGTCCGTGGTGGCCATCTCCTCCAGCTGACGAACGGCCCGCGCATTTGCCATCGCGACGGCGAGTTGGTTCGCAAGTGCCTCCAGCGTCTCGCGCGCCGAGGTACCAAAGGCCGACGGCGCCTTGGCGGCAACGATTAACGTGCCGATCGGCTCCTCGCGCGCGACCAGCGGTAGAACCAGCAGCGACTCCATTCCTTTGAGATGGGTCTTCTTGGTGAAGAGTACCTGCTGCTTGGGGTCGAATTCGCCGCGGTAAGGGAGGTAATGCCGATTCTTCACGACCATTGCCGTGAGCGAGGTGTTGTCGCGAAAGCGAAGCCCTTGGAAATCCAGCGCTCGTTCGCCCGCCGCGCGCCGCACGACATGGCGCCGACCATCGGGCTGGTACTCCGTGATCGCGGCAAAGTCGTGGACCACGATCTCCTTCGCCGCGGCCAGGCCGACTTCCATGACCGCGTCCTGAGTCAGCGCGGTGCTCAGAGCCTGGGACACACGATAGAGGGTTTCTTGCTCGCGTTTGGAGCTCTCGAGCTGTACGAACACTCGTTCGTTCTCGAAGGCGCGGAGGACGTGCGAGGTGCTGCTTCTGAGCAGCTCCTCTTCCTGTGGGCCAAAGGCGCGGTCGACGACACGATCCGCACAGAGCACCGCCCGGAGATGGCCCCGCTCGAGGACTGGAACGGCAATGAACGACCGCACGGTTGCCGGCCCACGATAGTAGCAAATCCCTTGATACCCGGGGCGAATCTGCTGGAGGCTAGTGGTCAGTTTCCGCCGCACGGCCGCGCCGACGGCACCCGCACCCTGCGAAAACGGGCCATCGGCGACATCGTCGCTCTTCGTCACCAGCTCGACGATGCGCAGCTGCTCGGCCTCATCGGTTGGCATCAGGAGCACGCAGGTATGCAAATCGAGCGTCTGATGAAGGAGCTGCAGCGCGTGATAGAGCGCCTGGCGGACTTCTTGAACGCTGGTTTGATACAGGCGCTCCTCGTCCCTGACTCCCTCGGACGACGGCGCGACCAAACGAAAGAGCCGCGTATCGTCTCGCACCTTTTCTTTCTGGGCCGCGAGCTCGAGCTCCGACTTGCGGCGCACGCGGACGATCTCCGCGCGTGTGAACATATAGCTGAGCGCGCCGAAACAAGCGATGAAGAGCGCGTTCAAACCAAGCAGCAACGGGTCGGTGATATGTTCACCGAGGAATGCGATGGCGAAGCCGAGCGCTAGAGCGAAGGCGACGACGCCGATGCCGGCCGGTCCAGTCGCAAACGACGCGACGAGCGCAACCGCGACATAGGTCAACGGATAGAGCTCGCTACCAACGCCGCCTCGAAACTGAACCAACGCATGCACGCCGACGAGCAGCAACACGCCGAGCTCGAATGCGGACCTCGGGTCGGCGCCCTGCCGATATGCGTTGCGCGCGCGATGCCCGAAGAGCGCAAGCCAAGTCGCGACCCAAGCCGCGTACCCCCAGCCGAGCGCGCGACTTCCCGGAAGAAAGAAGCCCGCAAGCAGGAACGCGGCAAGCAGAAGCGCGGCGGCCAACCCCCATGCCGACCGCGCTGTGCGCCTGACGCGAAGCGCTGCCTGGACGAGGGCCGTCATATGAAAGCGGTGTTACGCCCGCTGCCATTCGTTCAGCAAGAAATCCGCTGCAATGTGGGCAAAGCGCCCACCCGCCGCGCGTACCACGGTTACCGAGGCGGGAACTGAAAAACGAACTCTTCGGCCCGGACCATTCCAAGCTCGTCTCGGGCGATGCGCTCGACGTAAGCCGGATCGCTGCGGAGGGCTTCGATCTCACCCTTGAGTGTGGCGATTTCGCGTACCAGCTCTTCGTTGGACTCGCGGAGCTCCTGAAGCTCCCCGCGGAGGTGCCGGTAGCGCGGAAGGCCCTGCTCATCGAGGACCAGCGTCGGTACCGTCATGATAGCCATCACCATCAGCGAGAACGGAAGAAGGGCGGCGCTGGGTCTCACGGGGCCGAGCCTGCCGCAACGAGGGGTCCGAACGCAATTTTCCGTCTGCTACCATAGGCTTGACAGAACCCCCCAAGCTTCTACTTTCTCGAGAAGGTGACGGTGATACTGGACGAACGCCATCGGCGGATCCTCTTCGCAGTCGTGACCGAGTACATCGCCTCGGGGAAGGCGGTGAGCTCGCGACGCATCGCGAGGCGCTACGCGATCAAGCTGTCGCCGGCAACCATTCGGAACGTGCTCGTCGATCTGGAAGACGCGGAGCTACTGCATCAGCCGCATACCAGTGCAGGCCGTGTTCCGACCGACGCTGGCTTCCGATCCTTCGTCGACGCGATGGCAACCGCCGGCGAGATCTCCGACGCCCACCGGACCGCCTTGATCCGGCGCCTCCAACACCTGGAACCCGGTGCCGACGCCGTGCGCGAAACCGGACAGCTGCTCAGTCGCCTCACCGGAACCGCCGCGATCATCGCTCGGCCACCCGTCACAGAAGCCACCCTCGATCAGCTTCGGTTCATGCGGCTCTCGAGCGGGCGGGCACTCGCCGTCTTGGTGACGCGATCGGGTGGAGTCGAAAACAGGGTGGTCGTCACAGAACTCGACGCGGACGATCACATGCTCGAACGGGTCAATAACTACCTCGCCGAGCTGGTCGGAGGGCGAACCCTTCGGTCGGTCCGGGACCTGCTCGCCGTCCGCCTCGCTACTGAGCAGAGCCGGTACCAGGTCCTGCGCGAGCAGGCCCAGCAGATGGTGGAGGCCACGGTCGAAAGCCAGGTAGAGCGGGCCCGAGTCGTCATCGAAGGGCAGGGCACCCTTTTCGACCGGCCCGAATTCGGCGACGCCGAGAAAATCCGCGGATATCTCAACGCTTTCGAAGAGAAGCAGAAGCTTCTGGAGCTCCTCGAGCAAACGCTCCTTACCGATGGGGTTCAAGTCTTCATCGGCTCCGAGGCGGCGCTCGACGGCGTGGGCGACATCAGCGTCATCTCGAGCCCGTACCGCCGGGACGGTGCCAGCGTCGGCTCGTTCGGGATCGTGGGCCCGACTCGCATGGACTACAAGAAGTACATACCCTTGGTGGGGTTTGCGGCCGATGTGCTAAGCGACATTCTGGATGGGCGGCGTCCTGGCGCCTCCAGGGGCTCCTGAACCAAGCTAGAACAAGGCGGGTACGAAGAATGAGCGAACAAGCTGGGGACAAGCCGGAGGACGGGCAGGCCAACGGCACGAGCGAAGACGAAGAGGTCATCTTTCCGGAGGAAGAAGCAGAGGATGAGCGGACCGACCTCGAAAAGGCCCACGCTGAGCGCGACCGAATGCGCGAGCAGCTCCTGCGCATCGCGGCCGATTTCGACAATTTTCGCAAGCGGTCGCGCAAGGAAATCGAAGAAGTTCGCCGGCGCACCGTGGAAGACACCCTCCGGGAGGTTCTGCCGATCGTCGACAACCTGGAGCGGGCGGCGGGTGCGATGACCGATGCAACCGAGGTCTCGGCGGTCACCGAAGGCGTCCACATGGTGCTGCGGGGCTTCGAGGACATCGCCAGCCGATTGGGGCTGAAGCGTGTCGCGACCGTCGGGAACTTGTTCGACCCGACCTGCCATGACGCCATGCAGCAAGAAGAAACCGACGAACACGCGCCTGGGACCATCGTTGCGGAGATCGTTCCCGGCTACTACCTCGGAGAGCGGCTCCTACGGCCGGCGATGGTCGTGGTGGCGAAGCCGCCGACCGGCAGGGGTGATCAGGGCGGGGAGTCATCCACTGATGGTGATGGCGCAAGCGAATAGTCTCCCGTTAGATGCGCCAACCCCCCGCCTCGGGGTATAAAGAAAGCTAGGGCTAGATGGGGAAGATCATCGGGATCGATCTGGGAACGACCAATTCTTGCGTCGCGTTTGTCGACAACGGAGAGCCACAGGTGATCCCGAACGCCGAAGGCAGCCGCACCACACCGTCGGTCGTGTCGTTCTCCAAGGACGGCGAGCGCCGTGTGGGCAGCGTGGCCAAGCGCCAAGGTGTCACCAATCCCGAGACTACCGTCTTTGCGATCAAGCGCCTGATGGGACTCGCGTTCGACGCAGAGCCGGCCCAAAAACACGCTCGCGTCGTGCCTTACAGGGTCGTCGAAAGCACACGTGGCGACGCCGCCGTTCAAATCGAAGATCACCAGTACTCGCCACCGGAAATCTCGGCGATGATCCTCGACAAGATGCGCGAGGTCGCGGAGTCGTTCCTCGGCGATGATGTCGTCGACGCGATCGTGACGGTCCCCGCGTACTTCAATGATGCGCAGCGTTCCGCGACCATTGCAGCGGGAAAGATCGCGGGCCTCAACGTTCGCCGGATCATCAACGAGCCCACTGCGGCCGCGCTCGCGTACGGCTTCAAAGAGAAAGAGGGCAAGCGGGTAGCCGTCTACGACTTGGGCGGCGGCACGTTCGATATCTCGATCTTGGAAATCTCAAACGGCGTGTTCAGCGTGAAGTCGACTGCAGGCGACACACACCTCGGCGGCGAAGACTTGGACAACGCGCTGGTCGAAGAGCTCGCGCGGCGCTTCGAAGACAGCAGCGGGATCAACTTGCGCGAAGATCGGGTCGCGCTTCAACGTCTCAAGGAGCAAGCCGAAAAGGCCAAGCACGAGCTGTCTTCATCCCTGTCTACCGAGATCAACCTCCCCTTTATCGCAGCGGACGAATCCGGCCCGAAGCACCTCGAAACCAAGCTCAAGCGCAGCGAGCTCGAGATCCTGGTCTCAGAGATCATCGACCAGACGCTCGGCCCCTGTCAGCAAGCGTTGGACGACGCCGGGGTCAAGAGGGAAGACATCGACGAGATCCTGCTGGTGGGCGGCCAAAGCCGCATGCCGATGGTCCAGTCCAAGGTCGCGGACTTCTTCGGGAAGCAACCTCACAAAGGCGTCAATCCCGACGAGGTGGTGGCCATGGGCGCCGCGCTGCAAGGCGCCGCGCTGGTTGGCGACGTCGAGGAGGTTCTTCTGCTCGACGTGACGCCTCTGAGCCTCGGCGTCGAGACCGGTGGCGGGGTGTTCTACAAGCTGATCCCTCGCAACACCACGGTGCCCACCCGTTCGAAAGAGATCTTCACGACGAGCGTCGACAACCAGAGCTTCGTTCCGATTCACGTGTTGCAGGGCGAACGTGACATGGCGGAGGACAACAAATCGTTGGCCAAGTTCGAGCTCGCGCCCATCCTGCCCGCGCCGCGCGGCGTCCCGGAGATCGAGGTGACGTTCGACATCGATGCAGACGGTGTCGTCAACGTGAGCGCCAAGGACTTGGGGACGAGCCGCGAACAGAACATCCGGGTCGTGGCATCGAGCGGTCTCACCGAAGAAGACATCGAGCGAATCATCGGAGAAGCCGACGCCTACAAGACGAGCGACCAGAAGCGTCGCGATCTCGCCGAGCTCCGCAATGCAGCCGAGGCTCTCCTCTACACCAGCGAGCGGGCAGTCGCGGAGTGCCGCGAGCTCGTCCCCGAAGAAGTCATCGCTCAGGTCGAGGCTGACGTCGAAGCACTCCACGTGTGTATCGACGAAGGCGACGCTATCGCGATCAAAGACGCTCTCGAAACGCTCGAGCTCAGCGCCTACAAGATCGCCGAGGCAATGTACGGCAACGTCGATCTCGATGCGCCGGTCGAGAGCGAAGCTCAGTCCGACTCGTGAACGTGGACGAGCCAGCGCGGGCCGCCGGCGCGGAGTGGCTGGCGCGCATGCGGTGGGGAGCGCTCGCAATCCAGGCCGCGGCCGTTCTCGTTGCGACCGAGGGCTTGGGCGTCGACCTCCCTTTCGTCCCCGTGTGGTCGCTCGTCGCCGTGGGCGCCCTGTCGAACCTCTGGCTGGCATCGCGCAAGGATCGGGCAGGTCACCTGGGCACGTTCTTGGTCCTGGACGTCGTGCTCCTGACCGGCTTGCTCTACTTGTCCGGCGGGCCCACCAACCCTTTCAGCGTCATCTACGTCGTGTACATCGCGATGTCCGCGGTGATGCTGGCTCCGAAGTGGACCTGGACGATTGCCGGTCTTTCGATTGTCTCGTTTGCCGCCCTTTTCGTGGTCCACATCCCGAGCGAACACCTGGGTCACACCGGGCAAGGCGGCGGTTTTCAAACTCATCTGTACGGAATGTTCGTCGCGCTCGCGCTGGCCGTTGCGCTGATTACTTACTTCGTGAGCCAGCTGTCGCTCGAGCTCCGCCGCCGGGAGCGCGCGCTGGCCGAGGCGCAGGAGCGCACCCACCGCTGGGGCAAGCTCGCGTCCATTGCGACCCTGGCTGCTGGCGCTGCCCATGAGCTCGGGACTCCGCTCGGCACGATTGCCGTTGCGGCCAAAGAGATGGAGCGACAAGCGCGGACGATTCCAGGCGGCGAAGGGCTCGCCCAAGACGCGGAGTTGATTCGCGAGGAGCTGGAGCGGTGCAGGGTGGTCCTCGACCGGATGGCCGCGGCGGGCGGGGAGCACATGGGCGAGACCCGGAGCTCCGTCTCGATCGAAGACCTGTTCACCAAGGTGCGCAGCCATCTGAGCCCCGAACAAGCGCAACGGTGGGTCGCCACGACCGACGTGGCCGCCATCGAAGCCCCTCGAGAGGCGCTCGTGCAAATGGTCGAGAACATCGCGCGCAACGGTTTCGACGCGTGTGAAGCAGGCCGCGTTTTGCTCGACGTGCGTGGGAGCGATCGAGCGGTTGCGCTTCGCTTTGTCGATGAGGGCCACGGAATGGACGAACGTACGGCGAAACGCGCGACCGAGCCCTTCTTCACGACAAAGAACACTGGCGACCGGATGGGTCTAGGGTTGTTCCTGGCGCGGACACTCGTAGACTCGTTGGGCGGTCAACTGACGATCGAGTCGACGACCGGCCAAGGGACGACGATTCGCGTCGTGCTTCCCCAACACCCATGACCGACGCACACGATCTCCCCTCGCCCGCGCCATCGATCTTACTCGTCGACGACGACGAGCGGTTCCGGTCACGGATGACGCGCGCGTTCGAGGAGCGCGGCTACGAGGCGCAACAAGCGAACGGTTACGCGCACGCGATTGAGATCGCGGAGCACGAAAGCACCGAATATGCGGTCGTCGACCTTCGCATGCCGGGCAAGTCCGGTTTAGAGGTGGTTCGCGAGCTGCACCGCGTCGATCCGGCGACCAAGATCGTCGTGCTGACGGGTTACGGAAGCATCGCGACCGCGCTCGAGGCCGTGCGGCTCGGCGCCACGCACTATCTGACCAAGCCGGCGGACGTCGACGAGGTCATCGCGGCGTTCGACCGGGGGGAAGGCCAGGCGGCAGTGGAGCCCCCCGCAACGGGAAGCGAGCCCCTCGAGACCCCGTCCCTGGCCCGCGTCGAGTGGGAGCACATCCAGCGCGTCCTGACCGACTGCGGCGGCAACATCACCAAGGCCGCGGAAAAACTGGGAATTCACCGGCGCTCGCTCCAGCGAAAGCTCTCGAAGTTCCCGATGGCGCGCTGAGCCGCTGCGACGATTTGCCACGTACAAATCCGGGCACTCCGTTCCTAAGCTCCCGGCGTGAAGGGTTATTGGGTGATCGCGGCACTCACTGCGCCGTTGTGGGTTGCTGCGGAGGCCTCTGCGTGCGGAACGTGCGCGGTGGGCGATCCGACCCTGACCATCGTCGGCTTCGAGCAGCCCAAGGGCCAGCGCGTGCGCACCTCGGGGACCCTGCGGCATCGGAATGACCGAATTGGCGAGCCCCAAGTCGACGAGCTCCGGCTCACCGAGCAGCGCATGGAGCTGGCGGGCGCGTACTCGCCAACCGACCGATGGACGCTGTCACTGATGATGCCGCTCGTTCATCGCCTCGTGAGTGCAGTCAATCTCGCGGAATCCGATATTTGGGCGCCCGGCGATTTGGAGTTTAGGACGCGCGCTGTCGTGTGGCGCGATCGCAAGTTCGCACCGCGGCATTTGGTCAGCGTGATCGGCGGCCTCGAGTTTCCGACTAGCACGATCGAGCGCGACTCCGCCGGGGTTCCGCTACCGCTGGAGTTTCAGGCCGGTACCGGCTCGTGGGACCCGATCGCGGGAGCGTCGTACACGATGTTTTCGGATCCATGGTCGGTGTATGTCTCGTCGACTGCGATCTTCCCGACCCAAGGCACGGCGGACACGAAGGCTGGCATCAGCTTTCGGCAAACCGCGCTCGGGCAGTTTCAACCATGGCATTTCCTTGCTTTTCAAGTCGGGGCGGAGTTCCGGCTCGACCAGCCTGGGTACATCCAAGGTGTTCGTGACCCCAACACCGGCGGAAACATCACGTACGGGACGCTCGGGTTGGTCGGGTTGCCGCACGAGAAGGTGATACTACACGT
>Ga0164313_10004886_pt1 | contig 11883 bp, 8 predicted proteins | sample GuaBasSedimGuay4_FD_113735 | JGI IMG/M metagenome (GOLD analysis project Ga0164313, IMG submission 113735) | Subseafloor sediment microbial communities from Guaymas Basin, Gulf of California, Mexico - Guay4, Core 4569-4, 0-3 cm | ecosystem: Environmental > Aquatic > Marine > Hydrothermal vents >... | reverse complement strand
GTTTACCGCCGATCAGAAAACCGGGCGTAGTACCTCTGCCTGCCTTGTGCAGGATCCAGGCGAGTATCGACGCCGTGGTGGTTTTGCCGTGTGTGCCGGCTACGGCCAGAACGGTTTTCTCACCCAGCACATTTTCATGCAACCATTGCGGGCCCGAGGTATAGGGCAGTTTGTGGTTCAGGACGTATTCAACCGCGGGGTTGCCGCGTGACAGGGCGTTGCCAATGACGATCGTTTTGTCCGTGAGGGCGGCGGTATTTTCATAGCCTTCATTGACAGGAATCTTCATACCCTCGAGTAGTGTACTCATCGGGGGATACACTTTTGCATCGCTGCCGCTCACCGGTATGCCCGCTTCTTTAGCGAGCGCAGCCACGCCGGCCATGAAGGTGCCGGCGATGCCCAGTATGTGTATGGGGCGCGTGTTTGACATTGAACGGGTCAATACATTATGTCCAGGGGAGCGTTGATCAGCGCTTCCCTAGTTTAATGCATCAATTGCTAGCGTCGTGGGACTAAGCCCCAGCGCCCCGACCACCGAAGACAATACCAGTGGCACGATATTGATGATCAGAAAGGTCAATAAAATGGCGCGGCCCATGGTGACATCAATAGCATCGCGTAAAATACGCGCCATAACGATAAAAAACCACAGTTGCAGAGCGGCAACAATGAGTAAGCCCGGCGTAAGCACGAGTTTTCCTTCGCTGATAAGGTTCAGGTTCTGGATAAACGGATAGCTGGCCAGATTAATCAGGGCGAGCGCACCGAACAGCGCGATGAGCGTCTGTTGCCAGCGTTCGGTCTTATTGTTGATTTTCAGTAGCAAGAAAATAAAAGCGGAATACAGCATGATTTGCCCGGCGGACAGCACAGCGGACAGTGTCAGGCCGAGCAAACCGATCGCGCCGATGATATCGGTGACAAAACAGGCCAGGATGGTCATTTTAAGCATCGTGTTCGATGCGGGCATATCTTGCGGGCCGGCTCGAAATAGCAACAGGTTAATAAAAGGTTGAATCAGGTTGAACAAATCAGTGCTCCATTGGTTTCAAAGTGGTGTGGTATAGCCGGTATAATTAAGGCATGAATATTACGTTTGATTATATCGATTCTGACGAAAAATTGATCGCCTTTAGTCGCGAGATTACCTCGGCCAACTGGTTGGCGGTGGATACCGAATTTATGCGCGAGCGTACATACTACGCGCAACTGGCACTCATCCAGATAGCGAGTGAAAACAGTTTCGCTTTGATTGATGTTCCCGCATTGAGTAGCCTGGCGCCACTGCGTGAGGTATTTACGCGCGAAAGCTGTTTAAAAATAATGCATTCAGCGAGTCAGGATATGGAAGTTCTGGGTCAGACTTTAGGCGTCATGCCCGCACCATTATTTGATACGCAAATCGCCGCCAGCTTTCTGGGTGAAGCCGACCAAATTGCCTATGCGGCTATTGTCAAACAGCGCATCGGAATTGAACTGGACAAGGATCAGACCCGCACAAACTGGTTGCAACGCCCGCTCAGCCCGGCACAGCTGGTTTATGCGCAGGCCGACGTGTTATATCTGTACGAATTGTATGAGCAGTTAATCACGGAACTTGAAACGGCGGACCGGCTGGAATGGGCGCAGCAGGAATCACAATCACTTGCGGAGAAAATGCGCCTGGGCGCTGAGCCGGAACTGGCCTGGCAGCGGCTTAAAAGTTTATCGCGCCTGAGCCCGGCGCAGCAACATATTGCCCGGGCTTTAGCCCGCTGGCGGGAACAGCGCGCGCAACAAAGAGACCTGCCACGTGAATGGATACTCAATAAACAGGCGCTCACTGGAATTGCAAGAATGCAGCCGGAATCGAGCCGCCAAATGGAAGAAGTAGAAGGTTTAAACCCGAAAGTGATTCAGCGAATTGGCAAACAGTTACTGAAGGTGGTCGGGCAGGTATCGGCTGATCATTATGAGCCCCTGGTGTCGGCGGAACTCGATGCGGATCAACGCAGGCGGGCCAAACGGCTCATGGCGCGTTTACGTGAGATAGGTGAATTACAAAACATTGCGCCGTCGCTTATGGCTAACCGTAGTGTGATCGAACGCCTGGTCGCAGGTGAACGCGATTTACCTTTACTCGAGGGCTGGCGCGCACAGGTGGCTGGGGATGAGTTGCTGGGTTTGTTGAAAGAATGGGATGCTGAGTAGTATTAACAATTTGTAAGCAAAATAAACTATTGTTTAGCGCGTTGTCCAACTAACATCGTCCAGGAGCCTGTCGGATTTAACATGTTTCGTTCAAAAGTCACGAATATCGATAAACTGAGCCTATCATGCTCGTCAAATGGAGTAACCATTATCCTCGCATGAAAAACTCATTTTATTCGATATCGTGATTTTTGCTCCAAAACAGCCAAACCCGACAGGCTCCTAGTAATTAACCAACAAGATCATTGTATGTTTTCACAAGTTCGTATTTCAGGCTTTGTTTTCGCCAATATTTTTACATTTGTTTTCGGCGTCTTTATTTTGCTGTCAGGCCTGCCTGCACAGGCAAAGCTACCGTCACTGGATTTCCAGAGCGGTGGAATTCTCAAAAGTCCCGCCGACAAACGTGAGTATCGGGCCATTACACTCGACAACGGCCTGAAAGCGATGTTGATCTCCGATGCCACTACAGATCGCGCGGCGGCGGCGCTGGATGTATACGTCGGCAGTGGCAACGATCCCCTTGATCGGCACGGGCTGGCGCACTACCTTGAGCATATGTTGTTCCTGGGCACAAAAAAATACCCCGATTCAGGCGAATACCAGCAATATATTACTGAGCATGGTGGTTCGAACAATGCCTATACTGTGCTCAACCATACCAACTATTTTTTCAATATTACGCCTGAATATTTTGAAGGTGCGCTGGATCGATTTGCACAGTTTTTTATTGCGCCGCTGTTTAATCCGGAATACGTTGATCGTGAACGTTCAGTGGTGAATTCTGAATACCAGGCGCGAAAAGATGATGAAGGCCGGCGACTATGGGCCGCGCGACGCGTGGTGTATAACCCCGAACATCCCAGTACAAAATTTTCGGTTGGCAGCCTGGAGACGCTGGCAGACCGGGAAAATGACGCGGTTCGTGAAGATCTTATCGCGTTCTATCAACGCTACTATCATGCGCCACGCATGGCGCTTTCGGTGATCAGCAATCAATCACTTGATCAATTGCAGGTCTGGGTTGAGGACAAGTTTAGCGCAATCCCGGCGACCGGTGAGGCCTATGATCCGTTTGTCCAGCCCCTGGTATTACCCGCAAAGTTACCCATTGAGCTGAGGCTTAAGCCGATTAAAGATGTTCGTCAGGTGGCATTTAGTTTTCCCGTTGATTCAATACGGGCTTATGAAGATTCCAAGCCGGCTCAATATCTTTCCAACCTGCTGGGGCACGAAGGCGAGGGGTCGTTGCTGGCGCTGCTCAAATCACGCTCCTGGGCGAACAGCCTGAGCGCAGGAATGGGTTTCTCGGACGATATCCAGGCGAGTTTTGATATTAATATTGATCTGAGCGAAAAGGGTTTTGATCACATCGACGACATCGGCGCCTTGCTGTTTTCCTATATCGAATTGATACGAGCGCAGGGTGTAAAACAGGTGTATTTTGAAGAGCTTTCACAACTGGCCGAGCTTGATTTTCGTTTCCAGGAGAAAAGCAGCGAGAGCAGCCTTGTCCAGGGGCTGGCATCCAGGATGCATCGATATGAAATGCAGGAGGTGTTATCCAGGCCTTATCTGTACGAAAACTTTAAACCCGAGCGTATTGAGCAAATTCTACAGCGATTGCTCCCGGAAAACCTGCAATTGATCATCACCGATCCCAGTGTTGAATCTAAACAGAAAACGGATTGGTACAATGTCGCCTATATTGAAAGTGAAATCGATCCAGCCTGGTTAGCCCGATGGGAGAACGCCAAACCGATCGCCGCGCTGGCGCTACCAGACGCCAATCCTTTTATTGCGGACCAACTCGAACTGCTGTCGGCCGAGGATGAGTCTTTCACTCACCCGGTTGAATTAAAAGGCGTAAAAAATGTACAGGTTTGGCATCAGACCGTGCTGGATTTCAAACAGCCCAAAGCGAGCTTGAATTTCAGCTTACGCTCGTCTATCGCGAATGATTCCGCTCGCGATGCCGTATTGACCGGCTTATATGTCAGGGCAGTAAAAGAGGCGATGAGTGCCTACTATTACCCGGCGTATCTGGCGGGGCTCAATTATGAAATCTATCCACATTCGCGTGGCCTAAGTGTGCGTATCAGTGGTTATTCCGCGAAGCAATCGCGTTTGCTGGAGAAAATTATCGATGAAATGCTGAATTTACAAATCGACCAGTCGCGTTTTGATTTAATGTTTGAAAATGCCAGGCAGGACCTGGAAAATAGTCTCAAGGGCAGGCCTTCCGCGGTGGTGGTAAACGGGGTGTACGATGTTTTGCTATCTTCAAGCTGGTCGAATCAGGAAAAACTTTATGCTTTGCCGTTGATTGATCTTGCAGCATTGCAGGCGCACATAAAAAACCTGTTGCGCGCGCCACAGTTGCTGGTGTTATCCCTGGGCAACATAAGCGATGAGGATAGCCTTCAAGCAGGTGTAGAGGTGAGCCGACTGGCTTCCGAGCCGCACAATATCAAGGCCGTTGCGCGCGCAAGGGTGCGAAGGCTCCCAAAGGGGCAATGGTTACTACTCGATTCTCCGGCGATACCCGATGACGCGGCCATCGCCCTGATTTACCAGGGAGAAACTTCAGAGATTGAGGAGCTGGCAGCAACCCAGTTGCTCGGGTCGTTGATTCAGACGCCTTACTATCAGGCGCTTAGAACCGAGGCGCAGCTAGGCTATATCGTGCAGGCATTCGCGTTTAATATGCTGGATACGCCGGCGCTCGGTTTTATCGTGCAGTCGAATAATCATTCCGTTAGCGATATCGCTTCGCGCACCCAGGATTTTTTAGATGGTTATATCAACACGCTGGCAGAGTTACCCGACGAGATCTTTGTCGCCACCAAAGCAGGATTGATCGCGCAGTTGACGCAGGAAGATAAACAACTGAGTGAAGTGGCGGCACGGTATTGGGCAGAACTGGATCGTCAGGCCTATGATTTTGATACGCGTGAGCGCCTTGTTGCCGCGATACAAAAGCTCGAGAAACCCGCTCTGGATCGATATTTAGGCCAACTGGTCGCGGCTGATAAAGCGGCAACCCTGCTCAGTTACAGTTATGGTGATAAAACTGCAGAGATCGAGTTTCCACGAGATATCAATACCAAAACATATCATTCGTTGGACGATATTCGAAACAGTTTAAATGAATACTTTTAAGCCAGGCCATTCACCCGAGGGAATACTGCAGGCGCAAGGGCGTCTTACTCAACTGGTGGAGACTTTATCAGGCCGCCTGATTGCGCGTGACAAAAAAATTGTCACGGTTGAATCCTGCACGGGTGGCCAGTTAGCCGCATTATTTACAGATTTCCCCGGTAGCTCCGAGTGGTTTGATCGCGGGTTTGTGACGTACAGCAACCCGTCTAAAATTGAAATGGTGGGCGTCAATGCTGCAACGCTGGCGAGGTACGGTGCCGTCAGTGAGCAAGTCGCCGCAGAGATGGCACAAGGGGGTGTCGCGCATAGCGAGGCAAAATATGCCTTGTCGATTACCGGTATTGCGGGGCCGGAAGGTGGCAGTGAAGATAAACCCGTCGGCATGGTTTGTTTTGGCTGGGCGGGTTTTTCACCGCTACCGAAAACAAAACTTGAGTATTTTCAAGGGGACAGACAGGCTGTGCGCGGGCAAAGCGTCTATTTCGCAATTCAGGAAGCCGTAACGCAGCTTTTGCTATAAATAAAGCAGGTGGCCTACGCTGTAATATAGGGCGATTTATATGCACATTTTCTTCAAATTCGGCTATAGTGCGCGGTTCTATTAAGGTGTGCACCTAAGTTTTCAATTGATAGCGCTGCTCACTCGCCACTAACATATTTCTCTCTGTTTATATGAATCATAGACATCCACACCCAGAGGTTCAAACTTCACATATAGAACGTATGCTGCGCCAGATGGAGCGCAGTTCAAGACGCTGGGAGAAAATGGTATTTCCAACCCTGGTCGCCTTTATTTTGCTGGCAGGATATGGTTTTTTCCTGGTATATAGCGTGACGCGAGATATGAGCATCATCGCACAAACTATTGAAGTCGATTTTCGCCAGGATGTAGTGCACATTCGTGATGATATTAGTGTCATGACCGGTCAGGTGGAGATGATGCAGAAAACCATGGCGGCAATATCTGTAAAAATGGACCCGCTACAGGAATTTGGACCGTTACTGGCTGAAATTAAAGAACTGGATGATTCAGTGGGCAGAATCAGCAGTTCGGTGGATAACATGGACCAGTCTGTGGTCGGTATGAATAATTCGATGAATAGCCTGGATGATTCGATGTACTACATGGGCAGGGATGTGGGCGACATGAACGACAGTTTTTCTTCACCCACCAAGATGTTCAAACGGATGATGCCCTGGTAAGCGCCAGGTTCAAAAAAAAGTGGTAAGCTAATTTAGTCGATTCCCTGTTTCTGTTGCTTTAGCCTCAATCCTGAGATAGTTGCCTGGAGGGTTAGAACAGTAGCCCTCCGTATAATCAGCTTTCTTCCTTAGCCCAACTATACTGACCAAATTAGCCGCTGTTTAACTCCTGTCAAACAGCGCAACCACTTTTCTACTCAAGTTTCCTCGAGCTGCCATGGCTTCGATGTTTCACGAACCAGCCCGCAAAGGCCGCCTCATTCCTTTGATGCTCGTATACTCTCACTTATTAAAGCTGTAATCTGTGAGAAAACTCACATTATTGCGAATTAAATGAAGAAGCCCAGAATGGGGGTATCAAGAACCTGTACGCACCGCATCCTACGGTACAAGGTTCTCATATTAATTAAACCGCCTGAATTTTTTCAATCAACTTATCAGCAAATTCACTGGTCGATACGGTCGTCGCGTTATCCATCAGACGCGCAAAATCATAGGTGACTGTTTTGTCTGCAATCACTTGCGGGTATACCGCCTGTATCAGGTCAGCCGCTTCATTCCAGCCGATATATTCCAGCATCATCACACCCGATAGCATCAGGGAGGAGGGGTTTACCTTGTTCTGGTTGGTATATTTGGGCGCGGTGCCGTGCGTCGCTTCAAATACGGCAACATGATCGGCAATATTGGCGCCGGGCGCAATACCTATGCCCCCAACTTCGGCGGCCGCTGCATCTGACAGATAATCACCGTTCAAGTTCGAGGTTGCGATTACGTCAAACTCAGCAGGACGCAGTTGCAACAGCTGGAACATGATATCCGCGATGCGGTCTTTCAATACGATTTTACCTTTGGGCTGCACGCCATCGTAATCATCCCAGAGTTCATCTTCAGTAATGGTGACGTCGCCAAATTCATCTTTACCCACTTCATAGGCCCAGTTTCTGAACGCGCCTTCGGTAAACTTCATGATATTGCCTTTATGCACAAAGGTGACGCTGGGTAAATTATGGTCGACCGCGTGTTGAATGGCTTTTCTGACCAGGCGTTTGGTGCCTATGGCGCTGATGGGTTTGATGCCCAGACCGGCGCCTTCAAAAAATTCTGCGCCCATTTCATCGCGTAGAAACCTGGCCAGTTTTTCATTTTCTGCGCTGCCGGATTCATACTCGATACCGCAATAAACGTCTTCTGTATTTTCGCGAAAAATAACAATATCTACGTCCTCAGGCCGAAGCATCGGGGAAGGGACTCCTTCAAAATATTTGACGGGTCGGATACAGGCGTATAAATCCAGTTCCTGTCGCAGAGACACATTCAGGGAGCGAAACCCGCCTCCGATAGGGGTGGTTAGCGGGCCCTTAATTGAAACTATCAGGTCTTTCATGGCTTCAAGGGTTTCAGCGGGGAAATAGTCGCCATCGTAAACACCCGCGGCTTTTTCGCCCATAAACAGTTCACACCAGTGAACTTTGCGCTTTCCGCCATAGGCTTTTTCAATGGCCGCATCCCATACTCTCAGGCTCGCCTGAGTAATATCGTAACCGATACCATCGCCTTCAACGTAACCCAGAATGGGGTTATCGGGAACCACTAGTTTATTATTTTCAACGGTGATTTTGTCGCCGTCTTCAGGCAGAGAAATATTCTGGTAGCTCATTAGTTTAGTCCTCGATATGATGGATAAGAAAATATTATGATTATTATAACAAAAAATTATGGTTTAGTGAAAGTCACGTTCCCAATTCCCAATATAGAATCGCGAGATAGAGTGTAAGACATTGGTGCGCATGGTGAATGAATAAAATGCGTGGGCACCTTATTGGTGATAAGCAGTTTTGTTCGTTTGTCAGGTATGCCAAGGGCTTGCGCTATAATCGTGATTTCTATGTTGGGATTTGGGACGTTAATCAATATAGATATTGTAAATTAGTTGAATAGCCTTAAGAATACCTCTAAACGTGTAATTTTAAAGAACCATGAGTGAAGAAACCTTAAAAGTAAGTGAAGCGGCCATTGACCGTATCAAACAATTGATTGCAGGCAAGGACCAATCCGGGCTTAAATTCCGTGTTCACATCCAGGGCGGAGGCTGCTCCGGGTTTCAATACGGCTTTCAGCTCGATGAGCAGGAACTCGAAGACGATATTGTGCTCAAACACGACGGTGTGGATGTGCTGGTAGACCCGCTGAGTATGCAATACCTGCAGGATGCTGAAGTTGATTTTAAAGACGACCTGCAGGGTAGTCGATTTTTCGTAAACAATCCTAATGCCGAAACCACTTGCGGCTGCGGTTCCTCTTTTTCAATTTAGCCTTCAAGGGAAGCCGGGGGTTAACGGCCGCAGCGTAGCGCGGTAAGCTAGCTGCCTCTAACACCTCGTAGCTTCAAACATCTAGATTGCCGCGCTGCGCTCGCAATGACGCAGTCTGGCCATTTAACACTGTAATGACATGCTCATTCTCGTCATTGCGAGAAGCCAGAAGAATTATTTTGGCGACGCGGCAATCCAAATACCAGGTGCAAACCGTAGCAAGATAGACCCCGAACATCACATCAGCTTCGGATACGACTCTTCCTGGGCGTGTTTTTCGACTTTACCCATAAGCATGGACATTCTGGCGCCGATTTTTTCAAGCAGGGTTAGCTGCCCGGTATATTTAAGTTTCAGGATATTGGCGGTTTCTGACTGAGCCATCAGGTAGTCATCACTGGTCTGAAGCTCATCAACCAGCCCTAGTTCCAGGGCGCGTTGCCCCAGCCAGTGTTCGCCGGTGGCGACCTGTTCGATATCCATGTCCGGTCGACGCGAGCTGACAAAGCCCTTAAACTGGGTGTGAACCTCCTCAAGCTCTTCCTGCATTTTTTGCCGCCCTTCGTCGGTGTTCTCGCCTAGCATGGTTAAGGTACGTTTATATTTTCCTGCGGTCAGTTGTTCAATATCAACGTCGTGTTTTTTCAGTACGCGATTTATGTTGGGTATTTGTGCAATTACGCCAATTGAACCGATGATGGCAAAGGGTGCTGCGATAATTTTGTCCGCAACGCAGGCCATCAAATAGCCGCCGCTTGCCGCGACTCGATCTACCGATACTGTTAAGGGGATATTACGATCCCTGATGCGCTGTAGCTGAGATGCGGCAAGGCCGTATGAATGAACGGCGCCGCCACCACTTTCCAGGCGAATCAACACTTCATCATTTTCGCTCGCCAGGGTTAATAATGCGGTAATTTCCTCGCGCATGGTATCAACCGGGGAGGCTTTAATATCGCCGTCGAAATCCAGAACAAACAGGTGCTTTTTTTCCGCTACGCCCTGGTCTTCAATCGCCAGGCCTTTTTTAGCGAGCTTTTTGGCCTCTTTGGCCTGTTGCTTAGCTTCCGCCTTTTTCTTTTTCTTTTCTGCTTTGGCGGCCAGTTTTTGTGCGCCCGGATCCAGCAGAGCCTGCTTGAGGGCGCTGTTCATGGATTCATACTTCTCGTTTATATCGGTGAGCTCAAGCGTCTCATCTGATTTCATGCCGTGCTGGCGCATGGTGAGGCTAACAATGCCGCTTACCACCGCCAGTATGGCAATGACGATGGTGATGGCCTGTAACAGGAAAAGGCCGTATTCGCTAATAAATTCCATGAGTTTTCAATATAGTAGGTGGTGTGATGTGGTGCCCTTTAGGGTGCCCGTGAGGCTTATATGGCTCTTTTCCCGGACGCTTCAAGCAGAATCACTATTTATTTAATTTAGCCCAGGTGTCTCGTAGCGTTACGATACGGGTAAAGACGGGAGTTTCGGTGGAGTGCTCAACACAGTCTCGGACAAAATAACCCAGGCGTTCGAACTGTAAGCGCTGATTTTCATTTGCGTTTGCCAGTGAGGGTTCCAGCTTGCAGTCCGTCAGGCGTTGCAAAGAATCGGGATTCAGGTGCGCCAGAAAGGAGCCACCCTTGTCGGCCAGAGGATTGGGATGATTGAACAAACGGTCGTACAAGCGTACTTCAGCATCCATGGCGTGTTCAGCACTGACCCAGTGCAGAGTGGCCTTTACCTTGCGCCCGTCGGGTGAGCGGCCGCCTCTGGTTTCGGGGTCGTAGCTACATAACAATTCGCAGACCTCGCCGCTTTCGTCTAACACTACTTCATTACAGGTCAGATAATAGGCATAACGCAGGCGAACCTCTCTGCCGGGCGCGAGGCGAAAAAACTTTTTATCCGGTTCGAGCATAAAATCATCGCGCTCAATATACAGGGTGCGAGAAAAGGGCACTTCCCGCACGCCCATTTCCGGGTCTTTAGGGTGATTCTGGGCTACAAGTAATTCGCTCTGTCCTTCCGGATAGTTCGTGATGGTAACTTTTAACGGCTTGAGCACGGCCATGGCGCGAGGTGCGCTGTCTTCCAGTTCTTCACGAATGCAGGCTTCAAGCGAGGACAATTCGATGGTGTTCTGCTTTTTGGTCACGCCCACCCGGTTAGCAAATTCACGGATTGAAGCAGCGGTATATCCGCGTCGCTTGATTCCAGAAATGGTCGGCATGCGCGGGTCATCCCAGCCGCTAACGTGGTTTTCCATGACCAGCTGCGTCAGTAGGCGTTTGCTCATGACAGTGTAGTCAAGGTTCAGGCGCGAAAATTCAATTTGTCTGGGGTGCGTATCTATGCTGATGTTGTCCAGAAACCAGTCATACAAAGGGCGATGATCTTCGAACTCCAGAGTGCATAAGGAGTGTGTGATGCCTTCTAGCGCATCCGAAATACAATGCGTGTAGTCATACATCGGATAAATACACCATTTGTCACCGGCGCGTTGATGCGCAGTATGTTTAATGCGGTAAATAACCGGGTCACGCAGGTTGATATTTGGCGAGGCCATATCAATTTTGGCGCGAAGCACGTGTGTGCCGTTCGCATGCTCGCCATTTCTCATGGCAGTGAACAGGGCCAGGTTTTCTTCTGTACTACGCTCCCGGTAGGGGCTGTTTACGCCGGGCTCGGTCAGTGTGCCTCGGTTTGCACGCATGGTATCCGCATCCTGGCTGTCGACATAAGCCAGGTTTTTTTCGATTAATTCAACCGCGTAGGCATAGAGTTTGTCAAAATAGTCCGAGGAGTAAAACAGCTTATCCTGCCAGTCGAACCCCAGCCAGTGGATATCCTGTTTTATCGCATCGACATACGCCTGATCTTCCTTTTCAGGATTGGTGTCATCAAAACGTAAGTTGCACGTGCCCCCAAAGGTTTGTGCTACGCCAAAGTTCAGGCAGATCGATTTCGCGTGACCGATGTGTAAATGACCATTCGGTTCTGGCGGAAAGCGGGTATGAATGTG